>JAAUXT010120303.1_pt1 | contig 17991 bp, 22 predicted proteins | sample 7278171 | NCBI WGS metagenome assembly JAAUXT01 (sample SAMN14350112, study PRJNA611818) | marine sediment metagenome | isolation source: surface marine sediment (1.8m) | place: French Polynesia: Moorea | collected 2018-08
CCCCCCCCCCCCCCCCCCCCCACCCCCGCCGCCCCCCGGCGGCGGGGGGGGGGGGGCCCCCCCAAGGGTCGGAGGAATTTTGGTCACTGCAGTTTGCTTGTCGAATCTCAAACCAAATCATGAAATTCACTCCATAGTCAGCTCAAGTCAGAGAGAGAAATTTGTTTCATAAAGATTTGCGAGACAATGCGCGAGAGAAGGACCTGCAGATGACAGTGCATCACAGAACTGCAATCAAGCCGCACCGAGTAACGAGGCAGTGAAGAGATACAGATTAGTCGACGAGATGCGGTGACACGGTGCAATTATGACGATTCTTCATCAGGCACACAAAAGCTCCCTGCATGCAGCGCCAACGCATTTCTTTCACTCCTTAATGTGCTCAATACATTATGCTGTTCTCACAATACGTATGTCTTTAATCAAACCGCACCAGACAAGTACACAGCATTTGTCAAAAATAGTCTTGCCACGCGTGTCAGTTCGCAGGTGAAAAGAGTTCGGGATTCTCTTGCTCGCTTGCAAACAAGCGGCAAGACTCGCGTGGTGTTGGGCAAATAAATCAGAATGTTCGTCTTGTGAGATACTGAAGCGAGATGATGCAGCGAGAGATCGGGCTCCACAGGGACAGTTTAACTTACATCCCCGACACTCGAGGCCAGCGGCCGATCAGAGAGCTGCTGGAGGTGTTCCGTTCCTCCCTCCACCGCCCCGACCTGTCGTCCGCCAATTCTGCGCACCAGGCAAAGCGTGGCGAACCAAGCGAGCGAGCATTCCGAACCGGAGACCACGAGCGCGAAAGATGAGCGAGCTCGAGTCTGACAAGGAAAAGATCCTTCAGCAATGCGAGAAGATGCGTGCAGCATGTGCTGCTCAAACAGCCAAGTTCCCATCCAGACTTGAAAGCAAAGCAGAAAACGAAGTGCTTTTGCAGAGAACATGCATCTGAGCAAAGCTTGCCTGGTCACCGAGAGCAACTTGCAGTTCACTTTCAGATGGTCGGGACTGCGTCTTTTGCCGCAGTTTAGAAAGTAAGCTGGTATGTCGATTGCGTGGAACACTTGGCGGAGTAAGACAACACATTATACAGCCAAATTTCAAATGTCACGTGACGGGGTGCCAGTGGGTGGGGGTGTCACGCAACATGGAAAAAAAATTGGATGTCATGAAAATTTGATGTCACTCAAGACTGAAAAGACCACATGTACTGTAACTGCGTCATCCAACATCGAAAAATTTGATATCACCAGACATCAAAACTTTCAATTACTTGCACCACTCTTTCCAAAATGTTCATTCATGTGACCCCCGGGTCGCAGGTACCAGGGTCGCGTGACACTGAAATCTGAGGAGAAAGGACAACACCGAACAACACCCTACTCGGCTGAGTGTGGAAAGTCACGTCTCGAAACCACCTTGACCACGCTCAAAAAGTTTCGCAAGGCGCGTACGTACGGCTCCCAATCAGAAGAAACCCACCACAGTCAATCGTGTCCGACGCCGTATCGCTCCGTGCTCCACACGTGCCTGCGAAAACGCAACCAGATGGTTCCTCCAGCCTCTGTGCTCACGGCAACGTTCTTCACGAGATCAGTGCCGACTCGTGGATAAGAAGCCATTGAACTGCACAACACGCTCACGCGGGCTGTCCAGAGTCAAAGCTCGTCAGTTGCTGGTCACCGCTCTTCCGCTCGCGCCCGGCCCGCCCCACCCCCCTGCCCTGCCCCACCCCACCCCACCCCACCCGACCCCGCCCCACCCTGCCCCGCCCCGCCCCGCCCCGCCCCGCCGCCTCCGAGTCACCGCCGCCTCGCTGCGGCCGCACTGCAATCCTGAGCGAGCGCAGTTCTGCTGGGTTTGAAACTTCAACCACGCGACAGCGGAAATGAGCTGATCAACAAATGAGCACGGGTGACGGCCTGAAACTCGCTGTCATTGGGCTGGACAAGCGGATGCCCCAGAACCGGAGGGCTGCTGCCGGCTGTCTCGGTCCGTTTCCAACACCTGTCGGACGTGGTTTCCCTCCAAATTAGATCAACACAAGAAAGAATGAATATTCGAGGCAGGTGCTCGGGTGAGTGCCCTGTAATTCTGTCCCGGGGTCGACATCAGCAGGTTCCACCCCTCCTATTCAAGAACTCCAAACCTCCAACAAACCGCCAGTACACACCACAAGCGTGCGCCAGAAAAAGAAAGATCCCCTCCAACAACTCTGTGGACTTGCTCGCTTTACTTGGCGTCAACATGAAGTTCACAGAACCATGAACTGTTCTTCATCGTGCGAAGAGCATGTTTATGTTCGTTCTCGAAATTTTGATGACATTTTTTCCCGCGGGAGCTGTTTGGGGGAATTGTGTCGGATCAGGGAGGATCCGCTCGGCCCTTCATGGCGCATATCGCCGCCATCAACCCGTCACGGACCCAGCCTGATGCCCGCAAACCTTCTGGGGATTCAGGGACAGCAACGCAGCGTTTTTCATTGCGAATTTGTCAGTTATTGCTTGGATAGTTTAATTGTGACGGGCTGCAGGCTCATGCGTGTTGCAGCTCGAGCTTACAGCACCACCGAGCCCGACACGTCGCAACTGATGGATTTGGTGCATCTCCGTTCTTGTCCACGCGAAAACAATCCACGGTGAGAATTGCGGACACAAAACTGGAGCTGCGCAAAGGCCAACCTGAACACGAAGAGGTGAAACTAGCATCGTCCCCTCACCACACCCCTTGCAGTGAAAACAACCAGAAGGCAACGCCTAAACAGCGCGCGGTTTCACACGCGGCCAGCTTTACCGACAGCGACTTTCCCAGGGGGAGGGGGCGTCAGTCACTCCGCCAATTTTCGGTTCTCAGTTTAAGGCTTCACATTTTGCAGTGGTTTCTTTTTTGTGTTGACTTGGCTGAGTAACTTACCACCTGACAGACACTACGGAAGGGAAGCCTGTTGGCGAACCGCGGGATGAAGAAATAGGAACAACTGCCACCAAAGCTGTGACCAAAACTCTTCCTGGGGCATCCACGACAATGTTTGCACACTTGAGAAGCCAATGTGGGGATCTCTGGTTGAGGAAATCCTCTGCGACAAAGTCAATTTACGCGTTCCACTGATTTCCCTGTGAAAACACACAGTTGTGGTCGAGTTCCATGCTCTAGTCAGCGAGTGGACCTGGTGACTTTCGCGCCAGGAAAGGAACGTACGCTCGCACATGTAGCTCCACGGTGCAGACCAACACCAGGCCCGCGACTAATCAGAGCCTCACGAGCTTTGCCTTCGTTTGTGCGGATTCTGGCCATGAATCTGAGGAATTCGAAGGCGCTTGAAAACACCAGCCTGTGTCCGCAAAGCACGGCTGACCTTGCGCGACAACCCGAAGTGACTCGTGAGCGTCGAGAGACGTTTCTGGAAATCAACGCCGAGAGTCCATATTTCAGTGTGCAGGGAAGGGGTATTGATCGGACATGTATCTATTTACATACACTGTATGTCCCATCACTGCACGGTCCCAGTCTGTCTGCCGTTCCCACAGAAAGGGCAAATGTAACAAGATCAGATGCCCTAGTGCCCAGAAAAAAAGAGCACAAGCTTTTCTCCAACAGAACTCGTCACGTGAATTTCGCCTTCTGCAGCCTGCCGCGTTGTGAAATGTTGCAGCGCACTGTTCTGTCTTCGCGAGATACGTTCTTGGATGACAACACGAGTGCACGAGTACACCTCGACAAAGACTCGACGAAGACACGTCATCGCTCGGCGCCCGTCATTTGCAATTCTACGCGATTACTCGGCACTTAGAGACGACGGGAAAATCTCGAGTCGGGCGTCTCTGCTCAGTGGTTCAATCCTATACATTTACAAGCAGTGCGCTCAATTATGCAGAGCTCCCAGTGCACGGTGCTGTGCAGTGCAGGCTCCAGCAAGACGACGCCGTCGCTGTTCGGCAGTTTCACATTGAAACTTTCTCTGTTGTTTGAATTGGTTGTGCTGTGCGACAAAAGTATTCGTTTCTCAACCAGTGTGATGAAAAATGATGTGCTTGGTGATGTTGAAAGATCCAAAGATTCTCTTAACTCCAACTGCAGAGAATGAACTCATCGTCGCGCTTCCTTTCACTGTGTCCTCCGCTCTGTGGGCTTGAACCACTCATTTTCATTGAATATGAATTTTTTCTTTCAGTTTCCCAGAGAATGCGAAGCCATCCAAAACGTGTGAGTGTGCCGAGCCTCACTTGTTTACTTTTTCTTCGTGTTTTTTTCTGTCCCGTCTGCACTTTTAAAACTTTCATTTTACAACGAGAAATCCATTCACTGCAGTGTGAGTGGAGTGTGGGATGCAAAGGTGTGGCCTGAGCATGTATCACTGTCACAGCCACCGCCACTAACACAATTGTGCGCACCTCGTCGCGCGAGTCCCTCATCAAACTTTCATCTTCACCCTCTGACGCTCCGATAAATATTTGCAGCAGCCCACGCACACTCACGGCCAACATGGAAACTGCTGATGGCTTTTCACTTGAGACGAGGGTTCGAGACAGCGAGTGGCCTCAGGTCGCACCGCCAAACGGCTCCACGGCGCGCGAAGCTGAACGCTGCATCGCTGCGTGTTCGGTTAAACATCTGTATGAAGAAGCTGATTTCACTTTGCCACACACACCCAATCCCCCCCCCCCCCCGAGAATCGTGTGCACGTACCCGCCTTGACGGTGACCATGGCCCACATGTCTCGCCAGGACAGCGTCTCCGCCTTGTCGCTGCCCATGTCGCGCAGCAGTTCGCGCGCCGGCCTCTTCATCTGGAACGAACCTTCGTCCTGAAAACAGACACAGACCAAGTCAGACGCGGCGTCATGAAGTCGAGAATGTTGGCTACACACACGCATCGCACGGTCCATGTTGACGTCTCGGCAGCTGTCGTAAGAGCTGCGTCCTGTTCAGAAATGCATCATCAGACGGGGAATGCTCTCCCGCACCGTTGGTCCGCTCACTCACCGGACCGCACCCTTTATCACTGCTGACCGTGTCAATATGTCTCGCGTCGCTTGCAGAGCCCTTGCGGCATCAAGGGCACATTTTCATGCATAAGGGAGAAGCCATTATTCTCTCGGGTGCAATATTCTGGGACCCCAGCTGCCCCTCCTATCCGTAATCATCGCTCAATAAACCTCGTGTTCTTCCTCACTGATTGGGTCACACGAACTTTCACCAGTCTCTTTCGCGAGCAGGACAGGTACACTGATGTTGTGCTGTTTCAAATGGCAATCACCCATTCTGGACAGCTTTAACCTCAGTCAAAACCTCTTCGGGATCTTGCTGTTGTGTTGAGATTTGGGAAACGGAAGTGAAGCCCAACGAGAAGACGAGGAGAGACGGATGGCTCGCATCGCCTCGGGCTTCACAACAGCCTCGCTTCGTCACTCCGAAGCCGCGCGTCCGAGCGTCGATCGTTCCAAGTTGGAACTTCCTTTACTTGTCATGAAGGAAGCTCGACTACCGCCAGGCAGCAGTTAGTCGTTTGATAAATATTTAAAGAGAAAAGCCTTTCAAGGACTCTTCTATTATTCTGTCTGCAAGGGGAACACATTACGTCTTGTTTTTGTTACTTTCAGCTACAAATTGCCTCAACGGCAATACAAACCCTGTCAAATGGACACCACCTCGAAGACAAGAAATTCCTGCTTTGTTGGCCAAAAGAAAAGGACAAACAGCACAAACTCTGTTGAAACGAGAGCCTCGCGCCACTGCCTGAGCAGTTTGTGCCCCACACCTTTTGTGTCCTTGTCACAGGAACATGTCTCTTGGAAAACAGAACCGGCTCTAACGCGAACGTGCAACAATTTTACACAGCGTCTGGCGCGAAGCCGCGGAGCTCAGCTCGGAGAACGCTCCCAGCATGTTCAAAAGTTTTAACAAGGCCACTTTTGTTTCTTTGCGTGCAGTGAAGAAACGGGTTCGGAATCGGTTGAGGACTTCTGACAAAGGAATGCAGCCGCTTCTGAATGACTCTTCTGAAGGACTGTGCACGCGTCTTGTTGGATCAAGAAACAAACACAGACGGAGCCAAGCAAAGGGCATGATTACAGAAAATTGTGCGTGTTCGGCCATAGCAAAACAATCCTAACAGACTCACTATTCGGAAGAGTTCAGAACGCCACAACATGCGTCAACTGATCGCGGCGTCTTTCGCCCACAGGAAGACCAACATGTCCGCACTGATCCCTCAAGCCGCGCAATTAATTAATCCAGCTCGAGGCAGCGACCCGCGCTGAGCGAAACCATCATTTATTCACCAGCCGCATGGCCAGGTCGCTGTCTCAAAAGAAATGAATAAAACAACATCACAAAAGTGTTGTTTTCACGAACATTTGATACACAGTTGCCTCGCTTTGGATGACCCATTCTGAGAAAGATCAGTTTCGATCCTGTGTGTTGAGACTCTCTCAAAATCTCCGTGCGCGCCTCACAGAGAGAAACAGAGAGAGAGAGAGAGAGAGAGAGAGAGAGAGAGAGAGAGTGAGTGAGTGAGTGAGTGATTGAGTGAGTGAGTGAGTGAGTGAGTGAGTGAGTGTATTTGCGTGTCAGTGAGCACACCCCTCGAACACTAGGTACTGCAGGTCTGAGCTGAGTGGCTCCAATGTTCATGGACAGGGATGTTGTCCCCAAGTACTCTGGTCAGTTCATCATCAATTCTACCCAACCAAAAATGAGGGGTTCAAAGGCACTCCAAATTCTGAAGTTGTTCTTTTTTGGGAGCAAAGAAACGTTGTCATTCGCGAGTCCCTTCTCTGATTTGGGACCCTTTGAGGAGACGAGAGGGGGGGCTTTGCAGTCCGGGCCTCTGAAAATGTTTAAGAAAAAGCGTGGAATTTATTTACGCGCTAACTTGAACTTCGCAGACGGCGCGCGTAAAAACCGTCAAATTGAAGAGAGACGGACTGCGGGAGCGCAGACTGACCTTGACGGCGAAGATGACGACGCGGCCGGCGGACACCATGTTGAGGAAGAGCACCATCGCCTCGTCCTCGTGCGCCATGTACGTGTCGAACTTGCGCTGCGCCATCACTGCGCCCTGCAACACAACAACCGAGACATGACATGACGCACGCTGTCCTCGCACCCTGCAGCCGTCTTCAAAGGTCGACTGCACAGCTTCAGACGAAATGCCAATGTCCATTTGAACCGGAAGGATTTTCTGAAACAAAACAGAAACGCAAAACGCCGTTTACTCTTGCTCTCATCCTGCTCAAGCAACAACACACTGGGCCATGACAGCGGAAGGTTGCACTGTAACGTCGACGTTGTGTGCTCACTGCCTCTTCTTCACTGGCAAATTTCAGGTGTCACGGTGTCAGTTGAACTGACGGCGTCTGATGAGACATTATGGATTATCTGCTCGTGTTACTCATTCTTGTTGCGAGACAGCTTGTTCCGTCTGCTTTGTGAGAAATAAGGGCCCGAGTGCAACTGCATACTCGTACAGGTGTTGCAGCGTGAGAGAAGCTTCGGAATAAGTTTGAGGTTCCCCATTTATTGGGTGAGCACAACTGACTTAAGACGCGGGTGTCAGATGTTTGTACATTCTCAATGGACACTACTACTCCAAAAATGGGCCCTTGCAAACGGTTGTTCAGGCGCCGACATGATTTCGAAAACGGAGACATCCTTGAAAAAAATAATCACTGAAGACAAATTCAACGGGAAACCTTTTTGCTCGACACGGCAGAATTTCAGCCCCAGGGAAGAATTCTCATTGTTGTGCAGTCGACAAACAGGAGGCGGCAGAAGTAACATCTTCTCCCTGTCACAGACCCCCGTGCGCGGGGAGTCTCACTAATAAGGTAATTTCAGAGATGAAAGAGCACCCCTGCGTCTGTTGCGTGTCATCCGTCTGCGTCGAGTCCAAGATGACACGCGAGAATCTGAGCAGGAAGCTCACGACGCGAGCACTCTGAAAACCTCGAGTTCTCGCGAGAGGCCGGAACCCCCCTCCGCGCTTCAGCCACCACGTCGGGTTCAACGCGCTATTGTCTGGGAAAATACGCCCCTAAAGTTCCACTCGAATGGCAGCATGGCAGCAGTTATTGCCCAAAAACATTCAGTACTTGATGGACGGAAACAGGACCATTTTTTCTGCAAAGATGCCACAAACCCACGCACGCTGCGCAAGGAACTGAAGTGATTTTTATGCATTCTTGTGATCAACGCTCAAATTGCAAAGGTGACACGCGTGAAGCTGGAGTGAACAAGAAAGTGCAAGACCTTGTCCTCGCCACCATGGACGAGATGAGCACCCATCAGAAGCTTCCATATCATCCAAACGGTCAGCGATGCGGCCAAAGGAACGGAACCAACAAGCTGTGCAGCCGATTTGTCGGCGACGATTTGCAGTGTTGCTCTGCTGAGCAAAGACAACGGAAACTGCGAAGCTTGACGAGCCAGTTTTTGCAGAACAAGGTCAACCAAGACAAAGGCGAACAGGAGATTTGTGATCGGAAATCAATCTCCAGTCGGAGTGAGCCTTGACTTCACGTTGGCAGCGTAACTTGAAGTCCGCTCGTGCACCGAAGGCCGAACAGCCTTTGAAAAACATTTTGCTTGTCGTTTTGTGACACTGGGCGGACTTTTTAGTGTTCCGTACTTTGGACGCAGGCTGGGAGCAGTTCCGCAAGCTTCGAGATCGTGGTCACATTTGCTCACGTGAACTTCACTTTTCTGGTTCAGAAATCTATTGAATCCAGTTACCTCATCTGGGCTCGTTGGAGCTGCCTTGTTTGGACGAAAACCCACCACCGATTCCAAAAACACGGATGATCCCAACGTTTCTTTCCAGACAAGTCGGTGAAGAATGAGCCCCAGGTACGTTATTCTTCCAGACGTGCCGATGTGCAATCTCTACCTGACGGCGGGAAGCACAACTGCACATCACGGGAAACAAGCAAGAGGCTCCTCGATAAAATGTAACGCGAGGCGGCGCTTCTGACATCTCGAGTGACAGAGCTGCACCAAGCCTGGGGGGGGGGGGTGAAGTGACGTTTCCCTTTTTGCGACACGAAACACCTAGATCTACTTCTGGAAATATTTCAAAATCCCAAATTGAAGTGCGAAATACAAATTCCACTTTTGGTGACAGAGTCAATCCAAACTTTGAAATGAGACAGAGGTCGAGACAGTGAAAGACCGGGCCGGGACAACCACAGCTGAACTTCACCCTTGATGAGGGAGGGACATGTGGGGCATTGAGCCGTCTGACAGGGAGGTGCCCCGGATGTTGCAACGATATGGTGGGGTTGGACACGCCGGCTCACGCATCAAAACTGAATATGCCAGTGGAAAGTGACACTCACTCAGATTCAAAGGCGAGGGTTTCTCGCAACCACCAGGACAGTCCTTCCTGTCGAACGCAGAACCCTGTGTGTCCCAACAAATGGATGACACAGCTACTGTGAAGGCAGTCACTATCCCGTCTGGTGCACACTCCAATTTGCAGCAAAAACCGTTCGTACCTCCCACGTCGTTCCACCGACGGCCGGCAGAGCAAGCTTTCCCGTCACAGATAACCGAGCCAACTTCTCTCTGTCACCCACAGCCGCCCACAGCCCTGAACGGAGGCGCTCAGCATCACCGCGCAGCCTCAGTGAAATGCACAATGGAGCGTGTCCGTCGATTCCATCACTCATTCGTCGGGAACACGTCCTTTTCCTTTCACTCAGTTACTACTCGTGGCCAGTTGGACTCTGGGCTGAGTGTCGTGCCTCCCAACAACCACGAGCCAGAATTGACGCAGCTCGTTCTCGTTTTTCGGACACTCACAAAATCCATCCTGGTCTTTGTCACCGACAAACAAAGATCACGTCTCGAACGATTGAAGAAGCGAAAAGGGGTCGTCTGAGATGTAGTCTCGGCACCAACACAGACTGCTGGATAGAGATCGTAACAACCACTGTTCCAGCAATCCGGATTCCACCTGCAGAACCAGCACAGTGGGAAAACCAGGACTGTGTTCCGGTGTAACAGGTGTGGTTGACGACCAGACATTCTTGACGACCCTCAGTATAGGTCGTCAAGAAAAAGTTCTAAAAGTTGTGTCTATTGTATGGGTGACGACCAGCAAGTGATGACCCAGTCATCATGAATGTTTGTCTAAATTTCAGGTATTTTTGGACTGAGTACTGACCAACGTGAGTGAGAAGAAAATAACAAACACACACACAAACACACACACAAACACACACACTTCCACTGTTTCAAAGGCCACTTAGAAGCTGTTCAAAGGTGTTTTAAGGCATTTTGGGGTGAGACTGCATCACATGCACGGAAACAAAACACACACGCACACACACAACACATGTGACAATTTTACTTGGGAGGGAGGGAGGGAAAAGGCAATAAAACTTTGGGCAAAGTACCAACCAAGACAAGCGCTTACGAGGGGCTGTTATATGTACCCTGGCACACTGGACACCAGTCATCATCAATGCTTAAAATCACGGCAATTTCTGAGCAAATCTTTCATGACATCATCAAGAATGTTCAAAATATTGGGTGCTTTTGACGACGTCGTCAAAAGTTCAGGTCGTCATGCCTGCCTGATACACCGCCACAGTTATAAACTTTTGCCTGTCCAGAGGCGATGTCCACTGGAAGGGGGTGGGGCATCCAACCTCACTCGTTTCGTTTGAGGCACGGAGAGCATACGAGTACACATCTCTTCGAAGTGTGATTCATATACACGCGCCCACTTCCTTGAGTCCAAAGACATTCTGACCTTCTGGCTCCAGAGAAACTGAAGCAAATTCTCAGCCACTTGGTCTCGCGTGAGAAGGTCGATGCTGTGCTGAAGCCGACGCGAGGTGTTCGCACAAAAAGAGACAGGTTCGTGAAACAGTGGTAGCCCCTTATCGTTCATCAAATTTGTCTGATATGGCTGTTGCCAAACTTTCCTCTCCAAACCAACTGGAAACAAGCAAATCTTTCAAACGCTGCATTCTTCAATCGAATTAAATCTGGCGTGTAATTTTCTTCCGCCACAGGAAGATGCAGGCTTCGAGTGGCTGCCATCACATCAATAGAATTCTGTGCAGTCAATTGCACCGAAAACGTCGCCAGGTTTGATTTCTGCAAAACTTCCCAAACTCTCCGGAATAGCAAGGAACGTTTTTCAAACTCAAGTCCGTTTGCAAGTGATAATGAACTGAAAAACGTGCATCTCGCATTCAAAATGTCGAAGCCAAACCGATGAGAAGGGTTCCTATATTTACGACTTCTCAAATTTGTGAGAGCTGCAATCAAACCAACCTCACAGGGAGTGTACAATCTCGAAACTTGAGCACAAAGAAAACTCAAATCTGTACTCGGAAACGAACTGCACACGCAGCTGTTTTCTTTGTTTTGCCGTTTTCCCAGATTTTCATTTGAAATTCAAACTTTCCACCTGAGCCGCCTGTCAGCGGAGTCTCACGGCGAACAAAGAACGCATAGGGGGGTGGGGTGGAGGTTTCTGCTGCTGAATTGTTTTTATCATTGTAGTTTCTGTCCAATTCAATTTGACTCGACTGGGCAATTCTGACTCCGAAACGGGTTCTTCGATCAGCCTTGATTGTCACTGCCAGAAGGGTATGGCCAAACCGAATTCTACCCAATGGAACAACTTGTCAATTGTGAATGAAAGAACAAGAAATACTGAAAACAGTTATTTCAATGCAATTCCTGAAAAAAGTAAGAAAAACCAAAGTATTAATTTTCATAAAATTAGAATGCATCCAAATGTTCCCAAATTAACTGTACCTTTAACTTGTCACCTGAAGTTGACCAAATCTTTGCTGAACTACTTTCCCAAAATCCCAAACGGTATCTAAATTTTGGCCCCACCTTTTGGCCTACAGGTGATTTGTTTCGGTCGCACGTTTCGGTGGCTCAAAATTGAGCGACGTTCAATGCGGTGCAACCTCCTCAAATCACATGAAAACACCAACAATTCAAAACCACAAACGAACAATTCAAGACTGCCATGAAAACATGTACAACAGAGAAAAGCTCACCGTGTGTTGGTTGAGCACGATGACGTGGATGCCGCGCCCCTTCTCATCTTCATCCCCGTCATCCAGGATCTGAAAGAAAAGAACACAGTCGACATGGGTCCTCCCAACAACAATTCAGTTTCTCGAAACACCAAACAAAATGCCCCAAGGAGAGCGGCCGTAGCACCGCAAGACACCCCCAGTGCGTCCTGCTTCCGATGTCCAGTTGTACGAACCGTGGCGCCGTCGACGGTGGCGGACGCCTTGGACTTGGAGGAGAGGATCTCGACGTCGAGCAGCGTCGGCGGCTCGGCCGCCACCTTGATGCCGCGCGCCGGGCCCTCGTTGAGCTCGTCCTGCGGCTGCACCAGCGACGCGTCTGAAAACAGCCGGCAGCGTCAAACACTGTGTTCATTCTCTCTTTCTCAGTGCTTTTCTCGTGGGGTGGTCGATTTCAAAAATTGGGAAGTTTCTCAGTGTCGAGACGACACCCAGAAACCCGTTCGCAGTGTTCGGTCCATTAACTTCCTCGCTCTTCTTGGCAGCTTCGCTCGCTTGAATCATTTTGGAAAAAGTCCGTGCTCTGTGCATCATTGCAGTTCTCAAAGGAACCGAACGTCAGAGGTGCATCCCTTTCGATCTGACATGAAAAGTACATTTGCTCTGAAGCCTTCTTTTTCACTTGTGCTTGCTTCATTGGTGCGTCAGATTTCACAATCTGATTTGACGTGCTGTGTTCCGATTCTGCACAAATTAGGTTTCGTGGTTCACATTTGCTTCGGCAGCTGAATGAAACTTCACAGGAGAGACGCACAACGCAAGACCAAGGTCCTTCAGTGTATTTCACCCCGACTTCATCCCTGAAACATTGAAGGCCAAACAAAAGCTCCTCAGAATGAAAAACTACAAGCACCAAAGGTTTTCCGCCGCGAGGTTGTGAAAAACATCATCGTTTGCTCAGTTTGCTGCAGATGCAAGAAGCAACAAAAAAATTCCGGGTGTTTCGTTCAGTTTAGTTTTGGCAGTGACAAGCTTGTTGCGTGCCTCACAAACCGAAGCTGTTCGAATGTTCTGTTTGCTCATCCACGTGTTGCAACAACCGAAACTTAGTCCAAAACAACTTGCACATGCAGCTTCGAGCAAACAGGCTGCAGCGCAGAGAGATCACATTTGTGGAGTCTTCATTGTGATCAGGACACAAGTTGCAGAGCCTCCTCACCGCGTCTGTTGCAAAGCTGGTTGAGCCGCTGCCAACACTGCAAATCACAGCTGCATACAAAACGAAGCCTTCTCTCTGATCGCTCACTTTCCTTTCATGCTCACACTGCCTTTTGTTCGCCATTTCTTTTTTCTTTTCATCACAATAATCGATTGCGGAAGCCTCATCAAGTGCAAGAGTTGGGACAAAGAAAAACTGTGCGGAATCGTCAGGGGCTCACACTCCCCAGCACCCAGAGTGTTGAGGGCGTGTGTGGTTCCTGCGGAAGCACGCACACATGAGTCACTTTCGTGGGACTCAGTCCGTGTGGGCAGCCACTCTGGCGGTTGACTAACTACGAGGACCGTACCAAAACAAACCGATCGAGTACTCGAATGAGTACTGTTCCTTTACCGATTTTGACCAAACTTTCTGGGTGTACCCTTGGGTATGTGGAGTACAAAATGCAGTGGAATGTTTTGCTGTAACACAACTTTTATTAAGAGTTATTTCAAGTTAGAAAAAAGACTTCCATGCCATCACTCTATCGCAATGGGAAAAGTCTATTCGACATGCGATTCTTTGACAGGTGGTTTCACTCGTCATCAGAACTGTCCAAAGACTCAGTTTCCGGTCCACGAGCAACGTCCCCCTCAAAATAGTGCCCATCAGTGTCAATGCACTTCTGCCACCTTGCAGGCAAATCCTCTGTGATTGCCTTTCTGAAGGTGGCTTTGGGTGTGGCCTGCAGAATTCTTTTGGCCTCTGCCTGGGCATCAGCAACAGAGTCAAACTGGACTCCCCGCATGTGTTTCTTCAAGAAAGGGAACAGGGTGCCAGATCCGGTGAGTACGGAGGGTGTGGCACCCACTGAAAGTCAGCCAATTTCACTGCTGTTGCATTTGCGGTGTGGGGCCTGGCGTTGTCATGATGGAAACACACATTTCTGAGATGTGGATGCACTGGATTTGGCTGCCAGAGACCAGGCCTTTTGTGTCTGATTGAGTCTTTCAGATGATCCAGAACTTGCCCGTATCTTTCTGCATTGATGGTTCTGTTGCCAAAGTCAAGGTGAATCAAACCTCTGCAGTCAAAAAAGGCTACCATTATGCATTTCTGGACAGTCCGAGCCCAGAGAGCTTGTTGTGGGCATTTCTTGTGATCCTTGGGCAACCAATGTGACGACGTTTTCTTGCAGTCTGGATCATATTGGTGCAGCCAAGATTCGTCTCCAGTCACCAGTTTGTCCAAAAACAGGGGGTCAGCAGCCAATGTTGCAAGGTTCTGTCTGCACAAATCCACTCTTTGACGCCTTTGTTCTGTTGTCAAGATCTTCAGGACAAACTTGCAGGACAGTCTGCGGACTTGGAGATGCCTTGTCAGTATCCTGTGCACAGTCCCTTGTGACAGCCCAGTGTTCTCAACCATCTGTCGAATGCTGACCCGCCGATCTGTGTCCAGTTCTTCTTGGATTCTGTCAATGGAGCGCTTGACAATGGCTGTCTTTGGCCTTCCGGATCTCAGCAAGTCTGTCACTGGCTCATGTTCATTGCCTTCTTTGAATCTCCTGCACCACATTCTCACTTGTGTTTTGCCCAGAGCTTGATCTCCGTACACATTCTGCAGGCGAGTCCAAATCTGGATTGGGGTGTGGTCCTCCGCAACAAGAAACTTAATGACAGTTCTTTGCTCCTCCCATGTCGCCTTTTGCATGATGTTAATGAAGTCCAACAAGGTTAGTCCAGTCAGTAACAAACACAGAAACAAACAGCAGCCAAAAAATTTCCAACACATCATCTCACTCCAAAGAATCGCAAGGTAGATAGGCATTTCGTATTGCGATCGAGCAAAGCACCGGAGATCAAACCGCACTATTGATTTCTTATGGTCAAGGGAAGAAAGGAGGACGTCCGCATTGGCACTCATGACAAAGGGCAACATGCAGTTTGTGACCACAGACAAGATTTTGGCTTCCAAAGTACCGGTGGGTACTCATGAGTACTCGATCGGTTTGTTTTGGTACGGTCCTCGTACATTGCAATCAGTTTGCAGGCCCGACGATAAGTTTACAGAAGAGTACTCAAGGTAAGTACTCGTCAGCTTCATGAAAGAGCAGGGGTCAGGGCAGCCTCAAAGAAAACTGGACAATGGGAATGATAGTTTCGAACGAGTAGCACTCCGGTTTTGTCGTTTCAACTGGCACCCAGAAAACGATTCGTTCCATTCAAACTGGTGAGCACAGAATGGCGGGATCCAAAAGCAGATAGATCACAGCGGGGCTTTCTGTCTTTGTCCTTTCCAATGTCTCACTTTCACAAGAACTCAAAGCAGTGACGTTGCCAGGTTTTTCCAACTGTTTCCCTCTTTTTCCCCTTGAGTACGGAAACATCTGCAAGAGTCGGCTGTTCTCTGGTGGCGCACTGAAGCAAAAACACGACACAAACATGCCTTGCCTGTGTGAAAGCCTTGTAAGTCAATACCTCAAGGCCAGCCGTCCAATTTGACGTCCAATTTGGGCGAAGCATCGAGGGGCGCGGCCGCACACAGACGGCTCAGTGCAGCTCTCAAGATCATCTCGCGCTCTCGGGTCTCAGTCCAAGATTGGTGTTGGACACGGAAAACTGCGCGTGCTCCAAGATGTGCAGATCGTACGACAAATTCTCCATATGGGCGGGCTGTCGCGAAAACTTTTGGTTTCCAGGTTGTCGGTACCCAGCGCTCGTCCAAAATGCCGTGAACGCGGTGCAATTTTGGAGGTTCGCAAGTGCGAAGCACAGAAGTGCGTGTCCTGTGACAGCAGAAGTTATCCAAATGCGAACTGATCAGACAAGAGCAAATGCGTGCTTTGTGTACCGGACACGGTTTCTTGGAGCTGTGTTCCCAACATTATTCTTGCACATTGATCCAGTTGGTTTTTTTGTGTGTGATTGAAGCGGAACAAGGCAGTAAACCACTTGGTGAGAGGAGGAAACAATGACCCCCGCACAAAACGTGGTCTGTGTTTTCGCAAGCGAAGGAACGAAACTGAAACTCGCTGGAGTATTCGTCTCACCCAACATTTTAAAATTTCATGTCGGGTGACGTTGGGAGGAGGGTGTCACCCAATATTTGAAACTTGACACTCACACACGCACACACACACACACACACACACACACACACACACACACAACACACACCAGCTGAGCAACACACTGCGCCTCCAGCGACCACAACACAGCAAATTGGCTGGGGCGCATCTTGCCGATGCCAAGCAAGAGCAACACACCTGAACCACAAGGCAGATCCGACAAGTCTCCCGTGCGAACAGGCTTCAAAAGGGCCGAATTGGCATTTCAAAGACGCGTGCAAGAGAGGAGATGTCTCGTCTTTCCCAGCTGCCAGCAAGAAGACGACAAAAGAATTCCCCGAGAAGAAAAAACACGGGATCAATAGCAACAGCGTCAGAATTCGTGCACTTTCTGTGCAGTTATTTCTGCTTTTTGATTTGACACTGTGTCATTCGGTGCCACTTTGCAGACACGACAGTTCCTTTGAGGAAAGACATCGTCAAAAGCCTGTTTCTGACTTGTGTTGCTCTGAAAAAGAGCTCCATGTAGCTCACGGTGATTCGAGGAAATTCCGCTCACTGTGCTTTGCGGTCACCATGTGTTTTGGTTGCTGTGTGTTTCAACCACTGTGTCACCATGTGTTCCGGTCACTGTGTAAAAAAAAACGTAGGCTTTTTTTCTGTGCACCCAATACACCCAATGTACCTGAATTATAGATACCTTGTATACTTATACCTGTTGCACAAAAAGCTAACTTTAGTCTTTGCCAAATATCCATTTTGAACACCTAAAATCCCCAAAAATCCCAAGTTTATACCCCAGCTTTGACCCCACCTAAAAAACAGGTACAAATTTTTTAAAATGAAAAAATGAATGACAAAAATCCAACACGTACATCCTTCATCAAATATTTGTACTTCTGAGATGTTGCCCACTTTGTGCAGTGCAGCCTACAATTTTCTAACCCCAAAAATCTGAACTTTTTGCCCACATAAACTTAAAAATTCAAGCTTGATAAATTTCTCACTCACTTGTTATCTTCCACCCAAACATATTTTAGAAAGACCTGAACGATCCAAATTTGAAATTCATCTTCACCAAAAAACATAACAGGAAACATTCCCTCCTGCAACATACGAGGCCCGTCATTTGAGAGACCGTTTTTCCTCCGGTAGGACCCCAAAGCCTTCATAGAATGTCCTGAAATGTTTTGTGTACAATCTTGACTAGCATTACTTCATTTTGGAACATCTTTCAGTTAAATTTAGTTTACTATATAAACTCAATAATCCAACAAAATATAGTATCTTTTTGTTTGTGACTATTGATTGTATACTGAGTTGCACTGAACTTAACCTGTTGACCATTGACAGTTAACAGCTACATAAGGAAAATCAGTCAATTTCACATTTGAAATGAACTATGAAAGCAAAATTAAAACTATTTGATAATTTGCTTGCAAGTTGATAGGTGAGTGATCTTGTATGTGTCTGCACAATTTTGGTGATCATGTGAGCAATCCTGTTGTTGTACTGGATGAGAAATGGTTACTTTAATGATGGGCCTCGTACGTACCAATGTGAAAGATATTGCCACCATAGTACGAGGTAGAATCAAAGTCATATAACACAAGGATTTGTTCTTGAATGCCACAGCCATTGTTCTCGAGACCCATTACTATTTTGTAATGAATGCTTGTTGAAGACTGACAAAAGTTAATGAGGCATCAACAAGACAAA
>JAAUXT010068230.1_pt1 | contig 17990 bp, 25 predicted proteins | sample 7278171 | NCBI WGS metagenome assembly JAAUXT01 (sample SAMN14350112, study PRJNA611818) | marine sediment metagenome | isolation source: surface marine sediment (1.8m) | place: French Polynesia: Moorea | collected 2018-08
ATATTAAAATTATCTGCAGAGGCCAGCACCCCCTGGTGGGGGAGGAGTGTGGTGTGACACACCAGCTATGAATTTAGAACCACTGCTCACCAGATGTCACCACTGTACACAATAAATACGGAGGTTCCCACCCTCGGGGACAGTCTCTCCTGAGATACCAACCAGTGTGTTTGTGATATCACTACACAAAATGGTGTCTGGAATCCAAATTATGTTCAGACACCCCTCCCATTTTCAGACTTGCATGGGGAGAGGAGGTCTGACGACAATTTTTCGGGAGGTGATGGTTCCGAACTGGCACACTGTAACCCCCCCCCCTCCCCACGTTTTGTTCGAAAGTATACTCGTACACATGCACAAAAACGTAGAATGCCGATTTGAGGCAGAAAAATTACACCTCAAAGTTTCAATTTCGTTGGCACCTTCTGTCCCTCTCCTGTTGTTCGCGAAGAAAGGCTGGAATCTGTGAAAACACCACCCAAAATGCCAAGCGGGTGGTCGATTTCGCCTCGGTTTCGAGGCGAGAGGTGGTCATGCAACGCCGCCTGTCGAGGAAGACACGGGGTTTTGTGGTTTTGTTGGGAAAGCCATAACTTGGCGATCCTTCTCAGTTGACTGCTTTGCAGCTCAAGTTTGCAATTCTGTATCTCATCAAAATTTCCCTTCTGACGGCAGTTGGACGAAACTAACATGTCAAAACTGAAGAGCAGGATATTTGGAGGAAAGACACCGTCGAGTCAGGATAGTCAGGAGGAGAAGGGCGGTTTGACCGTTCACCTTTATCACGATGTGGACACGCCTGCAGCAGACCAGCTGCAGCACTTCCCGGAGAGAGACACTCCCTACATTGCTGAGGAAATATGCGTGGAAGTGGCGAAGAAGCTCAATATAAGTGAGTTATTTTTTGATGAAATTTGTGCGAAAACGTTGCAGGCCTGTATTTCCAACAAACTCTTGAAGTCTGTCAAGGCACGGTCTAAAATTGTCAAGTTCAGATCTTTCCTGTCCTTTTCCAGGTTCTGGTGCTTTTCATTTGTTTGCCTTGGCAACTGTGGATCTTCAGAGCTATTTTCCACCCAATCATGAAGTACATGCTAGTCAAGTCGTCTTCCGCCTCAGGTTCAGACCGCACAACTTGGACCAATTCAAAAAGGGCCACAAAGAGGCTTTTAGCTACTACTACCTGCAGGTATCTTTTGTCTTCGCGAAAAGCTGGCCAAGAATGAATCTCGGATTTGCTAAAACGGGTGATTTCCTGGTTGTGGTCTCCCTGACTTAAAAACTGAAAGAAAGTTTCAGCTGGGTGGAAAGAGGAGCCAAGGTGTGCACTTTCTTCGCCCAAAGAGTGATTTTGTGTTTGGGCAGATTCGTGACGACTTTATCAAGAGTCGGATGGACGACTATCTGTGCGGAATCACACTCGAGAGACACTTGGGGATGGCATTACTTGACTTACTTCGACTTGCACTGCAGTACCAGAGAACAGCCGAGTGGATGAAAGAACAAGATCCAGAGAAGTAGGACTCGTTCGTTTTTCCTTTTCAAGTGAAGAGGGCTCACTCTGCTTCGATTTTCCAACAGGATTGATTTTCTGCTTTACGATTACGAGGTCCACAACTTCTGCCTTCCGTTTATGGTCATTATATCATTTGATGGTATCATGACTACATTTCGGAAGGCAGAAGTTGACAGCCCCTCGTATTCAATTGTTTGAGTTCACAAGATTCAGTCATTTTATAGTTGGAAAAACCAGGCAGTCTCCTGTAGTCTGTGTCGATCAGAAACAGCAATTGAGAACCGATCGCAGAGAGCGCTGCACATGATAATTCTAATAATTTTATGACTGAACTTCGTACGAGGTAGTATCCAACCGCGATGAGACTCAGCATGTTCTGCGACAGAGACCGAACGGTCACAGGCGAACATGATAAGTCTCATCGTGGTTGGATATGACCTCGTACGATGTGTTTGTTTTGAATTGCAGATTCATTCCAAAATCAGCTCGGCAGCCAATGAAGTACTTTTGGGACAAAAAGAGAATACAAGCAAATTTCTTGAAAGAATGTGGGCCAAAGTATGAGTCTCACAAGAATCATACGCCAGGAGCAATCAAGGTACAAGACTATTGACTGGATCTGCTGCTTCTCTGCAAGAGTAGATCTTGCAAAGATCTTGAAGCCGTCGTGCCGTGTTTTCAGTCAAAACAAGCCACAAAATGTAGGTCTACGTGCTACACCACGTGTATTCAGTGTCCGTCTTTGACGTAGAACTGGTACATGGGCGGACTGCGCAAGTACGGACCACACTATGGTTGTGAGGAGTTCGCGCTTCCGACGGCAGGAGACGTTCTCGTCGTCGAACCGCAGCGTCCACACGCGCAGATCTACAAGTACAAAAAATCGTCCAACAACAAGAAAGGCGAAGGCGAAAATGTGCGTACCCTTATGTCGGAAGTTGTTTGACGATTGTACTCGTACCGTGTTGCAGTTGACCCTTTGGCTCCCGAAATTCCTCAAATCAGCTCTGATTTTGTGTGGTTCTCAGTCAGGCGACACACAAAAGCGACGTTGACCTGACCTGCAATGGATCATAATCGTTTCCTGGGTCGAACCAAGTGTGGTTTTGTGTGAGTCTTCCACTCATAGTCAAGCCTCATTTCTGGTCCCGTTGCAGCGAACGGACGAGGAAAACATTTGCAACATCGAGGACGTAATGAGTGTGTCTGTTCGGCACGAAGTTGCGGAAGTGCAGCTGGATCTCACCGAAGGCTTCCCAAGAGTGAGAACGCTGCTCACAGCGTTGTGGCCAAAAACGCTGTTTCAGTTTCACGTTTGAATTGCACTTGTTTCCGCTTTGACTGGTCAGTCTGACTGAATGCTTTGACTGGTTGATTCACTTGTTTTGAGTGAATGCTGTTGTCCATTTCAGGTTTTCAAGTTCGTGAATGCCACTGACGCTTATGGCTTTGCATCATGTTTGGAGGGCTACTACAGAATGTGCGTCGACTACCACTGCACAACTTTTTGTAGCAAATTGGTGTTCTCTCCGCTCGTGGAAAACCTGGTTTCCATTCGATCTTATGGTCCAGTCGAGTAAGTGTGTACTTTTACTCGCGACCTGACAAGCCGATAGGAACTGAGTGTGGTGTTTTGCTTTGACGCGTGGGCCAGCAAACAACAAGTTGCAACGACCTGACTTTTGTACGGTGCACCACCTGCCCTGATCCCAAAAGACAAAAGAATAATTCCATGAGAATTGGACACCAACCCCACCCCTCTCGAAACACAGTTTTTGTGTTTCACCCAGAAAAAAAAAATTGTGTGTGACGTCAGGCGGACCCCTCCCCCCAGAATGAGAGGGTTTGGATGCGAAAGAGTTGCCGGCTTGTCACGTGTCAACCTGTTTTGTGCTCTTCTTGTGCTCTGTTGAAATTTTTTGTGGTGACACGATGGAGTCTTGTGAATCAGTCACCATGCCAAGCTTCCTTCCTGGTTTAGCGCGAACATCTGTCCTGTATCCAGTGGAAATGAGTGTGCGGTTTAAGTTTGTGCTTTGTTTGTTGCAGTGTCAAGTGGGCGCGCGACAGGCTACTGGCTCAGCACGCAACGAGCCCTGAGTACAATTTTATCTTGTGTCAGAGGCAGGGCGACCTTCCCAGTTTTGAGTTGTTGTCTTTGGTGGAGACTGGAGCGCCCGGTGACTCCCAGCAAGTGAAGGCCGTCCACTTCAGCATCAACAAACTGCCGAACCACAAATATCAGGCACGTGATGCATCGAGTGTTGTTTCTCAGCTGGGCAGATGGAAGGTGGTGGATTAGTTCACTCGTGTTTCCCGGTTTATGGAACCTTCTTCACATTTTCGGCACCTTCTACCTCTTGGAATTTTTTGGCAGCTGTCTGGCAGGACCACTCTGTCAGTCCATTTTCGAAGATACTGTAAACCGCAAAAACAACGAGCAGTCAGTTGTGTGAATTTTCGCTGGTTGCACTCGATCAGACTTTGAAATCCCACTTTAGGTGAACATTCCTGAGGAGCCCATGTTCGACCGGATTCGAGACCTGCTCGACCACTACAACGTCAGCAGGTCCAAACACCCCAACCTCAGGCTCAACCGCTGTGCTCCAGTAAAGCAGCCAGGTATTCAATTCTGCCATTGGCAATTCAGTTTGCTTGTCTTGTAGCTTGAGTCGATTTCATGTGGGTTCAAAATGATATAATCCGAGAGTATGCTCCACTTCGCGCGTTCCATTTCTTTCAAAGTTGTTTCCTTTTCTCGTCAGTTGACCCGCGGCTTTACCTGTGTCTGGTTGAGCAGCAGCCTGCAACTTCCTCGGACCAGTCAGGAATTTCCTTCCACCACAAGTACCCCATCATAGTTCCTGGCGTTCAGGTCATTCAAACACACATAGGTGCGTGAACAGCAAGTCAGCCCTTGTGTGGTTTCAAATAAAAAATGCTTCTCAATTGATGCCAATGTTCGTTTCTCGATGGTTGTGTGAAATTTCAGCGAATGGAGAATTTACAAATGTTCATAAAGCCTCGTGGGACGGAGAAAATGAGATTGTCATGGTTGCTGTGAAACACTTGGCAGCGGACGCGTCGCATCTGCTGGAGGTTTGTCATCAACTTCACAAACTGTGTTGGCCGACAATCTCGTAAGTGTGGGATTTGATCTGTGCATTTTCTCTCTCCTTGCAGTATTTTGCTCAGTCCGTTCACAAAGCTGCCTTCTGGAACCACGGAACTGTCATCAGTATTCACGCGTTGTGTTTGGCTAGTCCGATGCAGGTGAGTTAGATCTACTCGACACGAAAAAATGTGCAGCAACTTATCTGATCAAAGTCGAGATTTCCCCACACGGATTGTTTCAGTTCCAGTGTGTGTGTGTGTGTGTGTGTGTGTGCGTGTGTTTGTGTCGGGAGACTGCTACCACGTGATTCTAACAGCCGCTTCTCAGCTGCTGCCCGGTTTGTCAAAACCGAGCGCAAAAGAGGTGTGACAAGCAACTGGTGTGTCATAGCACTTGCACAACGTTGTAGGTCGTGATGGAGCTGGCAGAGCTCGGCGACATGCAGACCTGTTTGCGCTCACCCAGCGCTCCGCTCGGCGTCCTCAAAGTTTACCACCTGGTGTCGGCCGCAGAGCAAATCGCACAGGCGCTCACTTATCTGGTCGGTGTCTGTTTGCGTGGCTTGTAAATTTTCATCATTTTTTTGGCGTTGGGGGACGAAGTACTTTGGGAAAAAAAAATGTAAGAAGTCAACGATGAACTATTCCTCAGCAAGAGGAGTTGGCGGACAAGTCTTCGGGGTTGGGGCACGTACACGGCAACATCCGGTGCCGAAACATCATGGTGTGCGGACCCGCGAGGGAGGGCGCGCTCAAAGTGAAACTTGGAGATCCAGGGCTGGTGCATCTCTACAACGTGCAGAACATCGATCATCCCGTCAACAAGGAAAGGTAGAGCTCTGTGTGTGTTAGATTTGTCAGAAAGCACACAAGTTTGGTGTCAGTAAGGGACCCAACATATATTTGAGGTGATGAATTTGGTGATTTGTCGCAGATTTCCGTGGCTGGCTCCGGAGCTGCTCAGCAACCTGGGAAAGATGACGATGTTCACAGACAGATACGCGTTCGGAGTCACTCTGTGGGAGCTCTTCTCCCTCGGAGACAGGCCGTTCGGTATGATGGCTCCCCACGAGGTGGGTGTTCTGCTTTGACGCGTACATACAGTCTCAAATTTTCTGGAAAAAAGAAATTCGTGGTGTGAAATCGAAGTTCTCCCTTTATTTGACAATTTGCTCGTACATGCGACACAAAAGCAGAAGAACGCGCGCCGAGCTGACATGGTAGCTGCACGCCTCGTGGTTGTTGTTCAGATCGTGAGACGGACGCAGCAGGAGGGGATCGAGAAGCTGCTGCCGAAGCCGACGCAGTGTCCGAACGAGCTGTACAGCACGATGCGGCGCTGCTGCCTCCCCGAGGTCGAGGCTCGTCTCCCTCCCAGGGACATGGTGAAGGAGATCAGGGCCGTGCTGTTTAGAGGTACCTGTGTCCACACGTTTTTGTCACACGCAAGTCAGACTCGCCCCTTCATTTTGTGCTCAATACGGGACAAAAAAGGAGCGTCCAACACCGTGTGAATACGGCAGTTATCTTTGTTGTAAAGAAAAACTGCGTTTATCGTCTTCGGTTGGGGGGGGGGGGGCACAAATGGACCAGTGCCATTGACAGCTCGGCGAGTTGTCCTTTGTTACCACCGAAAAATATCTGAAACTCATTTTCACGCAGGGTGTTACACTTGCAGCCTCAGTGCGAGAGTACAGTGAATTGGCGTGGGAGCCGCACCCGGGCACCGAGCACTACAAGCTGAAGGGCGACCAGGTCCCGGGGGAAGAAGACGCGTTGAGCGAGCTGCTGCAGCGCACCGTGACGCCGCACAAGGCGAGCGACAACGGGCTTTTCGACATGCGCAGTGCGCCTATCCTCACCAAGGCGGACATGCAGCCGCTGGCGGTAAACCTCCTCGATCCCAAGACACAGCAGGTGCTCGCAGCACCCCCGAACCTGCGCGAGTTCGGCATCCACGACTCGGGTGACGGCGACGGAGACGTCGGGAAGGGACTGCCGCTCTCCAATGGTGTGCAGGACGCAGGTGTGTATTTGTGTGTGTGTGCGTGTGTGTGTGTGTGTGTGTAATTTTCTTGTGACGGTTTCGACGCTTTGAGAGCCACAGGTACTTTGGTTTGCATAAGTTGCAATCAGTCTTGTTCTCATGCAGAAAACTGAAAAAATGGTTGTACCTCATGTACCACTTGAGATGTGGTCAGGCAGCTGCTCAGGCGAGTTTTTTGATGGCGCAAGTTCTGAATGGCCCGTTACATGGGATAGCACCTACCCATGACCTTCAAAATGTTGTGTTTTTGGTCACATGAGCTCAATCACGTTTCAAATAGGTCCAGTTGAGTTACTCTGCAATGCTTGTGCACAGAATGGTCCAACTATCAGGGTAAAGTGGTCTTGGGGTACCCCAAATTTCAGTGAGAGATGGGCCATGAAGGTCGTATGGTACAGCTACCATCCTAGGATTTTGTGAAAACACGTTTGAGGCTCTCCCAGGCTTGTTTCTTTGTAGAAAGTTGCCATTTCAGGATACGTTGTGTACGAGCCCAAAACCTTCAAAATGTATTGTGTTTTGCCCACATGACCTCATCAACATATTCAAACAAGTCAAGTTGAGTTACCTTCAGGATAACTCAATTTGGCCCGTAACAACACGCGCAAGTCATTCTTGTGTTCATTTCAACAGTCAAAACATAGCCTAAACAACTTGAGTTGATCATTCTAGTGTTCTATGGTCAAAGGTTGGTCTGTAACTGACCACGCTTGGAACTGGCCCCGCGAGGAAACTGCGCGCTTTTCAGGCCAAGCCTTCTTGTTCTGGATTTCCAAATATCTGGATTCTTGAGTTTCCGAGTTTTCTTGCGTCAAGCCATGTCCCACACCGCAATTGAAAATGTTTCAATTTTACCTGCGAGTTTTCTCACGACAGGTATCTTTGTGCTTCGCCTGGGTTCCTTGAGAAGCTGTTTTCCCTTTATCTCAGCAGGAAGTTCCTCGAAGATGAAGGTGAAAGGTGCGGAGGGCGGGGTCAGCGGCGTCACGGCCGCACCAATGTCGCCGGCGCCGCGCACGGCGGGATCGGCGATCCAGAGCCGCCCGCTCCCGTCGCTTCCCGCCGCCACCGACGACACGACCATCATCGCCAGGACGAGGATCCTAAAAATCTTCGACGAAAAACTTGGACAGGTGAAATTGTACTTGGAGGCAAATGTAAATTTATGGAGTGTGGCGGTCAAGAGTTTCCAGGTGCCTCACCGGTTTCGTTCGACAAAATTTTTTCTCTGTTGCTCTCGTCGTGACTTTTTGGGAGAAGCCTGGAATTCCAAGAAGAAAACAGATTTGTTCCCGTTTTCTGGGAAAATAGACTCAGACGCCACGCATTTCAGGGTCACTACGGGACTGTGTACAAAGGAGTGCTCAAGCTTCCGAATGGAGGAACTAGGGACATCGCCATCAAGTCCCTTAGGCGACAGATGGTGCTGCAGTATCAAAAAGAGTTTGATCTGGAGATCAAGATCATGTTGAATCTGAAGCACGAAAATATCGTGGAAATCATCGGCCAGTGTCCCCAGAAAAACAAAGGTGAGAGTTGCATTTGGTTCAAATGCTTCTTGTTCGACACGTTCAGGGTCGTTTTGAATTGGAAGAGATGAAACTAAGAATTGCTTGTTGCAGAGAACCCGCTCCTGCTGCTGATGGAGTTTGTGGAGAACGGTTCGCTGGAAAAGTATCTGCGGGACAACAAGGCGACGCTCAAGAGCAACATGGCTCAGCTGTTCAAGTGGACGTACCAAATCGCGCGAGTGAGAGATGTCTTCTCTTTCATTCAATCTCCTCCTTGTAAATTGTCGCTGTTGCAAGTTGAAGAAAGACGGATAGGTATCACAGAGATATCCTGTTTGGATTCTGAATTTTGTTTGTTGGTTTTTAGGGCATGAAGTACCTCAGCGAGAAGAACATCATTCACCGTGACCTGGCGAGTCGCAATGTCCTCATCGACAAACAGCTGAATGCGAAAATCAGCGACTTCGGGTTGTCACGTACCCTTGATCCGGAGAAGGATTACTACCGGAGCGACAAGAACAAAGAGCTGCCCGTTCGCTGGTGAGCAACTGTCACAAGACTTTATCAAGGAGCGGACGGAAGGAGACTGATCTGCCCACACACGCCTACATAGTTTGCGCACCTACACGTGAGGTAATTTTGCAGGTGTGCGCAAGAAGTTCTCTCCGAGCGCAAGTTTTCACTTGAGAGTGACGTGTGGAGCTATGGCGTTACTGTGTGGGAGATCTTCAGTCTGGGCGCTCCTCCCGATCTTTGCAAAATCCGAGATCTCTTCAGTGAACTCCACAGAGGTACGTGGAGCACGCCTGTTCTTCTGTTTTTCCTTGTGGTGACAGCATGACAGCACAACGTTTCGGGTTTGTCTTGCGCAGTTTCAACTGCGTGGACACAACACTTTTTCACCACGCGTGCCACAATGCGCTCTTTCCGGCCACAAGTTTAGAACTCACTCACTCACTCACTCACTCACTCACTCACACACACACACACACACACACTCTCTCTCTCTCTCTCTCTCTCTCTCTGTCTCTGTCTCTCTCTCTGTTAGACACAACACACACGCACACACACAGCGTTGAGGACACCCTTCTTGTTTCAACAAAAGGTGCTTCGAAACGTGTTCTGGGGGGTCTTTGTCCGTGGTGTTTCGTTTTGAAGACAAGGTTCTCACACTGTACAAAAATGGTTCCTGTGAAATAACGCAAGGACTTTTTGAGACCTTTGGTCGAGAAAGGACTTGTGCGATTGAACAGGAAGAAAGGTGAGAAGCCATTTCTGTCACGATGTGAGCACATATGCTTGGTTTCGTGACCGCAGAGTTGCTGAATTGGGTTACGCTCCATTTTGGCAAGAAGAACGTAAATTTATGTTTCGCATTTCTTTTCATCTGCATGGATTGCCATGTTTTGCACAGGGAAACGATTGGGGCGCCCGGAGAGATGCCCGGAACCCGTGTGGAGAGTGGTGATTCTGCCCTGCTGGGAGTTCTACCCCTCACACAGACCAAACTTCCAAAAGATTTGCTCGGACATTGAAACCATCGAAGGGAGCATCGAAGCACATGATCGAACAGCGTCATGAGGCGCTGTTCGATCAATGTCCCTGGTGTGTTTGCAAGTTTGTGGTGAAGATTGGTGAACGGTGACTACAAGACAGCGTTTCGTTGGAAACCTAACAATAGCATTCTGCTCATCACGTATCATGTTCAATATGTGGCCAACCAGAACTGATCCCGGGTGCTTCCCACGAACAAAATGGTGCGACTTGTTTGTTGATATTTGTTTTGTTTTGTGTCTTCATTGTTGAATATTTTCATTGAGATTAGACCACTGAGTTTATTTTGTTTGATTCGAATTCATGTGCAGGGAAGAGGTTGGGGCGACCGGCTCAATGCCCGCGAGATGTTTACCGCGAAGTGATCTTGCCCTGCTGGAAGCTCGATCCTCTCCACAGACCCAGCTTCAGTGAACTGTGTGTGAGAACCAGTGACCTTTTCAACGTGAGACTTGAACGCGTAGCTGAAGAGCAGGCCCGCATTGCGTCAGCTTTTGGTTGGAAGAGATTTTGAGTCGTCTGTGGGCACCAGCATCTTGATTTTAGTTCTCTGTGTTTCCGGTTGCAGAAACAACTTGTCCAGTCATGTACACATCCAAGTTACGAATTGTGGAAACAGTAATTGGAGACTGTCGTCTGTGATATTTGTGTCATTCTTCCTGTGCAGTTTTGAAGAAAACAGCCATCAGCAGGCTGCTTTACTTTCTGACTTGGACGTAAATGGAGCGTTGCAAGTGGTCTCTTCAGTTTCAAGGTGCAAACACGATTTTGTGTGCTTTGGAAACCAAGCGAAAGTTCTGTTCTGCCAGTCGTGTGCTTCGGCAAGGTTCCTACCATTGATTGCTCTTGTGTCGCGCGAATTTATGTTCCGTAATTGAACTGCTGAGGCATTCTACAATTGATCTGCTGAGACAATGTGATCCGTGTTGCAAAACGCACTGCTTGGACTCAATTTGAGAATCAAAAGGTCGAGGCCACATCAAAAATTTGAGCCTGGCGAGCGGGAACGCTTGCGGCCGACTTCGCTCCATGAAAAAGGCTCCGTCCCGTTTCAAACAGAGGCGTCATGCATCGCGTTGACAAAAGTCAAGCCTTCGTAGAGTGAGATGTTGCTTCTGTTTCCTAAATATTCGGAATATTCTTGTGCTTCGTACAAATTGTTTTTACAGTTTTTAGGTTCTGGCACAAGTTTTGCAACGCAGACGATTTTGCAGAAAAATAAACCAACGTATTTTATCAACTTTGCGGTCTTTTTTGTGTCGCTGTCTTGATGCCGTTTTTTTTTTTTTCGGTTCGACATCGAGAGTTCCTGTTCGCACACACATTTGCCTTCCACACAGAACCTGCATAGTGAGAAAAGAACCACGGATCTCGTCATCACCCGCGATGGCTGATAATGGGTTTACCCCTGTATCCTCGGTACGTGTGTGTCAGTTTATTGTTTCCGCCAGTCTGCCATCGAAGGGTGAGAGGTAACTGAACGGGGCTGTATTGGGAAGTGGCGCGCGGCTGATGCTCTACTTGAAAGGCTAGTTTTGTTCTGAAATGACTCACTCCATTTTCGCCAAGCGAGGCAAAAGTCATGCTTGCACTTTCAAAACAAAGTACCTCAAGAACACGATTTCCTGGAAAGATTCTACTTTATTCAAAACACTTCACAGTGCAGACATCACGGCCAGGAGGTGCCCCCCCCCCTTCAATATTTGTCCAGTCCAGATATTGTTTGAAAACTAACGTTTGGTGCGGGGGGCAATCGATGACATCAGTTTAACACATGTTTCGATCCACAAACAAAAAAACAAGTTTTTGACAGATGAACTGGCTGTCACGTCGTATTGCTTGAAAAGCGCAGATACATCTCCAGCACGAAAATAGTGTCGTCCAGCTGCAACTCGCTTTGTTCCAACCTGAAAATAGCAAAGATGACGGCCTGTTACAATGAGCCTGACATTCTCAGGGAATTTTATCGGTTGTCCTGTTTGAAGCTTTCTTCTAGACGGGGGCAACTTGTGGCCAGGTGGAGGATCCCAGACTTGTTTGTGTTTGTGTGACGGTCAATCACTGGCTGAGAGGGGTCTGCTCACTTGTCATGGTTGGGGGTGGGTGGAGTCTAGGGGTGGGGTTCATCTTGTGGTTTCACACACACAAGCACCAACACACAAACGCATTCCACCCACTGTGACTGGGTGATTCAACAAGAGAATTTACTCACTGGTCCGTCATGCGTTTTATCTTCGCCAGTTGCTCCTTCTCCGGGGGCGTTATGATTTCTTCCAGTTCTTCTTTCTGCGCTGGGTCGGCGATCTCGGACATGATGGCCTCCACCCTATGCTGCTTGTCCAGTAATCGCCTGAGTGAGAAGATCGACATTTTTTTTGTGAGACAACGGAATCCGTTTCCGGTCTTGTTTGCTGAAGAAATGGTGAACTCCTTCACAATTAGATCTGCTGCAAACATATCCGGTGTCTCAGGCAGATTATTTTTGACGACCGCAACTGTTTGACGACGTGGTCAAAAATAAGTGGAATTTTACCGGCAGGCATTTTTTACCACCAGTCGTCAAAAAGACCTGTATTGCCTGGGTTTTTTTTTGACCACACCCATTAACTTTTGACAACCAGTGGTGAACAAGAAAAAAAAAGTCGAAAATCAGCCGCGTGCCATCTAAATCTCCTGCCTACAATGATCATGAGGTTTTGTGACACAAATGACCATTTTTTCCCTCTGTTTGTTTGTCAACCTAGTGAAGCAACTTTGCTGATTTCATTTTCAGGGGGCGGCGGGGAGGGGGTGACCAAGTTGTATTCATTTTGCAAAATGAACCCAAGTTGCTTTACGCCCCTGCAAATATGAAATCTGAAGTAGCTTTTCGAGAATTGTTGACCTCTGCTGGTCAAAAGTTCCTGCCTGGTGGTCAAAAATAGCCAGAAAAACTTTTGATGACCCTTGACTGTGATCGTGAAAAATCCGTGGTCGTCAAAATTGCTTGTTACACTGGTCATTTCCACCGCGTTTGAAAGGAATGAACAGCGATCAGCAGGACCCACTTGTTTTCGTGCGTTTCATGCAACCGCCTGGTGATGAGGTTGCCGAGCGCCTTGTAGGAATGTTCCAGTAGCATGCGCACCACAGCGCCCACGTCCACCGAGAAGAGGTAGAACGTCCTGGACGGCGCGTGGTCCGGGGTCCGAGCAACTTCCTGCGAGTGGCAGAGACAACCGCATCACAATCATTCTGTGATGGCATTGTCGAAGAGCCGATCTGTTGATTTGCGGAAAACTTTTCTGAAACTTACAGTGATGGTCACAAAATGCTGGCCGAACATGTGGTAGAGCATTTCCTTGGCTTCCTTCGCAGGAATCATCGCGATGTCTTCAATCTGGAGGAAACGATGATCCCGGTAATGGTGCATCAACTGGTCTTCGAACGGACGTGTTGCAAACAAGAACACAAATCCAACTCACCTGCTTCTGTTCCAAATGCCTCTTTGCCATCAGTAGTTTCACAATCCTCAAGGACTTGGAACCGAATCTGTAAAATTTTACTCTTCGATGAACTTCTGCAGATTTGCTGGCACGAAATCTGTTCCACCCTTGCGGATGGAAGTCCGTACATTGAAACTATCTGAAGAACACCAAGCTCTCATAATCGAAACTTCCACCGCATTCTGTCCACATCTTGCGTGCTGTTTCAACTTTTGACACAAATTTTTGGAACTCACCTTTCCTGGATCACAGACTCAATATGTGCCTTCGCCAGGGAAGTGAGAGCGTTGCGCACATCTACTTGGAGTGAAGGCAAACCTGAACCTCACAGGCACACAAAATTGCAGTCACAAGAACCACAGAACGGATAAAAAGGATACGTATGGAGTACATTCCTCCGCCGCTGTCTCCCACCTTCACCACAAAACCACACTGCAATGAGAATTCGTTTGTTACCGAGAAATCAATTTGTATTTTTCATTCTATGAAAGAACAATCGAAGGACATTTTGGCAGGGCAGAAGGCTTCGTATGAATCAATGTCGTTGGAACTGGACTCAAACCGAGCATTTCGATGCGCGAACAAGAACTACGAGACAGAAATTTCAATCTTTCCGAGTGTGGGTCAATTCTGCGCTTACTGAGTCTTCAGCCAGCACCGTCAGGTAACTCCCAAGGTCAACCTTCCCAAGGTCAACTTTTTTCTTCAGTTCTGGTGGAAGAGAGTTTCTGATCTGAAAGCAAACCGGAAATGTACCGTGCAGTTCCTTCCACAAGACGCACCTTTTTGCTTGGAGGAGTGCATCTTACGCATGAACATGTCAAAACCATTGTTTCAATGGGACTTCCAGAAAATCGTAACTGTTGAGGTGCATCTCATGCACAGAACTTTAGAATTGACTCTTCGATTGAAACACACATTGCTGGACTCTCGCACCTCATGAAGTGAGACGGGCGTCGTGACCGGAGCAGTTTCACCTGTCTTCGCAGAACTGATCTTCAAAATTGCTCTCACTATTTCACTCGCTTTCTGAAACACAAATTACTGGTTGCTGGATTCAGTACGATTTCTTGGGATTTGGAAGGAATTGTGTTGCTGTGCGTCACTCAACATACCTCATCAAATTTGTGAAGAATTGCATTGTTGATGACTTGGTCACGCAGACAGTGATGAAATGTGTTGTAGTTGATCTTCCAGTACGTCACAGGTTCTCCCTGAGGTGCCTGCAAGTTTTTTATTTTCCCTTTCATAAATACAGTACATCTGTGGTTTCTTCACGTGCTTTTTTATCAAAAAAAGAAAAATTCCGATCACTTACATTTGTGGCAGCTACAGGACCGCTCTCCGTTTTCACCCTCTTTGCCGCTGGCTCCGTGTCACTGTCAGCTTCTCGCTTTCTTTTCCGCTTGGCTTCTGAAATATGTTTTGACAATTCTTTTATCATTATCACAACCTGAAGAACGACAAAAGTGACTTTCTTTCCAAGTGAATGGCAAAGACTGATGTCAAATGTTTGAACCTTCCGCTTCGAAAGCGGGAACGGAGTGTAGCAGGTGTTCATCCACAAACAGGAGCGGAATATTGCTCGGCTCTGTCGTCTTCGCCACCGATGGACATCGTTCCACGAACCTCTCGCGGACCAGGGTCGTGAACGTGTCGTACAACTGCATTTTGGTAACTGTTCGTTGACCTGAGAAAGGAAATCGGTGGTCACAACAACTGCAGACCTGTGCTCAGTCCCACTTCTGCTGGTGGTGTTTATTTATTGTTGGGGGGGGGGTCGCCTTCTGGGAGCGCGGGGGGGGGGGGTCTATCCGTGGGGGATCCGCAGGGGGGAAGTGACAACCTGCTCCACGAGCATGGCGCTTCGCACAAAAAAAAAGAAGAAAAAAAGAATGCTTCTCTTTGAACACGGGCACGCCGAGGAACTGAGAACTGTTGCGGTCACCGAACATCCAACAGGTGGATTTGGGGCGAGATGTCCACACCAACACTTTGGTCAGGGTGACCTTCACAACTTGTGCGAAAGCAGCCAAAACTGAAAAATGGGCGGAGGGAGTGGGGAGTGCCCAATCTGGCGATCTTTCTGCACCGGGAAGGGTGCACATGGTCACATGTCGTCAACAAGTGGTGCAGTCATCAGGTGGTCTGCAAGATCTTGCTTTCAGTTTTTGTGAAGCAGCAATGAATTCACAAATACCTTCATAGACAGCGTTGAGGCGCTCAGTGCTGCGATCTATCAGATCAAGAAGTTGGCATTGTCCGTGCATCAACAGTTCTTCGATCAAGAACTCCCCTGAAAGTTGACGAAATGAATGGCGACACAAGGACACCACAATTTGTGGACACACTTCCTTTTCTCGAATTCAACAGAACACAAACAACTGTTTTCCTACGTACCGGTGTCCTCAAACATACGTTTTATTGACAACAAAAAGCGTGGAAATCGCATTCTGGACAGAACTTGGTGGTGATCCACAAAATATTCAGCAAATCCCAAATGACTTCGCTTGAAATGGGCAATGTTGTGGTGAATCATTGTGCCGAGAGCTTTCTTCACCTGAAGAAAAGCAGACAGTTCGCTGTTCTCGTATACACTGCGGTTGTTGTAGAAATCGTGACTCCCACAAATATTCAAACTGTGAACATTGCGAAACAACTGTCTGAACTGGAAGCACAATCACCTGTTCCAGAGGCAGCTCAGTGTCTTTGGCTATCAGTCCCATCGGCGTGGCTCCTTTCCTCATGAGATAAACTCCCACCTTTTCAGTGACTTCTCCCAGATGCTCTCTCAGCACAAGCCCACATGTCACCATTTGATCCAGAGACATTTCCTGACAATAAACAATTTCGCTCGTCGAAAAATGATTGGTCCTTTCCGCAGTGGTCACTTTTGGTACGTTTGCCGCGGATGTCTATGATCAAAACAAAGCCAACATCAAGGAGAAAACAGCTTTAGAGATGAATCTACACACATGCTATTGGCCGGTATTTGTGAATGGTGCAACTAATGTGACACATATCATGCCTATCGTCTGAAATTTTGTGTTCCAAATGCTCAATTGTAGGCGAGTTCTGACCTCCACAATCAGAAGCAACATGGCCGCGCCCATGCACCAAAGAGTGTTGGTCCATTTTGAAAAATCAATAGAAAGTGCACTTATCCAGGTTCCGTTCACTCAGGTCAGTATCATGTACTACGAGCATGTAACTTTTGATTTAGGTGGTGAAATCCTTCATAGGACTTTGTGCATATCGGAGAAACCTTTTTGCCCTATTGTCGCTCATAGGCATGCGACCACACAGGGAAACACGACGATGGCAAGTTCAAGTGACACATATGTTGGCGTCATACTCGTTCAAAACTTGTGCGAAACTCGTCGGGCAAGTTATGCATTGAAACTGACGAGGCAGGTCCTTCCAACTCTTTCACATGTTTGGTGGAAGAAAGAGAGTTCAAAGTGCAACAGAATTTTCCCTTCCCTGTGGTGCCGGCGTCCACGAAGGAACCCCTCTCCCCCAAAGGAATGTCTGCTTTTGCGTTTTCTGTCTGTCCAAAGGATCTCGACACACGAAACAAAGACGCAAAGGGATAGGTTGTACTTGCTTGTGTCATTTTAGTCACTGGTGGATCTTCTCGGATCAAAGAGCGATGTGGCGAGAGTTGGGATAAAATTAGAAGCAAATAAGTTGAAGCTGTCGTCGCCAGAAAATGATGTACGTGGAGCTGAAGTGGTCCATCTTAAGGTACGTCGTTGACGTTGAGAGTACGAGTACTTGTTCATTGACTGGGCGAAGCAATGACAAGTGCAGTTCTTAGCGAAGGAAATGAATGTTAAATCTTTCTCATTGAACATTGCCCAAGATACCACGATGATCGGTGGTGCACTGTTGAGCTTTCTTTATGTGTTCACAGCGACCGCCGTTTTGTCCTGTGAGCAATTTGACAGACGAACAGAGGACTTCTCTGCCGGAGGAGACTTTAAACCGAGGCGTGGACGTTGGAGCAGTGGTGATTGTTGAGTCAGCCGATGGCAAAGTCTTGCTGATTCGTCGACCCAAGACGCAAAGGACATTCCCTGGTGTTTGGGTTCCTCCGGGCGGACACGTTGAAGCAAACGAAACGGTGAGCATTTCTTGCTTGATTTCAAGACACAGCAGGACTACGAAACAATTGAACCAAAACAATGGCTGGTTCGGCGCAGAGTCATCACGTTGTTCGTCGAGTTTTTGCATTTTTGTGCCCACTAGTCAACTGTTGTATTTTGCGTCTTTTCACACAGTTGCAAGAAGCGGGTCTTCGAGAACTGGACGAGGAAACTGGGCTGCGAGTGGACAGACATATGTGCAAGAATATTCCAATTCTGGCAGCGTGGGAGGTACTTACGTTTTTGTGCCTCTCTATTTTTAAGCGCTCGGTCCGGTTCTGCCGATAGGACGCGCGCTTAGTGCAATCACTATCAGTCTGTATGTATGTATATATGTGTGAATTTTGCAAGGGGGGAAACTCAACATAGTGAAATTTAGCCAGGATCATCTTTGGGCCATTTTAAAAGTATTTTTGATTTTTTTGCCCATGTTGAGTTGGTCAGCCCATGTAGAGTTACTTAAGGGAAGGGGGTAACTCAATGTAGTGAAGTTCAACCAAGATCATTTTCAGGTTATTTTGAGTATTTTTAAGCATGTGGTCACCCAAAGGGCCATGTACCACATGCTTAATGTAATCACCATCAGTCTGTATGTGTGTCCATCCATATGTGTAA
>JAAUXT010046080.1_pt1 | contig 17988 bp, 10 predicted proteins | sample 7278171 | NCBI WGS metagenome assembly JAAUXT01 (sample SAMN14350112, study PRJNA611818) | marine sediment metagenome | isolation source: surface marine sediment (1.8m) | place: French Polynesia: Moorea | collected 2018-08
CCACACTCCTCCCCCACTAGGGGGGTGCTGGCATCAACAGACAATTTTTAATATTCTAAATAATTTTACATTATTTATTTAGATAAAAAATAGCATAATATCACTATTTTGCTAGCTTTAGCCTACATCCCTCCCCCCTATGGGGTGATCACCACTGGGGGTTTCCCTTTCTCAAAATGGATGCTGTGCATAGGGAAGCATACTCTTTTCTGAAACAGCAAATTCTCAGAAAAATATATTTTGAGAGTCATCAGCTGGGCTTGCAGCCATTGAGTTAAGCAGAAATTGATGCAGTCTGCCAGCATTACCACCAGGGGGCCCAACACTGGAACTTCAACTTCAGGACACTCGTGGTCAAGCTGGCCCTCAGTATCCACATTGCCCGAATCTAAGGTAAGCCATTCTGTTTGTGGTTCTCAGCCCAAGTCACACCACACACGACATGCACCTTCTTACTCGTGAAACTGTGGAGTCTGGTCAGTTTGGGCTCTTCTCTTTGTTGCAATTGGTGTGATACTTTTTCAGAATCTACGAGTATTCTGAATCTCGGTTGTTGCACCTTTCTCCAAGTCACAAATCATTCAAACCTTTAACACTGTTTCATGGACACAGAGGAGAACTCCTTGGAGAAAACACGAAATCGTGTTCTCCATCATTCAAGGCGGTCGACACCAGACTTGGAGTGCGAACGGCTCGTGCTGCTGTGCAGCACGCAACGAGGAAATGTACTCATCAAATATTTGGACTCTGCATTGTTATTGAATTTTGCCCACTTGTGACACTCAAGGTTTCCTTCCAGGAGATGAGGAGAGCAAACTCAACCTGCTTCAAGGCAAAATTGAATTCGACAAAAGAGGTCATTAGACCAGGACGAGTACAACCCGCTTGGTTGCCAACCGTCATCACGCAAAGAGCAATCAGGCTGTGGCCAACAGATTTCAAGACGAATTGGAAAAGAAACCGCCTCAATCAACAAGCACAAGATGACGAACCCGTGAAATGGACGACAATTTCACCATGTGACAGAACATTCCGTCCAATTCTCTGCAGATGTGCCGAGAAAATGCGGAAAACAAACCTTCATTGAAATCATCCTGTGCTCAGAAGGTTGACGATTCCACCGCCCGACCTTGGCCTGAATTCCTGAAACTGAACGTTGCACAAGGAAGTGGCGGACAGAGCAACCAAAACAAGGAACACTTGTCGACTGAGTGGAAAAGCGGCACCTCAAGATGGTGGTTCACATGTCTCTGGACAACTGCTTTTCCACGAAGAAAGGGGTGATTTCCGGGCGGTGCGGGAGACGCCCAAGATGCTCTTGGGGAAATTTTTGTCCGCAGTGTCCCGACTTTTTGGCCTTGTGCAAGTTTATTTTTCACAATAGAGGGGCGGCGATCAGTCCGCAGTTGGGCGACAGCGCTAGGAAAGACGCCCCGCTGCATCGGCAGGGCGGTCCTTCATGGGATTATCTGCTGTGAAGTCTACATGTGTGTTGCATTGACGTCATTCTGGTGAAGATGATCGGACTGCTTGGTACATTCAAGTCACAGAAACCGTCTCTCGACCGACATGCTACCTGTCGTGTCTAACGAAACCTCATCCTTTGGGTGGATCGCTCTGAAGGGATCAATCCATCAAGCTTACAAACGTGGCTTCTGAAACAAAGTACTTCTAATTATTCCGCTACTTTCGTCGGCTATCCATCATCGTGTTACCTTGTTAACTGCTGCAGTGATCGCCTTGACATTTTCGTGAAACAATCCGACAGACTTTGTCTGAGACAGCACTGCAGATTCTGAGTGCAATCAGGGACGACTCTCCCGTAGAGCATCTGGTAAACAGACTGCCAGCGGAGTCACACAAAAACATGTACAAGTTTGAGACGCGCGATTCAAGGTTGCAAGCAACAACTGGCGTTTCACATGGGAGGATTTGTGCCCCAGGTCCAGAGTGTTGTGTTTTCGTCTGCAAACAACAATGCCCAAGTGTCCAAGGTCCCCACCAAAATGTCTTTCATGAACGGCGATGTCCTGAGGAACAACAGAATTCTTCCCTGTCAACCACAGTGGTATTACCAAATTCTATTGTCCAAGGTTTTTGAATACAAAAGAATGAAAGCTCTACCTTGAGTGGGAACTGAGATATCAACAAAAGAACAGGTATCCATGCCTAGCAGTTCCTGAGACAAGATGTGATATGATGGGATGGGGCACGATGGGAATGCACAGCTGAACTTCGTGCCTCCCGAAATGTTCTGGAATTTCGGGCGGTAAAAGGCACAGCGACAAATGATGCTGAAATTACTGAAAACAGAGAGCACAACAAGCCAAACCCTGCACAAAGCACTGTGCCTGCGGCATGAAAAGACTGCTCTCTGAGCTTCAAGGTTTCGCTTGGCAGGCAAGTTTTCTTGGTGGAAGAGTGATGGGCTCCTGCACCAAGTGCGCTGCAGTCTCGACTCGACCAAATACTGAATCCAGAAGACAACCTGTTTCTCACAGATTTGAAAACTGTAGTGCTTTCTGCTTCTTTCCTGAAAGCGTTTCAGTGACCTTCCCGTGTCACGACTTCTTGTAATCTGCGCCGCCTCTCTGACGCTCTTGGCATTTTGCCTTCAGAGACAAGTATGTCAGGGCGTGAAAGAGCTGCCTTTCTCTGCAGTTTGACCTTTCAAAATCCAACTGTTCACAAGGACCTGCAGAGAGCGACTGTGTCTCACCCCCTTCAATCCTTACGCACACATGCTATGTGGAGAACGCCGTCCTTCGCATAAAAGGTAACTGCCCGACAGATCTGGCGTTCACCAGTTCCATGGAGAAAGGTTTTGTTCTTTTTACGCTCCGAATGACTCCGCTTGTTGCAGATTTGCACTGAACCCACAAGGAAACGGAGCGATCAGATCATTCCAGAACGTGACAAAGAACGACACCTTGGTCAGACTGATCATTGTGGCACCACACACAACACAACACAACACAACACTGCTGCAACAACACTCTCTCGCACCCAGTTTTGAGCAAGCTGCAACGACCAGACTTTAAATCTGGAGGATTCTTGCTGGGTGAAACATGGTAACACCCTTTGGGTGCAGAATCACTCTCCCGGCGATTGAGACTCCCAGCTTCTGATGTTTGCTTCTGCTGTTTGACGAAAAGGTGGGATCGGGAGCAATCTGATGTGGATCATACCTAAATCCTGACTTGTCTGATCACGTCACATTTTTCTGACTTGTGTTTGATCTTGCTTTGTCCTGGAAACCCGTGAGCCAACACTGCTCGTAGTGCATGGGATGAGAACATAATTTTCTGCGTGCACTATCCCATTTGAACAAGCTGTCTGTCATTGGAAAAGGCGCGTGTCAAAAGTACGCGAACGCGACAACGAGCACGCTCGCTGACAGGTATCACAGTGCGTACTCAAACGAGTGGGAGGAGTGAGGCAGAGAATATTCTTCACTTGTACGAGCAGGATCTGTGAACCCGAATGGATGGGCTCAGTTGCCACAAGAGATTTTCTCGCCGTCTGTTTTCAGACACAATGGACGCCGTCCAGGTGCGAGCCAGCCTCTCAGTTTTGGTGCACATTGTCCACAGCGACCCAACGAAAAGCCAAACCTAATTTTTTTTTCCTGGTGTCCTTTGTTTTCCGTGGAAACCAAGAGCAAACCCCACACAAGTCTGAGAAAATGTTTGGGAAGTGGGGAAAGGTTTTGTTTGCCTCAACACACAGTCCACATTACACACAACGTGTTCGGACCAAAACGAAGCGTACATTGCTTTGACGCCACAACCTGTCCCAATTTTTGCTTTGTGTACAGCTAGGCCACGCACCTGAGCACAGACTCACCTTTTGACAGGTGAAACATTTACATTGGAGCTGACCGTCAATTAAGGCACGTCGTCAGGGGCAACTTTTGTTCTCAACCAGAGATTAACTGTCAATTAATCTACAGTTGTGACTTAAATGGTTCAACACTGTTGCACTACACATTGAAATGACCATTTGACACTGATGCACTGCACATTAAAATGCCTTGTGCCTTAAGTCAGTTAAAGAACAGAGAGCTGGAGATTAATCAAAGCCTCGGCTTTGCCTCAGATTTTGATTAATCTCCGGCTGTCTGTTCTTTAACTATTACGTCGCTGACGTCGCCATTGTCAACACGAGCCAAAACAAAGTTATGAGGCAGACAAATGAAAACAGCGGCGCGCTCCAGCGCTGGTTGTGTCTGACAAACTTTGAGGCTGAAAACTGCTTTGGACAGGGCACTTGTAATTCTTCCGGTTTTTTTCCGTATGACTTGATCTTGAGTGGTGAACACACCGGGCTGAATCCCAAGTGGTGGATCCAGGGGCCATGTGGGTTCCACGCCATCTGACAAGCCGAAACTTGTCCCACTCACAAGTTTGCAGTGCATCTTAAAAATTGTTTTCGTGAAACATGTTGATTGTTCTTGCTGAAATCGCCCACAGCCTCCAATGCGGAGTCGGAATCCTGCGCAATTGGGACCCGTTCGTGAACTCGAGACAGATTTTGTCGCATTTTTTGGTGTCTCCACACCATCGCGTTTCCTTGACTGATCAATGTTGGGTTTCAAAGAGATATCCAAAAACAGATGCGCGAAAATAATTGCTTGAAATCTGGCGACCACTTGCAAAATTTTGACATATTTTGATCTGTCCTTTTTTCCATTGTGCTAAATCAAAGCAGAATAAAACCTGACACTTGTCCTGGTCTGTTGCATTCGCATCGACGCCAGACCTCCTTCCAAACTGCAAACATCTCGAAACAGTGAACAAACCGTGAACAAGAAGCCCCCGCTGGACATCACAGGGCGGACCGGGTGGAGACCCGGCGTCCAGTTTTGACTGAACACAGCTGCAATCATCAGTGAACAATCAGAGCACTTGTTCCTTTTTTCAAAGCCAGCCTTGTCTTTTTTTCAGCACAGGTCACGAAAAAGAACGTGAAATTGATTGAAACTGTTGACTTCCAGTGAAGCAAGGCGATTGGCAGATGACGCGAGCGCACATGCACAATCGAGACACCTTTCGTGCGTGCGAGACACCATAAATTATTGAGGCACCTCGTCAGGGGCACTAATCAGTTGCGCCAGGTGCTGGCACAGAAGCGACTCCCTGCAAAAATTGTGGAGTCGCTGAGCATTGTTACAACTTCAGTGAAGCGTTCAGCATGCAGGTGTTGATTACGTTTAACAGGATAATTGTGCTTTGTGACGCCACTTCATCCAACGGACGTTGGTGGAACGACTTTGCAAGTTTCGTGGACAAAAAAAAGAAACAAACCCCGGACGCTTTCCGAAAGCGCATGCAGAAAGAATTTTGTGAGATTTCACAGTCACCAGTTCTCTCAGACCAACATCTGACGAGCACACAAGTGCATCTGACACAAAAGCACCTGCAGTGTCACTCACTTTCAACACAGTCTGGCGTGTTTCTGAAGGAGCGACAGCAGCTTGAGTTCCTGACAACGGAAAAACAGTCTTCAACATCAAGGTGAGCTAATTTGGAGGCCTCTCAGTCACACACACATACATACACACACAAACAAACAAACAAACACACAAACACTCTATACAAACACGCACAACGCAAAATCTAGCACCCACATTGACAAATCTTCGTGGACTCCGTCGTTCTCAAGCTTCATCCTTCTTGCGTCATTCGATCCCACCAAGGTACCAAGGATCTTTTGACATTTCACAACACTTTTGCAGAACACAGCAGAGTTCGCATCAATGGCCTCTCCTTCGGCCGAGGCTCAATTGAGTCTGGAGAGTTCGGCGCCTCGTAAAGTGCAGCTTCGACTCACACTTTTACCGCTCGCAGGGGAAGAGGAACCGGAAGAAGAGCTGTTCGCCCAAGTGAAAACGACACAACGCAACAGATAGGGAGTCGCTTCGGTTCCTCAGGAGACGATATTGGCCAAACGTCAACAGGGCTGTGTTTTGTTTCCTCTGGAACACACCTTCACACTCGGCCGGCACTACGACCGGGACATTACCATCAACAAAAGAGACCCAGAAGACCCCAGTGAATTCGCTGCAATCCAAAAGAAACGTCTCAAACACAAGGAGTGTTTTCGCCAACACGAATTGGAAATGCTGCTGAACAAGGCTCAGCTCTTCACCCACGCCAGGAATTCCCAGGAACCAAACTCAGAAGTCAAATTCGCCTACAGAAACAACACTGCTCAGTACTTTGATGACATATTTGCCACTGAAGATAAGATTATGAAAGTGTACACCAAAGACAACAACGGTGATCCAGGCTGCCCCACAAATGGCCAAATTAGTGGCTTATTTTTTGCAGTTCAACCAGATTACAAATATTCAGATCCAAATATTCTTCCTGATATATCCCCGTTTGGTGACACGCGAGTTATTGTACCAATTGAGAAGTTGATTGAGCCTGATGTTAGACTGTACTTTTCAGACTTTTACTGTTTCAATGACAAATATCACTACGTGTCATTGGTGGCAGCAAAACCCAACACTCCTGCAGACACGTTCTGCCAGGAAAACCTGATCAAGCTGCCGGAAGACAACCCATTCTTCTTCAAAGTGGATGAAGGCTTCTTCTGTGTCAAGGAGATGCCCAGGGTCGAAATATTCTACACAGAGAACATTAATTTGAATGCCGAGTACATCGAGCTGGACGACGAGATATACACAGTTGGACGGGGGTTGTCCACTCCTGGTGGTTTGCCCAAAAGGAGCCACTGTACCACATGTAACATTTAAATTCCAACAGGTTCAGCCTGACCACACAGACCTGGCAGATCGAAGATCGTGGTGTACGTTGTCTGAATTTTGTAACAAGAGGAAAAAAAAACATTTTGAGCCAGACAGCGTGAAGGCTCTCCTGACAGAACAATCGTTTTTCTTGTGAGAGGTTCCCTGCAGTACAAGACAAGAACTTCTGGTTGGAGCTGGAAATTCTCATTTTCCGAGTGCGTTCGCTCGCGGTTTGTGTTTGTTTTGGTGTGCATGATGGTTGACGAACGCATTTGACATAGTACAACAAATTGTGTTTTCTACTGTTTCATGACAAAAGAACAGGTGTTGGGCTCAAAATTAGGGAATTTCTTTCGCACCCGCAGTACGAAAGTTGGAGAACAAATATGGCCCAGCCCAGCCCAAAATGGCCTCCATTTCTGAGTGTAGCCGTCTGATCTGTTGATCCTTGTTGTGTTGTCTAAAATTGTCAATGCTTGGTTGTCAGCAATCAAACCTGTATGAGAAACTTGTTCCTGGTTGAGCGACAACAACCGAGTCAACACACATTCACGACTTTTCTCTGTTGTTTCGTGCAGTCCTGCGAGTTATTGTGGTGAGGGTGTTGACAACTTGGTGCATTTTTGTCAGAGCAAAATGAAACCTGAAACTTGTTTTCATCTCAGTGTGGTTCCGAACGTCGCAACAGGGAAACGACCAAGCAAATCGAGACACGAAAACCAGTGTGCACCACTGACGGGCAACGAGTGGAGGATTGAGGGGTGCACCATGGAGCACGAACACAAGACGGTCAGCACCCGACTCGCTCCCACCAGGCCGCACCATCATCTGTGTGTGTGTGTGTGTGTGTGTGTGTGTGTGTGTGTTTGTGTGTGCAAATAACAGATGGAAAGTACTGCAGCCATCCACACAGCTGGGAAGCAGAAGGAAATTTGGAAAGTTGACGGGTAACTGATATTGGTTGCTTTGAATAGCCTGTATGGCCCAGCCTCCAATGAAGGTGGACCTCAGGGTTGGTCAGGACAGCTTAAGTCGAGCTCACAGTGCCATTTGAGGCAGGGGGTCAGATATCCCACCAGGTGATGAGCTTTGTGTGGCTCCACCTGTTGTGGGGGAAAACCCAGGTCCAGCAGAGGACTATCACTTGTACTTGGGGTACAGGTCAATCTGGACCAAGGTCATGTGACAGTTGACCTGGATGACCATGGCACCATCTGACCAATCATTCCACTGCACCTGAAACAGGCAGAGATTGCCTGAGCCCGTCGCTCATCACCCGTTGGTCACCTGGATATTGTGTCATTGATCAACAAACAAGGTCAGTGATCCTGTGGTGCTTTGATGATACAGCATGACAGAGCTGTATCTGGGTGGATACAGGCCAGCAATCTTTGTGATTACACCATCACAAAGACTGCTTTGGCCACAGAAAGTCCAGTTTGCACCCATTCTCTCACTTTGTTTTGGTGGTGCACTAGCAGCTGGGTGTGTAATTGTGTTGTGCAGCTCCAGATTCTGCTGTGTGTGCTTGTGCGCTGTTGCAGCTGTCAAAGCAATCAAAGCAAGCACATGTATTGGTGAAGAAAATGCCAAACTGGTGGTGGAGCAAATGGTTTCATGAAGCCTCGAGAGTCTTGGGCACAACAACCAACTATTCCGAGCTTGCACATGAATACTGGTTGTGCACGTACGGATGCACCGAACTGGTGACAATAGCAACCTCAACCTTCCCCTAACCACACACACACACACACACACACACACACACACACACACACACACACCTCGAGTCCCGAGACTTCGTGTTTTCTCATTTCTCAGAAAAGAAGGACATTTGCTTCGAACACACTCGATGGCAGAATGGTGGGGACACCACCGTCCCATCCTGTTCACACTGCGAGGAGCCACACGATGCCTCCGCACCGGTCGTCCAAAGACGAGCGCACCTGACTTCACACCGCAATGAGAAACAGAAACCAAGAATTCTGCGAGTGCACAATCTTGAACGAGCACCACATGGGTGTGTCCAGCATCAGCACAAGTTGGCAATTGGCCCCTTTCAGATCACCGTTTTGTGCTCGGTGTTGAACTGCTTCAAAACAAAACCCCAGCGATTGAGACAGTGATGTGCTGTGCATTGCACAAACCAAATGATGATCCACAAAACATTTCTTGACAACATGGACAAACAGTGGGTTCACCACAAAGTTCTATACAGGACTTTGATCTGCCTTTGTGGGATTCACTTTGATCACGGTCAATATCTGTGGTATTCTTGAAAAAACATTTGAACCAGTTTGGCCCACAAAACCACCGGCCGATCTGGTGCGCGTTGGTTTGTAAACAAAAGCCAAATGGTTTTTTCCCGGTACCACCAACTGAGCCGTCTGCACTGCACAGAGAGAGCACAAGCACAAAATGCTTCCTGCATGAGAAAGAGCCAAGAGCCCACACCTCTCGTGCATGACCTCACTCTGATTGCACAACAAACACCAGTATATGACGGCAACAACCACCAAGGGACTCAAACCAAGTTGATCTGCCGAGACAATACGTAGCACCAACTTGCGACCAGATGTCCTGAACCAGCTGGGTGAACACACGCGTCTGAGTGAGTCCACAAGGATTTCTCTTTTTCGTTTTGGGCAAAAATGTGGTATTTAAAGTGTTATCGCAACCAAACTTGGAGGAAGATGAACTTGGAGGAAGACTGAGTTGGCCTGACGTGTGTGTGTTTCTTGTGACAGTCACAACCCGGGATCAAACCGCATTCTGTTGGAGAGAGCATCAAATCGCAGTGGACGACCGGGCGAATCGCAAATCTGTGGATCAACACCCGGATCTGGGAGAGTGTTACTGTACACAAGAGCACACCTTTTGTGAGCAAATCCTGGAGATTCTTCTACAAAGTGGGAGAACACTTTTTATGTATCCAGGAAGTCCCCAGGGTTGAAATATTTTACACAGAGAACCTTATTCTGAATGCTGAGCAAGTTGAGCGTGAGAACGACACAGCCACAGTTGGACGGGGGTTGTCCACTCCTGGGGGTTTGCCTGAAACTCGAGGCTGCACCACCTGCAATCTTTATGCAGCAGGCTACTCGGATCAGACCTGGCAGATCCAGGATTTTGACCGTGATGCACCAGAAATTTGTCTCGCACAAACAAACCTGATGTGTTCTGCTTTCCAAAATGTGCCATCAGTGTCATAAAAACGGTCTTCAACCGGTTTGTTGCACAACCATTCCGACAGTTTCTCAAACAAAACCAGCGGCCGTTGTGTGTTGATTTTGCTCACAAAACCAGCACCGGACGATCTTCGGTAACAAAAAATTTCACATGATTAATCACCTTCACGAGTACGAACTAGGGATTGAGATGGGTGGTGGGTAATCCGCGGGTCGCAAATGTTGCCGGGTACCCAGGTACTGAATACTCACCCAGATACCTGCCAGTAGGTCTGGGTGTGTTTTCTCGGACAGCACGCAGGAAGTTTCTATCAAAATGAAGCTGCTTCAAACTTTACTACCGTAAAATCCTGCATATAAGACCCCCTTTTAATGCTCAAAAATTGATGCTAAAAAGGGGGGTGGTCTTTTTCATGAGGATTGGACTTTTGATATCATAAATCAAAGACAAGATGATTAGTTATAAGTCAAGAGTAAAAAAGAAGAAATGAAGTATCAGAGGAGAGTACAAGTGAAGGGAGCATAAAAATTGAGTTACACAAGAAAATTGTTGAAACATTTACCTGAAAAGCAAGTATTCATAACTTCTGGTACAAAAATTAATATTTTGAATACCTCAGGACAGAACAAAATATTGGAATTTCCTAGGTTTTGATTTAGAACAGCCTAAAATTTGCATATGTATGCACATTTTTTGAAAATGTAAAAGAAGGCTTTGTACTAATTTTGCAGCTGAAAAGGGGGGAGGGTCTTGTTGCAAAGGGGTCTTACACATGGGATTTTATAGTAATTGAAATAACTGTAGGAAATTGAAGAAAATTAAAAGCAAACCCTTTTCACTGGATTCTGAAACTTCCTGCTTGCTGTCCTATAGAATGCCCCTTGACCTACTGGTTGGTATCTGTGTGAGCATTTAGTATCCAGGTACCCAGTAGCATTTGCGATGACAGGGTTCTCACACTGTACAAAAATATTTCCTGTGAAATCACACAATGAATTTTGAGACCTTTGGTTGAGAAAGGAGTTGCATGATTGAACAGGAACCCTCTTTGTTCAGGTGAGAACCCATTTCTACCATGATGCGAGCACATATGACTGGTGTTGTGATTGCAGAGTTACACAACTGCAGATCACCCACCACCCATCTCAATCCCTACAAACTACCCACAAGTTTGATCCCTGAATGAAGCTACAGAGACTTTGTTGCCTTCTCTGTATTGAATGACATTTTGTACATTGGAAATTTCCGATGATTAATAGCTTCTGCTTGCTATATCTAGATGGCGGGAACCCATGCCCCGGGTCGGGTAGTAGCTGGCGGGTAGCTGGCAGCAAAATGCTACCCGTTCAATCCCTAGTACGAACAGTGCCCACCGCGCAGTGCTTTTCGGCAGCACGAATAGCTTCCTTCACGGCAACCACAGAGAAGCACGAGGTGTGCCTCAGAAAGAATGCAACCTTCTCGTGCACTCGTATTTTTGCCATTGGATTCCGTGGCAGTGGACTTCGCATGAGGGGGGGGGGGCAATAGTTGTTCTGCATGTGGGTTGCAACACTTATTCTCTCTGGAGAATGTGTGGTTCGTTGAAAGTGCAAAATGCTCGTGACTTGATGCACGTGGAGGTCTGTTCTTTGCAACAGAGTTGACTTCTGAGATGATTTTAATAGTGGGTTTGTGGGGTGAGGTCAGAGAGTTTTCCAAAGAAAAACATCATCTATCGAAACATGCAAAAAAGTGGGGGGGAGGGGTTTGTTTGTTTGTTGCGGCTGTTTTTCTCTGGGGAGACGAGAACAAGACCAGACACTCTGTTTGGCATTGCAAGAAACCTGTGCGTGTGTTCAAATTTGCTGAGGTGGACACGCAACAAAGGAGAAGCATTTTCAGTTCTGACTTACTCAGCACACACTTGGTTTGAATCGTTGAGCCAGATCCACTTCCGATAACTCGCTTTCGTCTGCTTTGCACACACCAAAAATCACGCGATCTCGAATGTTGACACTTTGAGTGTGTGGCACTGACGGGTCGGTTTGTTGTGAGACGCACCTCATGAGAAGTTACGAGTATGAAGTCTCGCCAAGCCTCTCGCGATCTCGGTGCACTCTGTGCACTCGGTACTATTGCGTAACAAACGCTTAAGTATTACGCCGCACAAGAGATACAACCATCAGACCCAGTTGAGTTGCGGTTGCAGCAGCATCAAGTCGCGACCAGGACCACAAAACGAGACCGGAGTCACTTTTTCCAGACTGCCACTGCACGTTGGTAAACTTGCTCAGTGTAGCTCATCTTGTGTTATTCAGGAGCACCAAATCACAGTGAACAGCAACCGGACGAATTGCAGTCAAAGAATTCAATCAGTGGACCAACACAAGGACCAAGGTGAGTGAACAACTACAAAATGAGGTGTCTTTCAAATTCTGGAGTTCATCGGCCAACAAAAAGCACCGCTGCGTTTGACACTCCACAATAGTTTTCGTGGTGAACCAATTTGCACTAGTTGAAACAGAAAGTGAAACGTTTCGGACCATTTCAACAATTGTTCACCCTGGGGGAGTGGGGGCCGCTTCAACCCACATTCGATTTGAGATGTCCACCAAGTTTGTGATTGCGCCCCCCCACCGCTGCCGGGCCGGGGTGTGTGCGCCGCGCCCACACCCCGCGCGCGCACACACACACACACACACACACACACACACACACACACACATTCGTGACGCATCAGGTGCAATGAGCACGCTCCGCCGCGAAAGGCGCGCTTAAAAACAAGATGGCGAGACACATTTGTTCCACTTCATTCCAGATCTTGACGGTGCGTGAGCCGAACAAAGTTGAGCAACCATGGCGGAGGCCTCGCCGCGCTCTGCCTCACATGACAGTCACGGGACGACGGAAGTTACTCGCGACATCGCTGCGCTGAGTCTGCGACAGTACGGAGCAACGATCGGCCTGGAGAAATCGTCTCCGAGGACGGCATTCGCCAACGTGACATTGAACGATTCCACGTTTGCCCAACTGCAAGACGAAGGTGTCGAGAACCTGTGTGTGAAGATCACTCTGAAGGACCTCACGTCCGGAAAAACAAGTCCCGGGACACTTCACACGTCTCTTCGTTCCGACAACAATATACGCTTGAATTATTCATTCGAATTGGGCCACAATTATGATGTAGAAATCACAATAATGAAGGTCCTACCGGGAAACAGAAAGTCAGAAATTAAGATGGTCAGCAAAATTGTAAAATACAGAGAGTTTTTCCGAAAATCGGAATTAGAAGAGTTGCTCAACCAAGCGAAGCTGTTTACGCAACAGAACCGTTCGAACTGGGAAATTAAATCAGCCTACAGAAGCATTTCGTGGGAGTATGCCCACAAAATTGGGGAAGAGAATATTTCAGTTATGAAAGGAACTATCAAAGATAACAATGGCGATCCGGGCTGCCCTGCAAGTGGTCAGATCAAAGGCTTATTTTTCTCAGTCCAACCAGACAAAAACAATCCCTTTGCGCTTCCCAGACGATCCCTTTTCGGTCCAATAAGATGTATTATACCGATCGAAAAGTTCATTGAGCCTGATGTGAACCTGTACTTCGCTGACTTTTTCTGTTGTCAAATGTATCGAAAGAAGAAGAAACCGAGACAGCATTATGTGACCCTGGTTGCGGCTAAACAAAACTCGACAGCAGATAACTTCTGTGAAGAAAATCTGATAAAATTACCCGAGTTCAACCAATTTGTGAAAAAAGTGGGGAAAAGGTTTTTCTGCTGCAAGCAACCCCAAATAGAGATATTGTATACTGAAGACATTGATCCATTTTCTGAGTACATTCAGTGGACTGTGGTACCGACGATTGGCCATGGGTCGGCGGCCACTCCTGGCGGCGTACCCAAAACGAGAGGTTGTGACATATGCAATTTGTCTTCTTCAGACTGAGCGGACGCTTAAAATCAATCAAACAAACCTGTAAAATGTCTGGTTTCAGAATTATGTTGTGGTGTGGAGATATGTTGTACATACTGATTTCTATCTGAATTTTAAAATGCGCAGACCAGTAGCTGATCTCTTGCCTCAACAAGGCGTGCGCCCGAATTTGGCAGTTTTGAATGCAATGTAAATTTGTATCCTCTTGGGAATTCCTGCAGACGTAAACCTGTGTGAACACTTGTGGTGAAGGTACTTTCTGTACATACGCAAAACAACTTCTGTTTGATATTCTCGGTGAACATGTCATTTGCCAAGGTAAACTTTGAGGTCTTCTTGACAGAGGGTCGAGCCCCATGGGGCCCAGCTGCCAATGTTTAGTTATTCCTGTATTGATTGCAAAATTACTTCTTGTGAAACCGTAGACCTCTGTCGTGCATTCATTGTATTTTTTCTGTTTCCGATGACGTTTCAAGGTCAGTTTCATTCAGCAATTCATTCAGTAACTTGGAATAAAAATTAAAAATGAAACGTCTGTCTGCCTTGGTCGTGTCTTTTCGCAAATCACCGCCTTTGCGAAGTGCGTAGGTGAACGCCAAAGGCGTACGAGAAGTAAGGGTTCGGGAACTGAGCACGAACTGCGAGTGCCAGTTCGCAGAACGCGATCGCGATTTTGTCGACTTCGCAGCACACCTGTCTCGAGACATTGGTCGAGAGTGGCGTGCTGCGAAGTCGACAAAATCGCGGTCAAGTCTCTGCGAACATGCACAAGCAGTGAGTGTGTTCCCGAAGCCACTTCACTGAGCGATGTGGTTGACCTTCGAAGGCAAAATGGGTCAGTGCGACGGCGATTTTGACATGTTGGCTGTGACCTGGTTTGAGTTTGGGAGTGGAGGGTTCAGCGGAGAAGTCTCAGAGCACACTTTGCCGATGGGGAGTCAACATATGGATGGGAGAAGAGGAGAATTTTTTGTCGTTGGCTGATTTGGGTGTTGAAGATGGAGAGTTGTTTGGTCTTGAAGGATGCTCGTTTCTTGACCAAACTTTAACTGCTGTTGACTTTGATCCAGTGGGTGATGGAGTATTGACTTCATCGCAAGTCCCTGTCGTGTTCAGTGGTCTGCTGGACGGTGCAAAGGATTCCGGTGTCGAAGACAGCGAGGAGAAACGTGTGCTCTTTTCGATGGAAAATGCAGATTCACCAGTTGAGTCAGAAGAGGAGCAGGCATGCTTTGACTTGGTCAGTGACAGCAATGAAGGCGAGCCGATCCCATGCACCCAGCCATGCTACAACATCAAGGAGATGTGGTGGTAAGTGTTGTACATTTTTTTTGGATGGGACAGTTTGTTTGGGAGTGGTTCTTGGAGGGTGTGTTTGTATCTGAAGACTCAAAATAGTGGTCTGATTGCAGGCCTGACTGCGAAGTTTTGGTTCCCTATCCGGACTCTCCGCCGGCAAAGGTGTGCTCCAAGGAGGTTGAGGGCGTTGAAGAAGTTGGCTCGCCACGGTTCACCTGGCTTCCCAAGTCTGGCAAGAAGTCACAGGGTGGTGGAGACGTGGAGCATTCACATTTCAAGCCAAGCGCAGAAGAAGAGTTAGTGCGGTTGAGTTGGAAAAGTTTCGCTGAAAGCACTGAGCGCAAAATTCTGTGGGGTGTGGATCTGTTTCATGAGTGGCGTTTCAGTCATTTGACCAAAGATTACTGTCCAACAGAGATCTTGTATGGGGACATTGACAGCCTGAATGTGTCGAAGGCTGACCTGGCTTACTCTGTATGTGCATTTCTGAATGAGGTGAAAAGGAAGGATGGAGCAGAATTTGGTGGAAAGGGGCTGTATCAGCTTGTGTTGATGTTGCAATTTTACTTAGAAAAGCGTGGTTTAATGTGGAAGTTGATTGAGGATGACGAGTTCTCCACTGTCAAATTCACACTTGACAACCTCATGAAGGCACATTGCGCAGACAGAACATCGGTCACAAACTCTGTCAAGTCTATTGGGTTTTCTGAGGAAGACAAAATGTGGCAAAGTAATGTTTTGGGTGAAGATGAACCAGCCAAGTTGCGTGATACCGTCATGTTTCTGATAGGGTTGACTTGCGCATTGAGGGGAGGGCAGGAACATCAGGATTTGAGGTGCCCTGGGCATGACAGCCAATTTTCTGTCGAGGAAGACAGTGTGACAGGTGGCAAAGTACTTGTGTACAAAGCTGATGAAAAATCAAAAACAAACCAGGGGGGCCTTTCTGGATGGAGACAGAAAGCCAAAGTTGTGCGTGTGCCGAGTAATCCGAATTTTGATCGAGATTTGGTGTGCCTGTTTCAGAAGTATTGTTGTCTTTTGCCTCATCAAACAAAGTGTTCCGCACTGTATAGGTACCCATTGTCTCCCAAGAATGCAACACCAAGTACATGGTACACAGAGAAGCCGTTGGGGGTAAATGCGCTGAAGAAAATTGTGTCAAATTTGACTGGGAAGGCAGGGTTGGTTGGCAAGTACAGCAACCACAGTTTGCGCGTGTCTGCGGCGACACAAATGTATGAACAAGGAATAGACGAGCAGACCATCAAGGAGATCACAGGCCACAAGAGCGACTCGGTGCGCAGTTACAAACATGTCAACAAAGAACTGCTCAAACATGCTGGTCTGTCGATCATGAACCCTGGTGTTGCTGCGGAAATCGGTGAAAAGCATGCTGAACATGAGCAAAGTTCGACCGAATTGACTGTGTCCAAAGCGCACAAGGCGAAGTATCTGCTGAGAGGAAAAGATGGCATTTGCCCTCCCGCTTGTGCTTTGCTCAAAAAAGTTGACGAAAAGTGCACTGAAAGGAAAGTCAAGAAGGTCAAACTGTCGCTCAAATACTGCAAAAAGTGAGTACTCAGGGATGGAGTCATCACTGTCAAAATGAAGAGACTGTTGGTTGTTTGGATCTCACACTGTTGGCAAAATTTGTTGACATGTTGGCAAGAGTTGGCAGCAAGTTGTTGTCTAAATAAATTTTGGCATTTCAGACTACTTTTGTGTCGACCTTGTGAGTAGCAGCTCGCAGAACGCGCGGCACATTGCGCTTGAGAAGGGCGACCACATCCAGCGTACGTGAACCCGTTCTTTCAGTGACGAAAAAGAAAACCTATCTTCTCGTGACTCGTCAAGTGGTCTTCAGATTGCACCGCGAAGTAAGCTTCTCAAAACAGCGGTGAAACCATTGGATCCGAGCCAAAATTGTGATTGCATCACCTGACGGCTTCCAGAAGCATCCACAAAAGGACAGTTGTCCTCAGAAAGACGAGGAAGTTATCTTTGGTCAGGTGAAAGAAAACTTCAAATTGTCACTTGGATCACGTTTTCGTCCGCGATGCTGATCCTCGATTCTGGCCACAGACCACGGGAACACACGCACACACCTACGCACGACACACACACGTTCAGTGGAACAAACAGTCTACCACGCCGTGATGCAGTCCTTCTCTAACTTGCTGTTTGTCGCTCGTGAATTTTCGGTCGATCACGATTATTTTTCTTGCGGAAAAAATGACCTGACTTTTTTTGACTTTGCCCAAAAATATATTAACATATCAGAATGAACAGAATGCAGCGAGTACATGGAAACAATGGGTCAAAACTGAATCAAACAACCAAAAAGAAACCATAACAAAGAGCGCTTGGTGGACATTACTTGTCATGATATTCGACCTCGAATTTTACCTTCTTGACATGTGATGATGAACTGTCCACTTTTTGCAGGACTTGGCCCAAACTGAGATGTGCGCTGACATTGTCACTCATGTCGTTCGACTCTACTTTGACCTCATTTTCCAGAGGGGTTGACAGAGTGCAACTAACCGGTCGTTTTCTGGTTTGAGACAAATCTCCGATTGCTGCTTGTTCAGCCTGTTGCAACAAATGGTCAGGAGTTTTCTTGTACGATCTGACCGCATCTGAGCAGTGACCAGTGCGCTCTTTCAAGACCTGTTCATCAACGCCCTCAGAATACATCCTCGTCACCGCCGACACTCTCAGACTATGATTGGTGAAATGACCAAATTTCCCAATTTCTGCCATCAAGTTCTTGACTGTTTTTGTAATGGTATTTACACCCAAAGGTTTGTCTGCATACCAGG
>JAAUXT010006384.1_pt1 | contig 17986 bp, 16 predicted proteins | sample 7278171 | NCBI WGS metagenome assembly JAAUXT01 (sample SAMN14350112, study PRJNA611818) | marine sediment metagenome | isolation source: surface marine sediment (1.8m) | place: French Polynesia: Moorea | collected 2018-08
GATCAAAATGCTAGTGTTGTACACAAGGAGCAATTTCCAGTGTCAGAATGTCACCGTCCAGGGCAGAAAGTGTACCATTCCTCTAAAGTGCAATGATGCATTCTGACACAAACGGGTGAGTTTTGACACAGGGTCAGAACCACCCATCAAGCATTTTGGCATAGACGACCGTCGAGTGGAAAGTGCTCATAGGTAGTTTTGACTACCCTACCCTTCTGACACTCCGACAGCAGATCTCAAACACCCCTCTCAAGTGCAAATCCTAAGACCAGCCTTTCGTTTTGGCTGAGAACGGTGCGCACCTTCCCAGCTTGTCTGCGAGCCAGCCTCCTAGGAAGGAGCCGACCATGCCGCCCGGGATAAAGAGCGCCGTCGTCAGCGACCACAGGATCGTCAGCGTGTTCTCGCTCACCGAGTCGCCCGTGCGCTCCGAGTACGTGCGGTTGTAGAAGTCCTTGATTTCCTGCAGAGAAGCGGTGTGTGCGATCACGACGAGAAATGTGCAAAATGCAGAAAGAAGCTGAGAGGTACGCCCGTGTACCTATCGTCCACGAACAAAACACAAAACGAATTTTGACCTTCAACTTACATCTTTTGCTTGATTTAACACGCCTATGTTGTATCCAAACAGGAAAGATGATCCAAATACAATGATAAAAGCCGCGAAAGCCAAGCTCCCCGTCAAACCCTGGAATTCAAAGCGGATCTCTTTGAACACGAGTCGACGCGAGCCCACACGAGAAGTGCTTCGCAAAACCGATACTCGAACAAAGAGACAGATGAATTGCACTCATGTTCTGTCACAGGGGGCAAAAACAACAACTGAAAAAGTCCAATGCAACTGAAACCTGGACGAGAAGTTACCCTGCAAGGCTGGAATTCTACCGAGAAAATAAACTGCAACAAATATTGAATTTCTTCAGAGGACCAGACCCACAGAAACAACGCATGTTGCATGTTTGCAGTGAACATTCCGCCGCGCGCTGATGGTGGTTGGTATGTACGCACCGCCTTGAGGTCCTCCTTGAGGTCCTCGTGGTACTCGGACCTGGAGATGGAAGTGAGGCGCGTCCGGATGCTGCTCTGGCTCTGCAGACTCTTGCCGCTCGGAACCTTCCCGAACTCGTACGGCTTATCGGTCGTCCCTGGGAGCACCACCAAGTTTTGCTTGTCTTTATCTCAAGTAATTGTCTCGGGACAAAAATTGGCGAAACGGAAATGGGTCACTTCCAGCGGAAGAAACAAAGCGAAGCAAAACTGAACAAACCGAATACAAACAACAACCGCTGTTTTTACCTTTCCCTGTTCAAAAAGTAGGGACAACGTCAAAATACAAGCAGACAAAGTTGAGAGGCCTTTTCGCCAAAAGATGATCAGGCAAAAGCACTGTTGATCAATGCTGGCTGTTGGTACTTAATTTGACAGCGTGCAAGAGACGGTCTTCTGCGCCCCGCTCCCCACGGCGCCGACTCACCTGTGATGGAGACGCGGCGCACGATGCTGCTGCGGCGCCGCCCGGACACATTGCTCGCCTGCGAGTGCGTGCTCTTGTTGCTGTCGTGACGCCGCTTCGTCAGTTGCTGCGTCTCCGTCGCGGCGTCATCCGCCGCTGCGCCAGTCTGAAAAGAGACGAGCCCGTCACTCGTGCAGGACACATCGGGTCAGAAACACGACCACGCTGCATGTCCTTGTCACGGGTTGTGACAGGCACAAAGACTGGGGGATGGGCCTTCAACATCCATCATGACCAGCTTGTTTCATGTTTTGGCAAAGCCATCGGTTTTTGCAGCCGACACTAGCATGGAGCATCTGCAAGGAGCAGAAACATCTGCCTTCAATGTCCTCAGCAAGACAGCCTTGACAAATTGCTTTGTCATTCGAAGACTGAGGCCCCAACACAAACGATCTCGGGGCTTCTGTACCCAAACAATATCGACGACAGTCGAAGAAAACAAGATCAGTATTGCACTGCCACAAGCGATCACCTTCAGCTGAAGCCCGATCCGCTTCAAGCCATTGTCATAAACTGAGCAAGACAAACAAGAGAGCGCGCCAGCACCAGGTCACTGCTCACATTAGCGCCGCGGAGCGAGTGACCAGGCCAAGCTGGACGGATCACTAATTGGGTGGTCGAGACGAGTGTGATCTGAATAACAATGAAGGATTTCCTGTCCAGGCCGCCTGCAGAACAAGACCTGTTGCGATTTTCCATTACCGTATCACCAAACAGATATCTTTCTTGCGTGTGGTGTTCGCAGGTACGTTTCTGTGATCTGGCGAAAACGCCTTTTCCACCAACGCTCTCATCTGAACAGAGGTGTTGGCATCAGCACAAGGCCTGCATGCCGCTGTTGTCAGGTTTCCATGTGCCTCTCAGAGGGGGGAGCAGGTCGCTCGGTGCAGACACAATCAGTATTTACGAGAGACAAGTCGCCAGTCTCAGGTACCGAGATATTCTGGCGAACGTTTTTGCACCAACAAATGAAATGGCCTATTGACTGGTTCGCAAGGAACACTTGTTCGGCAAAACATGGGTCTTTGGGTTGATGTACGAACACTCGTGCCAGATGCTGCTTTTTGAAAACAAAGCAATGGCAACATCCAGCTTTCTGCGCACGTCTGAAACCTTCAGAGCAACCGTTATTTGAGGCAAAAATTGGCCAGTCAAATCCATGCTCATGGCAAAGTCAACGTGCTGACAAACCTGTTGTTTGAGTCTGTCCACAATGGAAGGCAGGCGCTCCAATAAGTATTGATTCCGACTCGTGTGGTCAATCCCCAGATCCTCGAGGGGCGAATCTGTTTTGCTCTCCGCCAGGATTTTGTAGAGCAGAACTCTCTCTTGGTCATGAACCGCCTTTTCCCATTTGTGTCGCTCGGTTTCCATGCCCTGTATGTTTCTGTGTATGTCTGTGAGACGTCTCTGAGCATACAGCAGCGTTTTCCAGAAACTGTGTTCGACCTGCAGAGCCTGCAGCCGTCTCTCCAGCGCCATTGTGCGCGGACTCATGTTCGGGTTCACGCTCGGACCTTCGATGTCCGCTCTCGTCACGGTTTTACTCGGCTTGAAAATGTTCGTCTTGGATTTTTTGCCCCCTGTGTTCAGCCAGACCCGGTGGTCGAGGGGCGCGCTGTGGTCCACCTTGTGGTGACCGAGCTCCGGCATCGAGGACATACTCGCTGGTGTCTGCAGACCTGCTTCGACACGTCAACAAGACAGTTTCAGCATTCACAAGGTATCCATTTTGGACGCTTCCACGAAATTTCGTTGTGACACTGTCAGGATGTGACTTCTTTCTTCAGAATTGTCATTGTTCTCGGAGAATGACTCGTATCAGCGGCGAACCAACTTCAATGGTTGACAGTTTGACATTGCACGAATACCTAGAGGGGTACACGGACTGGGAGTGCTTTGCGAAGACAATACCTGGTGTAAAAGAAGACCAAGATTCTGGCTTTCATCCACAGAAACAGAAGCGCACGAACAAACGTGTTTACTAACAAAGCAGTTCTATCCACGTCAGCAGCGACTTTCCCTCCAGCAATGTCGAAGACGCACATGTTACACGCCAACGAAGAACGAGACTGCACACGTTCATGTGGGAGGCAATGGACACAACTGGACTTGCGTGGACTTGAACAAATTGGACCAAAAAAGAGAAACACCCCTGTCATAGAAAGCGAGTCAGTCCTGTCGCAAGATGCTGCATTCCTAAGTGGGAAACCGACGTGCCCAAAATGTGAATGCTTGGCGTGTGAATGCTCGGTCCTGAGAAAACACTTTCTGTCTCTGAACCAAATTTCCTCTGCAGAATTCATCATTCCTGCGCAAAGCCTGTCACCAAGAGTCCAATAAGCTCGAGAATTGCGGCAGATTTGTTCCTGGCTGAGAAATCAATCTCTGGGACATGGTTGCGCCTCAGGGTCTGTCTGATTTCTTCCTTCAAAAGTTCCGACAGCGAGTCGTGAGACTCAAACAGCGTGCACATGGGGCGTCTTTCTGTTTTTGGCGAAGACGAGGCGTTTCTGTGGTTTCACTGAACCCTTTCCTTTGGAATCAATACCACGCCAGGGTCATTGACAATGCGAGTGAACATTGCTTGGCAAGGCCGTGCAGCAGACAAGCAGCACGGAGCCTGGACTGCCAGTGGATGAAAGGGACCCAGCCTCCGTCTACGTCAGCCACAATATGGAATTACAAGCGGGCTGACGAGAGTCTGAAGGTGTGTCGCCGCGGAACGCCTCTGATTGGCTCTCAGCCATCAACGCCCTTCACTGCTCGGCAAGGACATCAGACCTTTGACGATATCAAGGAATTCGTGCAGAAAAAAGGGACGACGAAATTGTCAGGTGCAGGTCTTATCTGACAGGAATACCAAACATCTGCGCAGAAACCCAGTACACCATGGCATGGCGTTGCAGTCATCTGCGCGTGAGTGCCTCACTCCTGACTCCTGGGCCGGACACCCCGGGAAGACGTGACGAGGGTGACACTCGTGAGCACAAGCCCCTGTGTTGAGCAAAACCAAGATCGCTTCAAAGCAGTTTTTGGATGTGCAAATCAACATGTTCAACGGAAAGCTGTGGGACGCACTGCACTGCCCTCTTGATTCGCACTCAGCGCCTGATGGCCCCGCCACAAATGGACGTGGATCCGTTTTCCGTAATGAGTTTCCTGACCCGGCGCCGTGGCAGATGGCTGCAGCATGCTGCAAGACCCTCGCCCTATTTCATCAGAAACGGGGTTTCTGATTCTTTAGAATTGATTTCTCTCCTCAGTGTTGCATCGACAGCATTGATTTTCACTGCAACAAACGCGAAGGCTTGATTTTTCAGTTGTCCTTTCACTGATCTGGTTGACGCTTTCTTGCAGCGTTTCTTCGTTCTGCGGAACCTTCGAGCGGATTCAGGTGTCTTGATTTACTACCTGCTAACCGCAACTTGACTCAAAATGGCAGGAACTTATTTTGCCAAGAATCTGCCAACAATTTTTGAACAAAAAGACAGACCAACGACGAAGTTGACACTTTGCGTGTGCTGTATGCAGACTTCATTGTGCCAGCGTATTCAGCAGAACAATTTCCTCCAAAAAATCAAATTTACGACACTGTTTACAGCAGCAGAAAGCCCTTTACGTTGGCTTTTTTACGTGAACACAAGCGCAGCCACACTGCACAAGCTGAAGGGTTTATGGAGCCAGGTAATGATATTTCTCTTCTTGGAAATGTACTTATCTATCCGCAATTGCTTTTTTTGAACAGCATTTCTGTAAATCCACGAAACATACGCCAGCGAAGAAGCGGTCTGTGTTGATCGTATAAATTGTTCTGTTCCATGGAGGCAACTCTGGGATCATGTTATGCAATTGCACGAGCTGGTTTGAGCAACTGCAATGGCACCGCCGTTCTTGTTGAAATTCCGGGGGTCAAAATTTTTGATATCAATGTGAGACCAAAAAAGGAGAAGAGATTCTTGTGTATCCAATGAAACTTCTCGACCAAGCACCAGAATAACGTTCGTGCAGAAAGCAGGCAAGCGCATTTTGCAAGCTGATGTAACAAAAGAACACATTTCTGTCTCCACCAAAACTGGCATCTGACCAAACGAAACCAATTTGCTTGCAAGGAGTGCGCCAGGCACTGCAGCATGGGGACAGGGTGCGAAGAACTTGTTGCCTTCGTTCCAGTTTGCAGCATCAATACCGTAGGTTTGTCAGAGTTTGAGTCTCTTTTGCGGGGGAGGGGGAACCGTTGTGTCGACTAGTAACCAATGAAACCTTTTGACCAAGAAACAACTGAAATGGAATTTCAACAAACAGAACTGAAAGCAATCACGAGCGCTTACCACAACGCTGACAAAAATGGTCGACAACTGTGCAGAAAACAGACAGACTTGTGCACGTCCGGTTTCCTGAACTGCTTTGCAATTCAGACGCCACTTGCGTTGAGTCTAAATCTGGCTTTCTGTGTGGGTGGTTTTCAAAGACAAGGACAAACACGTTCGTTTGTCGCTACCTTGGAACTCTTCAGAAAGACACACTTCAAAATCTCAAAGTAGAGTCTGCAGGGATCACACAGCGGGTCCACATTTCTTGAGAACCGGTGTCACACGCGGTTGCGGACACGCCGCGACTCAAAAGGAAACGAGAAGCAGTGCTCAAGGCAACTGCAGTGCGAAGTCCCTTGCAGCATCGGTAATATCGTTAATTCTTCCTTGTTCATCAATTCTTCTTGGTCCTCCTTGTCCTCCACTAGTCATGCTGTCTTTGGAGGGGGGGTCTGGCTGCAGGGGGGGTGTCTGGCCATAGGGGGGTCTGGCTACAGGGGGGTCTGGCCACAGGGGGTTCTACAGGGGGAGGGGGGTCCCACAGGGGGGGGGGCAGGGGACATTTTGGTCCAGCTGCCATATACTGCACTACCACATGGTGCTTCGCCCTGAAGGGACTTCGCGCAACTAAATGCCCGAATTTCGCCCTTGGAAACTGGAGTTATGGGATTCTCCACACGAACAAGCTGCACAAATGCAAGGGATATATATTTTTCACCCATGCCTGAATGCTGAACACGAGTGGACTTCGAAGGTTCAACAAGAACACCTGCTGATGCGGACGCACGCCGCACACAACCACTCTGGCATCAGCGACGGCAAGTCACAAAATTCTGACCAAAAACAAGCGCCGGGATGCGAGTCAAGTGACATGTTTCGCCTTCTGAAACTTTTTCTCAATTGCACGGGGTGTGGAATCGCGTTGTCGGCCAACATTGAAACTTGAAAAGAAGTTGAAACAAACCCACCTCCACATCTCCCTCCTTCATCCTGGTTGCTTGTGCGAGAGACCCGACACTGGAAATAAAAAAACAAGATGCGCTGAGCTACAGATCTGTGAGGACTTGATGGCCGCTGTTCTCAGATGTGAACTTTCATCTTTCAGTCGAACTGAGAGTAAAGCGACGTGTCACTGCATTTCGTGATCTGAAATGAAAGAGAAATGTGTGCGTTTACTGCCATGACAAAAAATGACACCAGTTCACAGAAAACGTCTCCACTACGTTGCTCCTTTTGTACAACAACTCTTGGTCAACGCCGCCACATGTTGTCCACGTGCACGAGTCATTCTTGGCGGCAGTGTTGCCAGATCCGAAGAGAACAAGGCGCCCAAAATGGCACCAAAAAACGCCCAAAAAGAGCCCAACGTGAAATTGAGGGAGCCCAAAAAAAGAGCCCAACAGAAAAACAACAAAATTGGCTCAAATTTTCAAGCAAAACATAAGTTTTCAATACATATCAATGGTGAAAACGAATAACTGAGGGCATATTCGAATGGAGTCTGAATTTCAGGTCCAGTTTGTACCCACCTGAAACAGATGGAACCATTAAAGGTGCGTTTCCACTGTTGTGGAAATTTCACCTTGGGGTGGTCAGTTCTATCCATTTGGTTGCACAACAACCACAAACTTGTGGTGAGTTTTAGGTCAATTGAATAGGCCCAAAGATTACTTCACTGAATTCATTTGGACAAGGCCAGTAGATTCATTTGAATCCAAACATCTGAAAGAGCAATATATACCAAGGGTATTGTTTGATATTTCTGTCTGCCTTGATAGACAAACAAAAAAATTCAAATGACCAAATACCTTTTGCATCAAAATTTCCTCACAATAAGCTGAAAATAATAAATGCTCTCTACAAGTACTGATATTCTTGGCTGGGCCAGCAAAGACCAAGCATCTAAATTCAGCTTTTCTCTCAAGATATTTTTTCAGGTGGATAATTGAGAATTATTTTATATCAAAATCTATAATTTGTTGGTAGGCTATTTCCTCAAAACTGAAATTTAGCCCATTATTGAACTGCCAAAGAAAAGTTTTGGAGAAATTTATATATTTTTCAAAATATTTTCTGAAACTTCTAAAATTTCTGAATTTTTTTTTAGAAAATCTTTGATTTTTCTCAATTTTTTCTTGATTTTTTTTTTCATTTTTTTCAAAATAGCCAAAAAGAGCCCAATTGGTGGAAAGAGCAACTCCAGAAAAAAAAGCGCAACTGGCCGAAAAAAACCGCCCAATTTGCGGTTTCTCGCCCAATCTGGCAACCTTGCTTGGCGGTCAAATTGACGTTCGCCGTGGTTTATTCCACAAAATAGCCGCAGTCTACTGAACACCCTCAACTGAATAGATTCTGCATGCATGGCGTCACGACACAACAGGCGCACCGGGAGACAGTAGATCCATGTGTCCTGGGGGAGGGGGAGGACCCACTTGAGGTAGCCTGGGGGGACAAACCCACAGCCAATCCTGAGGTGAGCCCAAGGGACGTTTTTTTCACCCACTGAGGTGCCGAAGGGCAGGACCTGCCCACACAATGCTTTTCTGAGAACACAAAAAACAACATAGTCTACACAAGCAGGTCCAAGCCCCCTCCTCCCCGAGAACAAAAACAAAGCGTCCTTCCCCACAGAACCTCTTCTCCTCAGCTAGATCTACCCACCCGTCCTTCAGCAGCACCCCCGTCCCTCCTCAGCGACCACCCCAGCCCCCACCCCTCCTCAGTCACCCCACTCCCATCGTCAGCCTCCCTCATAGATCTACGACGACAGCCCCCACCCCCTCAGCTCGTCCGGAACCGTGTTCTCGTGCTTGGCCCAAATTTCATCGAAGATCCAGTCCTGATCCAAGATCTATCAGAGACCGAATCTGGATCTGCATGACCAAATCTTTACCCTCTGGAAACGGTCTCACTGTTTTGAAAAGCGAGGAACGGACCTTCCGGCCACATTTTAGTTCAGCTGCAAGTGTGTTTGGCGTTTGGGTCGATCTGAAAATCCGATTCCCTTGCAGTCACGTCTGGAGTCTGGGCGGACTCCTCGTGCCTCTCCTTGATTGGTCACACCCACCACACCCACATCCGGCCTTTATGGGCTCAGATTGAACAGCTTTGCCATCCAATTGTTCATCCCGCAGCTGTGTCTGAGATCTCACCTTTCCGAAATTGCCATTTGTCAACAGAAAGTGCACTGAATGACCACCAAAACAATCGAGTGCACCTGCACCCGATCACCCGTCTGCTACCTGTGGATCACGTCACGTTACGATGACGTAACGTCACGTCAATCAAATGTGGCGCCAAAGGGGAAAGTGTGTTCACTAATTTTCGGGGAGGCCGTCTGAACTTTCGCTTTCATAACTGGTATCTTCCGCGTGTTGGTCGCGACAACTTATGGCACTGTACAAGATCTCAAATCGAGGAAAATAAGAGTCGTTGCGTGCCCCGGGTTCTCTATTTCAAGCAAAAATTCTAACTTCAGATGCTGCTAGAGGACAAGCCTGTTAACTTGGGCAGACAAAACTGAAATCGGAATTGGTGGAGGACTGGGGTGGGGGCGCAGCATTCCAGTCACAGGGAACTGGTTGGGGAGGGGCGACCGCCACTCTCGGGGCCAGAAACGGCATGTGCGCCTGTGGTAATTTGCCCCTGCGATGTAAAGTTGGGGGCAGGAACAAAGTTGCCAAATGCGTAGAAACACTCTGTCCATTGCTCCTCTATTTTTCCCTCAGGTGATTCGTCACGCAGAAACAATCGTTAGATCTGAATGGTGACGAGATCTTTGCACTTCCGAAGTGTGGGGCAATTCTTCGCCAAGGCCGTGCATGTTTCGCAAAAGAAACATCTAAATTTTCTGTCGATTGGGATTTTGCCAATAAAATCGGCATCAAGAGAAAGCGAGGTGGTGTGGGTGTGCTGTAGAGCAGACGTGGAACCACCTGAGCGGTGACACGCATCTTTTCACTTCAAAACATGAGAAACTGAAGAGGTCTTACCTGCGATCGATCACCTTCGATGTGGTCGCACTATCCTGTTACATTCGCATAAATCACATTGAAGTCAGCCGTCTCACAACGAAACAGAGAGTGGAAAGCTTTTCGCCCGCACGATGCTTGTACCCGACAAATATGGTGTAACCGCAGTGAGATATTTCGTGATGATGGTGTGTTTATGGTCTGACATTGAAGCTTCAATGAAGGTTGAGTTGCTGCAGAAGAGGCAGCACATTTTATTTGCACGCAGAACGGGAACAGCGAGTCGATAAATTTGCGGCTGCAGCAGCACGAAGCAGCAACGGCGGCGCGGAAAGGGAGCCGCTCCAAGAACCGTCCCGCGTCTCGCGCCGGGCTTTCTTTCCACTTCCACGCGTGGGAGGGTTTCACCCGCCCTCGTATCAGTATTCATCACAGATAATTGAAAAGCAATGCGAAACGCATTCTACCATCGGGGAGCGAGCAGTAAGCAGCGGAGAACAAGGCTTCTGCGTCGTTTCCGAAGGTCAAGTGGAACCGCAAAGCACCTGCGTTCCCTCAGTGAATGCCGTCTTCTACAGCTCAACAATGGGCCGAACACAGATGATTCCGATATGCTCGGGAAACAGGAATTACAACATAACAACAAATGTCAATCACAAAAAATGGCCTTCTTGCCGCGAAGAACTCCATCTCTCATCTGGCGATCGTAAAGGGAGTGTTCCACCTCCACCTCATAACAAAAAGAAAAGCAACCCGCGAAATATACTCGTACACCGTCATGCACCAAAGCGTGGCCACGTTGTTACGTACCGGTGGAAAAGTCACTGGGAATACAAATAGAATACAGAACAACAATGTTGCTCTGACGACCACGGTTGCGTGTCTGTCGCTGGTCACGTAGTCCGCAATTCGGCGCACGCACAGCGTGGGAAGCAAAGTGACCTGCAGCGCGCAGCGAATCAAGCTGCTTCCGCGGTTCTTCTCACGTCACCAAAGAGGTCGTCGGGTCCTGCAACGTTTCACCGATTCAAGTCCAAATGGCAATTGCCCTGTACCAAAGCCAGGCTGCGACCCAGCCTTCAGCGACTGTCTGACAAGTTTGTCGTTGATTTGATTTGAAAAGATTGCCTGAAATCGCCAAAGGTTCCGCAGCTCGTTTCCACAACAACTGTATTCCTAGTCAATACAATTTTTGTAAAAGACATTTTGCGATCAACTTGATGATTAAACTTTTCCTCGGCCTCAATAATATCAAAACAAACCAGAAAGCGTTATTTTGCGAACACACGAAGAACGTCAGCCGACTACAAATGTGCACAGAAATGCTACATTGAAGAAGTGCATTTCGTCCTGCAACAACAAAGCTGCTGGACTCCAAAAGGGCATCAGGTTCTAGTGAACGTGATGCCGTTGTCAGTGTCACCAAGCGCTATTGTGTCAAGATGAAGTGCACGAGGCACTGAAGTTCGTTCCCGAAGTCATGAGCGGATGTCTCATCTGCTCTTTCAAACAAAGTGTTTTCCCGATCAACTTCAATCCTCGCGCTTGACAATGAAATCATTATTTTCATTCAAAATAAACTGTAAGAAAAGTGTCAGTCGGCCACACTTGCACCGCCCCAACTTGGAACCAATTCCCACAGCATGTCAAGAGCCCACAGCACACCAGGTGTGATAGGTGCGCACCACACACGACATCAACCAATGATGGAAGCCCATTGCAAGACTTGCTCCAGTGGTTTTATAAAACTCATCAGGATTTGGCAAACAGAACAAGATGTCATTCGCAAAAGGTGACCCATTTGTAGGAACAGCAACAAGCTACCACTCTACATAGCAGAGCCTTTTGTGGAAGACATATTGGGAGGAAAACACAGGTCTAGTTTGCCAACGTGACAGCTTGGAACTTATTTGTACTTTGATCTCAACAGCGGTCACTCACCGTGTCGTACAGCTACCGTAGGTCTGGAAACACACGAGGCGCTTCCGCGCAATTTGACTGCAACATTTGCAGTTATTTCGAGCGAACTCGCGTCTATGACGCTGCAAGTTTGTGTGTCCTGTCCAACTCTCCTCTCTAAATAATCCTGCATGATCCCCTCCCCAACTCTGGATATTTCGTCATCATGTCGGCAGGTTTTTCGCCGCAAATGTGCAACAGCGTCGCGTTTGTACCGTTTCCCTTCAAGATGACCTGATGCCACAAGAGGCAATGGTTTCGATGAAAGTGATCTTTGCGTCAGACTGGCACAAAGCACACTTTCATGTACACCCGAGCAAATCTTGTGGCTGGAATGTTTTCAACCGATTTGGGATCGCGCTTGTGGGCGGAGGGAAGGGGGGGGGCAACCTTGGTGTCGGCCAACATCCAACAAAATACGTATGGATTTGGGAGGGTCAGCAAGAGACATACAACTCACAACAGTTTAGGAGCACGTGACGACACAACAACCCGAAGCATTTCGGTGATGCCTGCGCCATGACCACGGTATGACCACGGTCACAACCCTCCCCGACAAGGACATCTTGTGGTCGTCACCCCTCAATGACCATCGCCTCAGGTATTGCTGGTGCACAACACAAGCCGACCCTTGCGGGCGCGTCCATGTGAAGAGGGGCTTGACCTGTCACAAACAAAAATTTCCTTTTTTTTCCAGCAACGCTGTCAACATGTGCTGCACAGGCGAGCGCTGCTTCCGCATCAACTGCCACTGCATGTGCGTGCGCTGCCGCAGCTGCGTCGAGTGCGAGCGGCAGTGGGGCGCCGGCGGCATCGGCGAACTGCTCGCAGGACACGCGCTCGGTACATTGTCACCGTTTCTTTTGTCCAATGCTACAACACTGCATGACCAAAGCAAATTTATGACGACTGAGACGATCACTCTGTCCAACACACCATGCCTCGTACACGTCGATCTGTCAATGTCTTAAAAATATTACTCACCAGAATCTACCCACAGAATTCCCCGTCAATCCGGGTGTGCATCTCATGCCCAACAGAACTTCTGTGGCCACAAAAGCACGTTGTGCATTTGTAAATGCACTTGTGAAATTGTCTAATCACACAGTTTGATAACACACAATAACCCCACACAATATTTAACCAACCAATTACCCCCAAAATGCTTTTCCAGTCAGACCCCATCACTCTCTTTGTCTGCGTCCACTTGGATGTTGCAAATTTCTCACGTAAAAACTTCACACAAAGACACCGCTGAACTGCATGACAGGTCTGTCGATCAGCAAGTATCTGCTCGTCTTTTCAGCCAAACTGGCAAAAGGCATCTCCAAGAAGCAGCAGCCCTCCCCACTGCAGGTTCCGCCCGCCCCGCCACTGGTACCACCGCCCCCAGCCCCAGATCCTGACGTGCCGCACATCCCGCCCAAACCGCGCGGATCTCAAGCTGCCGGACTCACCAAAGCCACCGCAGACGGATGCACCGTGCAGTGAACAAATACGGCGAAGCCAGACACGGCTTTCTGTGGATGCCAAATGGCCAGCCGATGTGTGCTCTACACCGGATACTCAGCAAACCAAACACGTTGCAACGAAGCAGCAAAACAACCGAAACTGAGTAAAGTGTGGGAGAGAGTTCACGTTCACGAGCTCAAGCCACTGCTGATAGACAGCCTCGATCGTGTGACACCTATTCACGAACAACACAGATCCAACGGACCAAGCGTACAGACCTCCCTGAAGAAATTGGTTTCCTTGTTTTGATGATCGTATTTTGCGACTTCCATTCGCATCATATCTATTCACAACAATTTCAATTTCCTAAAGTTTATTTCATAAACAATTCCAAAGTACCAACGATGTGTTGGGCTTTCACCAAAACAATTCGACAGGCCCCTACCGGGTCGGGTGGGTGAGTTCACTTGTTCTTGGTGAGCGTTCTCTGCTTCTCGGCGTGCTCGACGATCTTCTCGTCCACCTTGAGCCCCTTCCGGCGCCGCACGCTGTTCATGTACGCCAGCGCCTGGTTCTCCGAGTCCGCCTTCTCCCCGAAGTGCATGATTTCCTCTTCCGTTGTTGGCACCCAGAACGGGTCCACATCCAACACCTGAAACACGGTGTGACGCGGTCAGTTACTGGTCGATTCAACTGTGTAGCAGTTTCTGTCGTCCCCAATCAAGAGCCAAGATCTTCTGGTTCGTGGTCCGCAAATGAAATACGACATGTGTGGTGAGATTTTTGTCGAAAAAGATGGTCCATTACCACACCAGTTGCGATAACTGGTTCTGCTTTGCTGTGGTTGCTGTTGCTGGGCATTGCAATTTCATGGACAAGACCGAAACGTGGGAACAGCAATACGAAGCAACGAAGTGTACAGCCTGGTCACTTCCAAGCGAAAGGTCCCTCAAAACTCTGTGCTTCTGTTGCACCGGTATGTCACTCACTGTCAGTGAAAGGGACACTCCGCATGTCAAATAGAGCCTCACCTCCCAATGTGAGAACTTGAGTTGCGGGCTCGCCAGGCCGCTCGTACGTTTCCGGATCTCCTCGGCGAAGCCGAAGCTCTCGACGACGGGCAGTACTGCCTCGACGTTGAAGACAGAAGAACCTTCCTTCAGGTCTTCACTCAGCACGCGACCGTTGCGCTTCCCCAGAACCGCGTACATTTTGCCTGCGAACGAAAGAAGGACGACTCTGTTCCAGAGGCTCAGTCCAATTCACCGAGCAAAGCTTCTGCGCGTTTTGTGCAAGAAACTCCAAACATTTTTTTGAAAAAGAACGATGAGATTGATGGAAATGCGTGCTTTGCACACAAGGAGAACGCCCACAAGCACAACTGAAGACATGATCAGAATGCAAAGTTCACGCACCCAGCACGTCCGCCGTGGCCTGGATGACACAAGTGTACATGGCGACGACGAGTCTCTGCGGCTGCGCAGAGAACGACTTCCGGCACGCCTTGAGCATGAGCGTCATGAGCTGGCCGGTCAGCTGTCCGTACCCGACGCCGCCGCTCAGCGGACCGTCAGACAGCGGCGACGCCGGGCTCTGCGGGGGACTCAGCGACAGGATCGACTCGTGAGACGCGTCCGGACCCAGCTGCGACACATCGATGGTTTCGATGCCGATGTCGCTTCTCTGAGAAATTCTGCATTGAGCGTCCAGCTGCGTGCTCATGTCATCTTGTGTTGAGGCTGGAGCACTCTCAACATCACAGTCTGTTGTGCCGTTTCGAGTATCACCGAGATCGTCTTTGGTGGACTGCAGGGCACTGAACGGATTGCTTTGGACTGGTTTTCTTTTACTGGAACGCTTTGGCATTTCCCAGAACTCCACCACGTAACAAACACCCCTCAACGGCTCCTCACATAGAGGTCCGGCCAACGTTGCCATTTGAAATCCGTTCACAATGCTGTTGTCACAATCAGCCACGTGTCCTGATTTCCCGCTCTCCAGACAAGTCCACACTGAAGGCCGATTGTAGTCTTCAAGTCTGTTCAGCAACATGTTGGGCCCAACCTTCCGAGGTCCGAACGACCAGATGCGATCAACAGATTCGCTCCATTCGCTTCCAGACGCATCCAGAAGTTCCTTCAGTTTGGCTTTAAATTCTAGCAAAGTCTTCTTGGTTTCGTCCGTCATTACACCGACGCTGCCGGTTTCCGATTTGTCTCCGATCTTTGCAACAGTGAAACGATGCAGTGTTTTGATTGAATCTTCATTTGTTTCCAACAGTCGAGTCACTTCCCCTGGCAGAGGCACGGCCCTGATTCGAAGCGTGCACAATCCGTTTGGAGTGGACATCTGGACCAAGCCTTCACCTGCAAAGAGATCAACGTGGCCAAATAGGCTGAAATGAATCACTGGCTGGGAGAGAAAGCAGTCGAACTACTTTTGAATTTTCTCGACGACCTTCGAGACGCGCTGAAAAAATTGTTCTCACCGAGAATTTCTTCATCTTCTTTGTCAACAAGTTCTTTCGGCTTTGGTCGATCCTCGATCGCTTCATTCACCATGTCAACCTTCGGAGGAAGCACAATCGTCTCTCGGAAAGGCACGATCGGTTTGGATGGGTTGATTTCCACCTTCGCGTAGCTGCAAAGAAAGTGGTGTTGGAGTGTGACTTCACTCTCTTGACTGGACTGAGACTGTTCTGTTCGGAGCAACACTTTTTGACTTCAAGCTGGAAGAAATAAGAAGTCATCGATCGAACTGATTTGCCAAACACAACCAAAAACACTGTCGTTCGCGGTGTTGGTTGGCTACACCCCAAAGACTGGCAACTGAGAGAGCGTACTGGTTGGTGAGGTCGTCGAGGCACTTCTGCAGGTGCACCTCCCCGGCGGCGACGAGCACGAGTTCGCCCGTCTGCTGCACGAGCACCTCGACGCTTGGGTCCGCCTGGTTCAGCAGCTTCATCCCGCGCACCAGCGCGCGCATGTCGCCTAAAAACAACCACAACGCTCCAATGTAATTCCACCAACATTTCGACCACGCCTAAAAAGCTTGTGTTTCCTCCCTGCTCTCGGGTTGACACATCTACTGCCTGCCCCCCCCCCCCCCCACGGACGGTACCTGCATTTTTTGGTTCCACTGCCACTCGAACAATAGGCGCAGCTTCGAAGTTCATGTCGGTGAAAGCAGGGCACGCCACGGTGCTGGCAATGGTAGCGGACTTGAGGATGTGATTTTCCAGGCCACCGATACCTGCAAGGACGAGAACATTGAGGTCAACCAACCACCGTCGTCTTGGCCCACCGCATCAAAACTTCAGGAAGAGCTGATTCAGCACAACACAACAAACCAAAAACAGTTTGGAAAGCGTGAGACTCAGAACACGCAAGACCAGTTTTTACCGAGAACATTTCCAGCAGGGATTTCATCGAGCGTGTCGAGCTCCCTCCCCATGAGGAGGTACAAGTTCTCCACAGTGACGCTCGTGATGTGCTGCTCCGCAGACAAGTCCTTGAGACTGCGCGCCTCCGTCACGTCCGCACCCGACGCCACCTGACGGCGCGTTGCATTTTGTCAGAGTCAGTCAGCAACAATGAACAAAGCGCACGCTGACACACACGCTTGAAATCGCCAGTGTGACCGAAAAGGACTGCCAACCTTGACAACGTGTCACATTCGTAAGGAAAATGTCTTTTTTTCACGTCCACAAAGGCAACGTACCAATTCTAAGGCCTTCGCTGGATCGTGTTTCGGCCCAAGGACATACAGCTTGTCTCCCTTTCTAATTATCCCACTGTAGACACGAGCGAACGCCAGGAATACCTGACCCAGCTCATTGTCAGAAGACTCCTCGTTCTCTTTGTTCAGTCTCATCACGTTTTCTGCATCTACAACACAATCCACTTGGTAAAATTGCAAACCAAGAACCAAACAGGCAAACAAATCTCACGAGAAAAAAGTTCAAGCGCCATTTCAACGAACGACAGCCTCGCATCCCGCGTTTCATAAAGCACCGAAGAACAGCTGCACCAACACGGACGTCACCTTGGGCAGAAGCGGCGTCGCTCTCGACAGCTGCTCCGGCTTGTTTCTCCGCCAGTCTGCGGCGCGCCACTTCTCTCCGCGCCGCGATCTCCTCCTGCGTCAGCGGTCTGACAACAATGCGATGCGTCAGCTTCACAAACTAAAGATTCGGACCAGTGATAAGCAAGTATCGATCAAGATGTTCACATCTCACCGTTGTCTGTACTGAGGAAGGGCCTTCTTGTCACAGGTAAACATCTTCGACACAAACACAATGGTTGGAGCCTCATCACTGAAGCTGCAGGCCAAAAAATCTGCAAAAAGTTCCAAGAAAAACAACAGTTGACTTTCGCTTTCAACAAAGTTGGCTGTCGACTTCTTCACAGTACGGCACAGAACGAACCTTGCTTGAGCTTCTGGGTGTCTGGGTGCAGCGAGTCGAACCTGCGGCTCGCGGAGCACAGCAGCTTCTCGGCTCGCGCCGCCGGCATCTCCAGCGGACTCGGCAGCAGATCCACCACCATTTCTGTGCGACAAGGCGACGTCATCAAGTGGCGCACAAGTGATGACAAGGTTTCACTGAAATCCTTTTTTGATTGATGCAATGACAAACATGTTTGATCCGCAGTTGCATCGCAATGGTTGAGTCTTGGTTCTTGAATATGTATGTATGTATGTATGTATGTATGTATGTATGTATGTATGTATGTATGTATGTATGTATGTATGTATGTATGTATGTATGTATGTATGTA
>JAAUXT010117213.1_pt1 | contig 17984 bp, 20 predicted proteins | sample 7278171 | NCBI WGS metagenome assembly JAAUXT01 (sample SAMN14350112, study PRJNA611818) | marine sediment metagenome | isolation source: surface marine sediment (1.8m) | place: French Polynesia: Moorea | collected 2018-08
ACACTTTCAAACTCGCATTCACAGATTTAGCCTTTTGATGCCTATAGGTGATTCTCACCACCATACATTATACATAATGTATGCTTCAAGGTTCAAATCACCTAAAAAGCGCGAGATTCTACATTTGGCACTTGACAGTCCTCTCTGGAGTCGAAAAAGATCCAAACGTGGAGTCCGACAAAAAAGGGCCAAACGTGCGTCTGGTTCTATCCCTGGTCCTGAGGAGCTTCAGCTTGTACTCCAATATCTGGGTGCAGACCAGGCTGACACGAGCTGGCCCTTTCCCCTCTTCATGATGTTGATGTCGTTTGTAACCCATCATGATAAGCAGGCCCTGTTCAAACAGAGCCGTTTCTTTCCTCCTACCAACTCACTCCCCTGGCTCTCCCAACAAGTTGCACGCACCTGACTTGCCCAGATTGAGAAGTTGAATCACGGGGACGAAATGAAAAGGAAGCGCCGGAGTCAATCCTGGATTTCTTGGCTCGTCATTGGATAATCCATAAATGCTTGTGCAACTGTCAGTCCACCTCATCAGGATACCCTCTGCGGAGAAACAACTTCCTCCCTCCCTGCGTCGGAGTGAGAGCTGACCGGTGAGTGAACCGAGCGAACCAACGTGGCGGAAATGCCATTTCCAGGGGAAAGTCATCCTTGAAGTGTCCTGACGTGCTGTTCCGGGACACTTTTGGTCTTCCGGAAAGGTGTTGTTTTTTGTTGCTTTCACCAGAGCAAGACGCATTGAGCTGATATCATGCAGGTGAAATCAGGTAAAATGTCTCGTACGACTCCTTCATTGCATGGGGTTTACAAGTGAACAAAGTCTTACCTCTCAACCCCTGTGAACACTTTGGTTTGGTTCCCTTTTCACTCAAAATCAATGCATTTTCTGATGAACGCTTTTTCTGTTGCCCAAATGTGGCAAAACTTCTTCCCTTGACGAATCTCCTCTCGCGCTCAACCAGAAAACACGTCTTCGGTGCTTCCTGGTATCTGAGCACTCCGGTGTGGCATTTTGTCAATCAGGCGTCAGTCTCCTGCTGACGCGGTGAAGTGGCCTGCAGCACAAGCACACAAAAACGGACCACAAGACAAAAGGTTGCTTGTTTGGCATGTGAGCATTCGCATTTTCGGCACGCATGCACGTTGTTTGGGGCTTTGTGGAAGTCTTCACCCAACTAGAGGTCCTCGCCTCCACAAGTAGGGTGATTCTCGAACTGAGAAACAAAACTGGCGACGGAACAAATCTTCACACATGCAGTGTCAAACTTCTCAAAATTTCACAACCGTCAGACACTCTGAAATAGTGATTCTGCTTGCTGAATTTTAGCAATTCTCATCGTCTGATCAAGCCCAGAGGTTTTACATCTCCCAGAGTTTATCATCACGTTTCGATAAACAAGCTCTCGCCTCCGCGGTCCCTGTGAAGCGAAGATGAGGGCGTGGTCTGATCTGCGCCGTCTTCCTGAACATGCTCCAAGGTGTGACCCAGTTTCAGTGACATTCAAAGTGTTCGGAGATTCTGGTCGTGTTTACTGTTCTCTTGCACGCTCCCACCTGTCGGGAAAGGCTGATTGTTCTTTGCTAATGGAACGGGCTCTGAATGAACAAGTTGGTCAAGGGGCGCCAGTTGCCCAGGGACAAGAGCCGCACAAAACATTTTCTGCTCTACAGTGGAGTACCGGTACGTGCGTGATGAAACGTTCCGTGCTGTCACCAACAAGGTCTTGTTTCTAACCAATCAAGGAGCCGCTCAGTCTCACCGTGGCGTTGAGGAAGTCCACCAGAAGAGAAATGTAGTCACAGAAAAGCCCGACGGAAACACCGAACAGGGTGTGGTTGTCCTGTGAGGTCGTAAAAAACTTGAAAACGACACGCCTGGGTGATGTCAACAATTTCAAAAGCCGATCTGTCGGATCACTCTTTCACACAGACATTATTCAAATGTGTTTTTGGTCCTGCTGATGGGAGAGCAACATCAGAAGAACCGAAAAGCTGAAAGAAAGAACCTCAAAAGAAACTTTCCGAACAGGCTTCGCACATGTACTCAACCTGTTTCCATCCAGGAGACGAGGCCGTACACTGACTGGGACAGCAGAAATTGGCACAGGTCAATTGCCGTTACCTTCATACACGAAGTATCTCAATTAACTTGTGTCAACCTCTTTCTGTAGAGGTAGATCCAAGACTTGGTTGGGGGGACAACTGCACCAGAGAGGCGATTTCAACTACGAACACTGAATAAAAGGTGTACCTGCGTGCACCACAGAACATTCTGGATCCGCCTCTGCCACTGTCATGCTTTACTCCGTCCATCCGTCACAAATGGGTGCGCTAGACTCTCATTGTTCTCGGAGACGGTGCCAAGAAAAGAATCGCAATTAAGCGGTTGCCTTGAGGGTGAACGGCCGCGCGTGTTCTCCAGCACACAGAGAATCGACAGTCAACAATCAGCGTGTCCCAACAAAAACTGCTACATTTAACAATGCTCTCAAAGATCCTTTGTCTGGTTCAGAATTTATTGTGTAGATCCTAAACTTGACAAGACACTTTGTTTTGCTTCTCATTACCGTTTTGACACTTTATCACAACAACCGAAGCTGTAAAATTTGAGCGAATGTCATTTTGTTCTCAAATACTGTGGTGCTCTTGTGCGTGCTGCTCAAGCGGCTTGATGTTCCATTGTGAGCTGTTGCCTTCGAGCTTCAGCTTTGCTGATGGTGCGTCGCACACCACTCGAGCCAGGACGAGCTGTGCTCGATGGAAGGATTCCAGAGAAGCGTGGGTAGAACCAAGCGCCGTGCACAACCAGGCGGCGTGCTTGCTGAAGGGGCGAAACTGAGTTTGACCTGGACGAGTGCATTCCTGCTGGTGGTGAACACGTGTTTGCTGACGTCGGACAGGAGGAAGCGCACCTGCGAGAAGAGGTGACCCCAACAGGAAGTCACTTGGGCGCCAAGCTTTTCCCTTGTTTGCACCACCAAGCCATCGTAAAATTTTTTGTCTTGACTGAGACCTCCCTCGAAGGTCGATGCCCGGTCCCTTCCCGCAGAAGCATATTTTCTGCAGAAAAGTGCAACTGCCGTGATGTCGTGAGACACCGCTCCATAATCAGAGTCAGGAAATTACTGAGAGCGTCTCAAATGACTGTTATGGGAGAGCATACACGAGGCAGACACAGAGATTAGCTTGAACAGGAGGCGTCTGAAACGGGCCAACATTCAGCATGGACTGTCAAAATGGAGCATCACGATCTGTTCAACGTAAACAGAGCCAAACTGGATTTCCAATGGAATGGAATGGTATCCATGGATCTGTCAAAACTTCTTTTTTAAGCAAGTCAGTGTTGCTGACACCAATGTCATTTGCGTGGAAAGCAAGGAAGAAAAAGTACCTTGTTTCTTTGTTTTTGTTCACGATTGTGGCTGTTGCATCAATTGTCAGAAGTCCGTCTGGCTGAGCCAGAGTGTGTTCCGAAATTCCAGAGCAGGTCACTTTGCGAGGACAAGGTCAAAGTTTCAGGCTGAGCAGTTGGTTTTGCAGAATAACTTCAAAACAGTCAGTAATTTGATCAATTGGAAAATGAATATAACAAAATTGTCAACATGTGTTTTCCTTTGAACAAGAAATTTCCTTTGAAACTTCAATGTGCTTCCACTAAAAGTAAATAGATTACAGGAGAACAAATATGCACAATAATTTTACCAAAATTGTGTTTACATTGTTGAATACTTTCCTTTCACCAGGAGTGAAAGGTTTGACTGCATTTTTTGTGTTTAATACCAATCAGATCTATCATTTATGAAATATAATGCAGGCACAATGAATAATGTTTGCTACAAAATGCAAACAAACACATGTGATAGCTGCCACCACATACAACTGCGTGAGTCTGCGGGTTATCAATGCACGGGAATGAATCCAGGTTGTGACCTGACCAGATTTGCAGTGAGGTCGTGCGCTCCCCCCATCCATCCGAGGCTTCCAGCTCAGTTTGCTGGGGAAACCAAACCTGATGTCACTTCTTTTGCTTCAGAACAAGACATGAAGAAACAGCCTTGCACATGATGCCGTACACTTCCTCATTTTGTTGCCACAGCAATGTGGGTCAAGAGATTCCGACCAAAAACAAGTGTGTGAGCCTCTTATCTTCTGAGCCCATTATGGTTACAGGGCTCAGGGTTAGCTCATCACATAATTTGAGGGAAGCCCCTTCGTTTGAGTGGAGACCTTCCCGAAGCATTGCAAGTTCCTAATGAGAACGTCCCGCTGGACTGCACAAGTTTGCGTGCTCAGGAACCTGTTGTCTGCCTTGGGTTGGATTGACCATGTTTTCTTCTTCTGCATGGTGTCCCCATTCTGCAAGCCTATTTAACAAGCGAGTGAGAGGACCGAGTTCTCACTTTACTCTCGAGATGAGAGGAGGAGATATCAGAACTGTCGAGCCACGCAGTGGCAAGACAAGTTCATCTCCTCAAACATGTAGGTCAATTGAATATTGTTTGGAGAGAAGAGCTCTTGCATGAGAGAGACTGAGAGGAGAGCTTCTCACACGGTAAAACAAAGGAAAATCGAAAGCAACGACCAGCATCGTGCTATAGATGTTTTTTTCAGCGGTGAGCCACTTGCCGTTGCACTCAAGAGAAGCACAAGTACGCATTGAGAAAATTGTACTGAAAATTGTACTGGAAACATAACCTCATAGGTTTCAACAGCCTGAGGTGAGAGTGCGCAAATACAAGTGTACCAACGAGGTTCTATCAAAATAAATTCACATGTAATGACAAACATTCCCCGTTTGAATTTACTTTTGAAGAAAAAACCACAAGCGCTTTCCCATTTTGTCCACTTTCTTCTGTTTCGCTTCCTTCACACAGACAACCACAAATCCGAAATATTTGTCAGAACAATTTGAAGGGGGCTTCGTTGGAAAAGACACAAGGACGAAATTCAAAGCAATGGTCCGACTCCGAAAAAACAAATTCCTGACATTGAGAAAGGCTTGATGAGCGACATTTTATGAGTTTTTGCACGAGGGAGCCGAATCCGAGATGGGTGGCCACAATGAGTGATCGCAAATGATGATTCTCAAGTCAGACCCTCGTTTTCTCTGGGAGGAGCAGAACAAACTGGACTTTCAAGAAGAGAACCAGGCGCGCGCCGCGCACTTCGGCAGTACGAGTCGTACAGCACTTCAGCTGAGAGGTGATGTTCAAGTTAAAAATGTTCTCGGTGGGGTAACCTCAGACAATGTCCATCCAAGGGCTCTGTGGACAATGTCCAAGTTGAAAATTTTCTCTGCGTGTGGGGTGTACTGCGGACAATGTCCAGCCAAGGGTTCTGCGGACGAAATCCAAGATGAAATTTTCTCTGTGTGTGTGGGTGTGTGTGTGTGTGTGGTGTGCGTACTGCGGACAATGTCCAAGTGGAAAACTTTCTGTGGTGGTGGTGGGGTTTTGCGGACAATGTCTGTCCAAGGTTCCACAGACAATGTCTGGCCAAGTGTTCCATGGATGATGTCTGGCCAAATGTTCCTCGGACAATGTCCAAGTTGAAAATCTTCTGTGGGCTGCGGGGGTACCCAGACAATGTCCGTCCAAGGGTTCCACAGATAATGTCTGGCCAAGGATTCTGCAGACAACGACAAGTTGAAAATTTTCTGGGGAGGGCCACGGATAATGTCCATCCATACTGCATCCGGACAATATTACAGGGGCAAACCCATACCAGCGCGGCTGGTAAAAATGCGCAATGCAACCTTTCACGAATGTTACTTTGCTGCATGGAATCCAAGATGAGAACAATCGTGGGAGGTTGGGGCAAGAGGAGGAAGGAGCGCGGAATACTGTTGAACATCATCACAAGGAACAAAGCCTGGTTTTACATTTTTTGACCCTGGGATCAACATCCAAGTCATCCAATTGACCACAACGAACACACCCCACATGCTGTGTCTCCCAGAGAGAAAACGCCTGACGGATGGGTAACGACAAGCTCTCTGACAAGTTCCTTCAGCAGGGGGCGGGAACAGCTCGAGATTGATCCTTGAAAAGGAAGACAACGCAGATGTTCCCAGACGCAGCCTGGTCACTCAGTTTTTCAGAGAACGCAGCGTCCATCAATTACAGGCCTGCACCAGCACGCTTTCTTCTGCGCATTGAATCTGGTTTCTCGAGGGGCTTGCGATGAACCGTCCGAAGTGAGCAACACGTTCACCTCATCTGGCGTGAAGATCCCATCGAAACATCGACCTTCTGATCAAACTCAAGTGAAGTCCTGTCTGCAAACACCCTTTCGTTCAACTGATGTACGAATCAGGCCATCCAAGAAATCAAAAAGTTTATTTCAAGAAGATTTGTTTCCTGAGAAAAAGATTGGTTGGGACGTTCTTGAGTGCACCTCGAAATTCTCCCTCTCGCTCAGTATTCGCCCAGATTATGTGGACAAGGAAAATTGCAGGAAAATACTGGTGGAAGTTGCAGTCAGACGCTGCAAGACAAAACGTGTGCATTGAACCTGTTCGTGAGTGGTGACTGTGACTGATTCATACAAAAATTGGCGCTCAGCTGTGAAATTTTGTGGTGGAAGTTCTCCAGGCAGAAGCTGCACGCGCCACTCTTGTGGGTTCTATTTCTACTGCGGCTGCGCGTGTGGTGCGCACAGTCCGCTGTGCTGTGCATGCACTGACTGTCGACTCGATCAACAGCGCCGTCTCTTGCCTTGGTGGACCTGCTGCTGTATAGTGATTGGAATACATCTGAAGTGGGTGCGTCGTCCAGAGGTGAGTTCGACACCATCCTGACAAAACATTCTTGTTCTATTTGTGTGAGGGAGAGAGATTGAGCCACACGAAAGTACACGTACGTGTGATTTCGTCCCTTTCGAAGGTCATGACAAAGTTGCAAAATTGTGAAATGAGAACTCATGTCCCCGTCTGGTATCCCGTTAGAATATTGTCGTGTTTGAAGCATTAAGAAATCAGAAGATCATGTGTGCTGGGTGTTTTGTTCAAAATAACTCGGAACTGCCACATTAGTTTTTGACGGTAAAATTGTCAAGGAAGAGGAAGCACAGAGCTAATAAGAGGTCCCAATTTGTAGTTGCTGGCCTTGCTTTTTGTCTTTTTTTTTTCAAAATCACCCACACAAAGGAAATTGTGTGTTGCCGCCATGTTCGTTTTTCTCTTCTCATTTGCTGGACCAACGAGGCGTTTTTTTTTCTCTGTGGGCGTTTTCACGCGATTTCTTATCATGTCTCCACTCAGCTGCTCCGCCGTGTTGGAGCCCGCCAGCCAACGATCGTGGCTGTGCGTTTTCGACAAAGGTTCCCTCATTTCTGTGCGTCGCAACGTGCTTTCCACTTGTGCTACCCAACTCAACTGGGATCACACCACTTATCTGACGTTGGGGTGGTCCATGTGAACTTGCGAGCTTGTGCGCTCAGTAGATTGTGCTGAATTGGTGTTCGAACAACTGCTTGTCAAAAATTGTCTTGCGAGAAACGACAACAACGGGTCACGTTGCCTGGGGCCAAAGCGCGTCAGGCAACGACAGTCAATGGTGAGTTTCAGCACGTAAAGTTGGAAATTTTGAACATGCGGTGGTTTCCTGACGTGGCTGATGGCTGACCCTGTGCACAGGAGCAGCAGTGTGATGACCATTGGCAGTTGAGACACAACACACCGGATATTTGTAACGTGTATTGTTTGTGAGTTTTCCGTGGAACAAATGTCCGGTGTCAGCACCAACTTCGTCAGCCACGTCTGCGGGACACGGTCCCCGGAATTTGTTTGGAAACAAACGTAACACACGAGAAGACAGCTTTCTCACACTACGAGAATGGTTCCTGTGAAATCGCACAACTTTTTGAGACCATTTGGTCGAGGTTTGCGTGAACAGGAACCCTTTTTGCAAGACGAGAACCCATTTCTACCACGATGCGAGCACAGGAAAACCTCTCAGAATACACGGTCTGTTGGTCTGTTTGTGAACTTGCGGCTGTAGGCAGTGTTGAAGACATGTGCTCACAACAGCCATATTGCCTGGATCTACTTTCATTCGTGGTGCACGAATTCTTAGTTCAAGTCTAAATTTTGCCGTCTCAGGGAAACAGGAGTTGAGATGTAATGTGCACAACCTGAGAACAAAAGGTTCTCAATTGATGTCAAAGGACACAGCGCCGGTTCGGTGGTATTTGCCCTATGAGCCCTGCGTTCAGGAGACAGGCCGCAAAGGGATGAAGGTCGGGGGGACTCAAGGTTTGGGCTTGGGGCAAACGCCCGACGACAACAATTGAGTAATCAGGGCAATATTTGCACTATTGCACCGGCGAGGCTTGGGGGTTAATTGGATTTCTAATTGGAGGAGGAGTCCACGCAAACCAAGCTTCTGGCCCCTGGATCCGCTGGAGGTCCCTGTCAACCAAACCTCGAGACCAAGAGGCGATCGGGAGCTTTATGTGGGCCCAAACTTTCTGTGAATGTGGGGTTTCCGAAGCACTTGATGCGAGAGGGAACGGGGTAATCTACAACCAGATCTATCTGCACTAAATTGCGGCTCATGATGAAGAATCGTTTTTGCTCTGTGACAAACGCCATAAATGGAAAGGAATCAGATCGAGTCACGGAAACATCTGCATCTGTCGATTTGGACAGACCCGGACTGCGCCACATGTAACCACAGTGCAAAGGTGGATAGAACAACGAAGTTGGAGAGCAGGTGGAAATCAACAGATGCAGTGCACCATGAGACACATGAACAGAACGAAACGCACGAATGAGTGACTGCGAAATGCAAAGCAAAAGGCGGGCGGAAACATTTAAGCTGCAAAATGAGGAACATGAACAATCAGAGAGAAAGGACTGCTGTAGCCCCCTTTTCCTGCAAGTTGTCAGTCTTCACATTGCGTAGACCAGGAGCTGAACCGTGGGTTTTGTCTTGCATGACAAAGGTCTCACCCCGAAATTTGTCGTGGGATGTCCTTTGAACACTGTACCTCATTGAGGGACCCACTCTGACATGATATCGTGGACGACACAGTGGAGCACCTGCCACTGCATGGCCAACCACAACGCAGGAGTTGTGCGTGACGTGACGTGACGTGACCCGGACTGGGGTAAGCTCAAACCTTCCAGGGGCTCAAACTCATTTCACAGAGGGAAACAGACAACGAAACAAAACAAGAAAACACTGAACGGATTCCACACACCTCTGATCTCTGCGCGCTCTGTATGGCGCACCCTCAACAGACAATTCTTTGCCAATTACGAGGTCAATGATCCAGGTGCTCGACCCGAAGGGCATTCTTCTCCGCGCGGTGGTTGCAGAGAACACAAGGGAGGCTTGCCATTGTTAGGCACGCGTTCACGCGTGCAGAGAACACTTGGCCTACAAATAGCGGAGAACGAGGGGGACCAAATTGACACGAATTGCACACGACAAGAACATTTGGAGACATTTTGGTCACACATGTGCCAACAATTCTGATCTGATGTGATTTTTAGGTGATTTGAGGCGGTTGTACCATAGAAAGGCGCTTTTTGAAAAAAGCGACTGAAATGGTAGCAACTGAAATCAAAGCACCTGGAGGCAGTGTCTGCCAAAAGTTTGTGTACACCTGTTTTATGGTCAAGATGAGGATCAATTTGGATCTTTTGGGCTCTTTTAGCTCAATTTGGGCCAGGGATAATACACCAGGAAGGATTTTGGGAAGTTCAAAGTTTAAGGTTTTTCAGGTTAAAAAGTTCAAATTTGAAAGTATAGAAAATATGGGGTATGAATGTTGAAATGGGTCCATATCTCAAAAATACTAATATTTAGTGAAAGAAGTACAGTGATGAAAGGTAGTGTGGGGGGTTTGACAGGTAACATTTGATCAATGATTTTTGAAAATTTTAAATACTTTTCAGATGGGGTCAAAGGTGAGGTGGAAAAGTCATTTTAATGGATCATCTAAAAATGGATATTTGGCAACTCTTGTGGTTTTATGTAGATATTGATATGAAACAATGTCCTTTGTTCCATTTTGTCAATTTTATTAAATTTTTGGGTATATGCTAAATGAGTTCCCAAGTTGTAGATGCTGAGTAATATGGCAGGTTTTTTGACAAAAAGCAACTAAAATCAGAGTGACCAAAATCAGAACAACTGAAATCAGAGCAACCAAAATCAAAGCAACCAAAATCAGAGCAACCGAATTTCCTCAAATCACGCGAGCTCCATATTTTTTCTCTGAGTGCACCTGCTCAGAAAACATCCCTGGATTCTTTGCTCGATATGTTGGGCACTTGTGTTTAACAATCACCAAGTCCCTTTGTCTCAGGATAAAAAAAATCACATTTTGGCCCGTGCACCTCTCCCAGTTTCAGGGGGTCAAAAGGCAAAGTCACAAGAGGTTTGGCTGAGCTTTCGTTGTGTTTTGTTTCCAGAGGATTGACAAAGAGAGGACTGATGGTCTTTCTTGGGGACAGCAAGCAAGGGGTGTGACATCGTAAAACTCGTATAACAGCGTGCAGATCTTTCCTCCAAGAAGGCCGAAACGGTGGAAGGCCTACGGAAGTGAAGAGAAGACCAGAGCCTTTTTCAAATGGAAATACAGTTTCTTGTCTTCGCTTGTGCGTGCACACAAACCTCCCAAATGACGAAAGCAGTATCTGTTGTCCTTTCAGCGCAGGATAATCACTCAGTTGAGCGAGCAGCCCACACCTCTTCATCCTGTGCTCGTCTTTTGCAGGTTTCCACGACTGCGGGAAACTTTTGTCTGTAGGGACCACACCAAAGCATCACCGAAGAGGAGAAAAGATGACAGCAATCAAGTTGTCTCCAACGAATCTTCAAGGCGAAGAGCACTTCCAGCGAAACCTTTGAGCAACTGCTTTGTTCGGGACACGATGGGATTAGCCTCGTGTTTTCAGATTCACGTTATTGTTGCACAAAGGGCCCAACAAACTCGGTGTTAGTTGTGGAGAGCTCTGACTTGGGACAATTTGCTTTATACACATCCGTGGAACATGGAACAGTGGCCGTGGGATTGTGATTCAGGACACACAGCAGGGGAAGATTTCTGCGTGAAAGCAGAGTTCTTTTCCTCTGCGGCGAAATTCGGACATGAATGGTGAGGTGATCAACGCTTGTGTCCAGATTTGCTTTGGATGTCCAGACGACAGTCGTCATCACAACAAAGGGCCTCGGATTTCTTCTCCTTGGCGCGACTCGCATTACCCTGGACACTTGGGTCAAATCTACACCTCTCTGCGAGGATTGCAGGATCACACTGCCTGTCTGACAGATGAATTACAAGGGTAGTGTGTTATCATCCAGGATTGCAGACAAGATACATTAGCGGGAGCCGCGGCCATGGAGAACACAAGCCAGCCCCCGGGGAACCTGACGCCTGCCGCTCACGAAGGCCACGACTATATGACAGTGATTGCCACCAACCTGGATTTCTATCTGGTTCCTGTCGTCATTTGTATTGGACTCCTGGGAAACACACTTTCCTTCATGGTGTTCGTTTTTACCAACCTCAAGACTCTGTCCTCCAGTGTGTACCTGGCAGCATTATCCATCAGTGACAGTGGATTCCTCATCTGCGTGCTCTTCTCTTGGCTTATTAATATCAAGGTCAGGATCTACCACGAGCCTGGATGGTGCCAGACCTTCGTCTACCTCACCTATGTCTTCAGTTTCCTTTCCGTGTGGTAAGCAGCAATCTTCGTGTTTTTGCTCGGTTATCGACCACTTGTTGACGTGCTCGTTGAACACGCAACCAGCACTGCGGCCTGACCCCGCATCTGCTTCCCCCGAGAGTGCTCAACCCCGAGCTTCGCCCCAGGACAAGTCATAACCGATGGGTCGCAATCCCTTTCTCCAAATACCTTTGTTCCAACAATTTGCCATGGTAATAGGTATCTCCCGAGTCTTTTCATGCACGCAGCTTGACGACTAATTTGGGCAATCCGGGAGCGCGGTGGTGGTGGTGCACACAGGCGAACCTGCTGCTTCACACTCCGCATCACCACCGTGAGAAGTTCATTTGGAATTCGTGTGGGCCAGATATTGAAAAGGCTTCTGTAAAAATGTTTTTGGCCCACACCAATTCGCGCTCATGAATGCCTGTGTCCACAAACACACATCAAAAGTGTTCAAACCTTTCATTGCTACTTTTCGCGGGCAGTACAGGTTCCGTGGTCCAGTCCTGGAAGCCCTGGCCCCTCAACCGGACATCATTCAGTTTCTCTTCAAAGCGCTCGCCGAGCAGCAATCAGTGTGATTTGTTCATTGCTCAGACTTTTCTCACGTGCAGTGTGGCGTCAGTTTGCGCAGATTGCTGTGGATGCTGCTCAATGAACACGAAAACAGGGATTCTGACTCCGCAAACCTGACACAAACCAGGTTTTTTGAGAGACGAAGTTTTGCCTTTTGTTCTTTGGGAGACGGTGCCCTTGACATTGCCAAATGATAGTGTTAGTTGAAAACAGTGTTCGTGGGGAAGTTCCTTCCTTTGGCGCAGACTCCCCGCAGGAGGGACGAAACAAGAGAGCATCGATTGCTTGTTTGCACAGCCAAAGAATGCCCTTTCTTTGTGTATACTAATCTGTGTGAGGCAAAGAACGCAGCCTTCGTTGTGTGATGCTGTCCTCGCAGTTTCAGCAGCACAGAACGCAGCACGCCGACCCTCTCGATGCAGCCAGTTTTGTTCCGTGTTGGTTGTACTCGTAAATTTCAGGGGATAACAACAAGGGAAATGCATTCTGATGTTCCCTTTCTGCTTTTGACGGTGGGTCCTTCTTGAAGCGAGACCGAGAACTAATTCTGACTGCACGCTCCTTCGAAAATCATAATTGAAAAAGCGCACAGAAGAAGCAGACACGCAAGTGCGATATCCTGTCACAGCATGAACATTGAAGAGAAAGGGATACGGAGCTATTTAGTCGAAAGGCACCATGGCAGAGACGGACCTCTTCCTGAACCCCGAAAAATTCAATTGCCTCCTCAATTTTTTACACATCAGGTTTTCATTTGTTTTTTGGTTCTCAATCGGAACGCACCAGAGGCACTTTCCATTTCAGGTACGTAGTGGCGTTCACCATTGAGCGCTGGATCGTCGTTCTCTTCCCATTCAAACGAGGAGACCTGTGCACCGTTAAAAAGGCCAACATCGTTGTTGTGTCCCTGGCTCTGTTTGGGTTCATCGCCTACAATTTCGGCATCTGGAGCCCACACGCTGCTTTCTGGTCAGGGCCTGATGGGCCCTCATCGTGTGTGATCAAGACTGAACACCAGCAGCTCGTGAATATCCTGAACAACGTGGACACGGTGGTGACGCTGATCCTGCCGTCGTGCGTCATCGTCGTGCTCAACCTGCAGATCATCAGGGCCGTGACGCGCATCAACAAGGATCGCAGACAGGTGCGCGCACCGCCGGCAAACTGGGCTCGCCTCTAACCCGCCAAACGCCCTTCTAAAAAGATCCGTTGGCTGAGAAAAAATAGGCTCTGGACGTCCTCACGGGGAAACTCATTTGGTCCGAGGAGCAAATCAATACGCGAGTCATATGTCGTGTGCTGATGCCCCAAACAACCTGCAAACTGATGTCCAGTTTGTTTGGTGCATTTCGCTATGGACATGATGGAAGAGACCCAAGAACTTTAGATTTCCCAGGAGCAAAGTTGGCGAAAGAGAGCACGCGCAATTAGCCTTGTTCGTGTACTGGTTCGTCTGAAAAAGGGAGAGACTAATCGAATTACTCCAACTCAGTTCGAAATGCTGACTAGGACAGGAAGGAGAGATGTAAACAATTCATGAAACACAGCTTGGTTCTGGCGCGCCAGAGACACACGGCGTGATGTTCATGAAATGTTCAGCAGGGGAGGCAAGTTTTGCTGATTCTGGAGATATTGGGGTTTCAGGTTTTGTACAGTCACGGGCAGACAGCGAGCAACCGAAGTTACCGAAACGGCGAGACCCAAAGCAATGAGGCCAACAGCTCCACCGCCAAGCCGACCGCGGACGTAAATACCTCGTTCCTCGAGGGACAGAGGCCCAAAGGTACGCCCGCTTCAACTTACTCAGATCTGTGGAGAGTCTCGCTTTGACAGAATATCGCCCGTCAAAGGTCACCGATAATTCACAAGATTGGACAATTTTCCGTGCATTTGGCCAGGTTGACTTCGATGACAAATTGAGCTTTCAGCGAAAGCCGTATTTTCACACCACCTTGATGTCAGACAAATTCTGAGAGTAACAGTGCGAGTTATTTGTGGCGTTCGATCCACCTGGTTTGATGAGACGAGCGCAAAGAGACTTGTCGTGGTGCTCGTGCGTGTCAATGTTCTGCCACTGTTCGGGCGCTGTTCATGAGGTCAGGTGACGTCCGTATCGGACAGTCGGGAGTTCATCCAGACCCGTCCGGTCCTCCGCATACGTGCACCAATTGCAAGGTTGGTGACACAGAAAACCACATTTTCAGTGAGATCCAATCACAAATGACCCAAGACCACTTTGGCAATTTGGTTTGTCTGTGTCACCGGTCAGGCAAGTGGTGCACCGCACGGGAATGAAAAACGGTGTTTGCTGAAACAAGCCAGTTTCGCGTTTCTGCAGGTGGCGGCACCCCAGCAGCGCCGTCGAAGAAGCTGGCGCTGCAGTCTGCGGCGGGGCAGCAGCGCGTCACCAAGATGCTGCTCGTCGTCTCGACCATGTTCCTGCTGCTCAACCTGCCTTCGCACACGATCCGCATCTACTTCTTCATCGTGTCCCTCATCAGACCCAACTACAGACCTCCGACGCTCATGCTGTCGCTGCAAAAACTCTTCATTTACATCTACTACGTCAATTTCGCCATAAACTTCTTCCTGTACTCTTTGTGCGGGAACAACTTCAGGAAGGCGCTGTGGCAGCTGCTGAAGAGCCCGTGCGTCGGGCTCAAGCGTCGGCTGGTCAGGGGCGGCGACAAGAGAGGCAGCGGGACGCAGCGCGACCATGAGGAGATCCGTCTCAGGGACAGGACCAAGGGCAGGGCCGCCGACTCCGTGGTGTCCTGCAACTACAACAAAACCTCGACCACACTGGTCTCAAGCGCGAAGGGACGCAACGAAAATTAAACTCGTGGTGGTGCCTTGTGTTGTGTCACAAGAGAAACAGGCTCTTTTTGTGAATTCATCTGTCACTCACTTCGTAGCAGCAAACGCTCAAAAACAGAGCCTTTAATTGGCAGTGATAAAGACGGGCAGATGTACAGCAGAAAGAAGTGCTGTTTGAGACACGAGCACAAAGACAACGAGCAGTGAGAACCGCATCTCAAGAACCACAGGTTACAATGAAGATTGCAAGCACCGACAAACTGTGAAGCTACATGTACTTAGTGTACAGGTGCAGGTCATGACAAGGATCTCCCGAGCCTCAAAGCAGCATTGATTTCCAGAGGACCATCATTCCAACGGGACAAAACACGTATAAAGCAATTTAGTACATTCCTTGGTCTGAATTCATACATTCATTCATTGCATCTCAACACGGAGCAGATAAGCCTGACGAGGTTATGTTGCCTGCATGCAGAATCAGTGGAAATGTCTCCCACTTCGAAAACATTTGCTTCTTCGACCACACAGAATGCCAATTTTGGACCACACAGAATGCCAATTTTGAGTGATGCAAAAGTGCGTGTCGTTTCGTAAGCAAATTAGGCAAATCAACCTTGCCAGTTTCCTTTCAAGATAACTCTTCCTGTCAACCAGGTGGAGAAGCGTTGGAAAATCCGAGTCAACTACAAGGGTGAATGACCCAGCCACAGCGACGAGAGCAGCGCTGCATCGACGGTCCAATCTCCGGCTGTTCAGGAACTCCCAAACGCTATAATTCGTTGCCACTTGGTATCGTGTTACGAAGTTCAACCAGGTCGTTCAACTGTGGATGGACTAAGCGTTTGCAAACAGTTTTCTTCAACTGTCCTGATTGTGGGATCACAATTGAAGGCTTCGAAGTGGCTGGACAGTTTGAGTGAAGCCGATCAAGTGCGTTCTGTGTCGAGCTGCTCGCGTGATCCGTTAATAATTAGAGTCCAGGGAATTGGCAAAGGAATTTCACCAATCCAACATCAAAGTCCCCAGAGGTAATAGGAACTGTGTCCAAAATAACAGAATTTTACCAAAAGACGAAGGTGCTAACAAGCTCCTTTTTGTGTCTTTTTCACATTGGCCTCCATTTTGTCGAGGTGTAAGACATTCTGAAAGAACACTCTGCCCACTTCACTTCTGTCTTGGCTTTGGATTGGAGTTTCAGCAAATTGCACCACACGACCAAAACCCAAAAACTTGTAAAACCAAAACCGCGCCAAAACGAAAGAGCAAAGCAACTTTGCTTGGATTAAACCTGCCTGGGAGCTCTTCCTCATTCCACTTATTTGACTCCTGATAAAAATACTCCGAGTGTGCATGACGAGAAAGGGAATTGTGAACCGTTTGGTGATCTGTGTGTTTACACACACACACACACACACACACACACACACACACACACAAATACACACACACACACACACAAACACACACACGCACATTGAGTTTGTTCATCACAGCTATTTTCTTCTCTCGCATTGTGTTCAGAACGTACCTGTCCGAGAAAATTGTTGTGAACAGACATGTTTTTGAAAAGCAGATAAATCGTGAAGATATCAGAATTTTGGCGCTGGAAGGTACAGAAAAAAACTTACGGAGACCCTGTCACCTTGCAAGCAACTGCCTTACCCTGCAGCGCGTCTTCTGCAAATGAAAGAAATCCAGTTTTGAAGGTGACTGGCTGCGTGGCGGTGAGCGTGGTGTCCTAGGCTTGATCGACCGAGCACCCGTCAGGTGATCTCAACAAAACAAACGGTGGACAGATTGCACATGTTTTCTGGTCAGTTGAGCTGGGAAAGTTGTGGACAATGTGAGATTTTTGTTGTGCAACGAGCATCACGAGTCGTTCATCTCAGAAACGTTTTCTCTTGTCTTCTGTCATTTGCTCTACAGAACCGAATGACGCAAAAAACAATTTTCCTGTGACAATCCTTCTCTCAAAGCGTCTCATTCAGCTTCCTCGTGTCAGGTTCGCACACGTTGCAATTGTCAGTCGCAAATCAACACTTTGTGAAAGTTTATTCTTTGTCTTTGTGTCATCATTCCAAACAAGAACATGAGAATAAAGTTTGAAATCATTCGTGTAAATATTATACCCAAACCTCAGTACGGACTGCGCCTTGTTTCTTTTCCTTTGCTGGCTTCATGTGGGAAGTCAACTTGAATCTGTCTGTCCCAACACACCAAATCAGGATTTGTTTCTGCATGTGACCAGGCACAGGAAGGTTGAACCAGGCAAAAGTTCGCATTCAAACCACAGTTGACGAACGCTCTCCCACAAATATTTCTGTGTCTATCGCGTCAGCTTGTTGACGTCTTTTGAGCTGTCCTTGGAGTTTGATGAAACGAGTGCAAAATCAACTCAAAAGATTCCAATGGAGCACCATGGCGTTGATCGCAGCTGTCACCAACCTACACGCTTTGTCCGCCACCTGCCCTATCTTGTCAGCTGATGAGGTGACAGCCTGACCTTCAGCTTCTGTCTGTCGAGCTGCTATTTACCAGTTTGAGAGAACACAGGTTAGAACTGTTCAAATCGGAGATGAAGCGAGATTCGCACAACGAGATTCGCACAAAGGAGCAACACTTGGAGTCAGGAAATTGAAACAGAAGAACCAAGTCATTTGTAAGATTGCACTGCTTGGTGTGGAAAGTGTTCGGTGCTCCCTGTGACAAACTGCATTGCCAGATTGAACAGATCGTTTGTGTTTCCTTTTGTCTTTATTGTGCGAAGTCCCTTTAGGGCGAAGCACCATGTGGTAGTGCAGTTTATGGCAGCTGGATGGAAATGTCCCCTGCCCAATCCCCCCCCACCCTGTGGCCAGACCCCCGTGGCCGGACCCCCCCCCCCCTGCGGACAGCATGGCTG
>JAAUXT010144184.1_pt1 | contig 17984 bp, 16 predicted proteins | sample 7278171 | NCBI WGS metagenome assembly JAAUXT01 (sample SAMN14350112, study PRJNA611818) | marine sediment metagenome | isolation source: surface marine sediment (1.8m) | place: French Polynesia: Moorea | collected 2018-08
CAAATATTTGTACCTTCTGAGATATGGAGATATTTCTACATCCACACCCCATTTTTCCTACACTTCCAAATTTGACCTTTTTGACCTCAGAAGCCTAAAAATTCAAATTTGACAAATTCCTTCCTCGCGCATTATCCCCAACCCAAAATGAACCAAAAGAGCCCAAGAGGTCCTAAATCAATTCTCATCTTGACCATGAAACTGCTGCTGACATACTTTTGGAAGACGCTGCCTATAGGTGCTTCGATTTGGCTCGCACCGATTTGGCTCAAATCGCGCAGCCCATCTCAAATCACCTAAAAATGAAATTGACCAGGTGGTTTCACATAAATTTTGAAGTAATTTGTTTTACTTTATCAAAGCAGAGAAGGTCAATTTGTTTTGGCCTTTCACACAAAAACAAAGCAGTAAATCCTTCCCTTTCAGTTGATCTTTTCAGCGTTCACAATTCCCAGAACCTCCAAAAAGAGTACATTTCTCATCCATCTCGGTTTGAGTCTCAGTTTATTTTTCCTTGTCCTCGGAAGCAAAAATATTTCATTGGCCCTGAAGCTTTCTTTGTGAAGTTAGCACTGGTCCTCATCGTCGCTTGTCAAGACAGGAGAAGAAAAAGAAGGAATTGTCTCAATTTGGGTCTTGGTCCAAAAGTTTTCTCTTTTCAAACAACATAACAAAGTGAAGAAGACCAACTTGGGCTTTTTTCTTTTCATCAGAAAACAACTTTTATGTCATTGAAGAAACGTACAGACTGAAACAATGTCGTTGTTGCCAAGCTTATTTTGTTCAGATTGTTCTCTGCTCTTTTTGTCGGAGTAATTATATTGTTTCAAAGGACAAAATTGGGGTGCGATTTGCTTTTCAAGCCTAAATTCTTCTAAATTCTGGGTTATTGAAGAAAACATGATAAACCATTTTGTAAGAGGAAAATATTTTTCCTTGACTGGTAAATGGAGAAACAAGAAGATAGAATTATTTCCATTTTTTCAGGCACATAAAGTTTGGGATTGTTTTAGTTTCTGTAGTCTACGGTATCTGAAACAGAAAACAAGCTCATTCATGAAGAAATGTCAAATGTCTAGGAACTTTAGAAAGCGAGAAATTAGGAATTGTATTGTCTCAGTCAAGGACTACCCTGGAAACTGAGTGAATATTCAACCAAATTTTTTGAGGAAGCTTGATACCAAGTCTGTACTGCCAGCAAATTTGGTTTGGATCAAATCTTTTCTTTTTGGAAAAACCAGATGCTGAAGCATCGTCTCAGTTTTTCGTCTCTCTCGCGGGTTGACTCTTCTTTGTTCAAGTGTCCTTCAATAAAAGCTTTTTTTGGTGCGAACTTTCCTTTTCAGATTTCAAAGGATCAATCGGTGTTGAAAGCCAATTCTGGAGAAAGTCATCGTGAGAGACCTCGCCTGATTTGTGTTTCTTTTTTGGAATTCGTTATCATAACAAAGCATGACCGCACCTGAACTGTTGACACTTTTCTCTCTCCATATCTCTCTCATCTTCTCTTCAGCTCCCTGGCTATCTCTCTGTCCCAATCTCTCTCTCTCTCTGTCTCTCTCTCTCTTCCTCCCTCTTTCTCTCTCACACGCACATACACACACACACACACACACATTCTGTCTCCCTCCGTCCCTCCCTCTCACACACTCGTCTCCTCTCACTCTCTCTTCTCTCCCCGAAGAGACTTGCAGTCCTGTTACTGTTTTCAGTGCGTTAATTCTGAGCAGTTCGATGAACATAAAAGACTCTCAGGACTTGCGGTCCTTGACGTGGGTCACAGGCGATCTTGCACCAGTCACATGTGACCACGCCTAACATTGTTCTGGAGGGTCAGTGTGCGAACGATTTTGTTTCTGCTGCCTCCGTGTCTGTCGCGCCAAAACGACCGGGTAACATCGGAATCCTGAACCAAACGTTCACCAACCTGTTTCAAGCTGGTGAGCTCGGATTGGAAGAAAGAACAATGTCGTCCTTTTGAACGTTTATTCGGGAGAGGCCAGAATGGGGTAGAACACAAGCTGAATGAGGAAACGCGGTGCATCGGAACGGAAACAGTCTTGGTCTGAGATGATTTGGTTGTGCGCAAGATCCAGTTTTTTCTTTGGAAGTGAGCGAACTGTGTTGGAACCATGCATGGACAGCAACACGTTGAAGTTTGTCTAATATTCCACTGTACGAAGAGCCGAAGTTTCAAAGGGTCTGGAAGTTGTGCTGATGTTGTGAAATTGCCAGATATCCTCAAATGGGAGACACGGGTGCATTTCAACCTGAAATGGCCAAGCATTCACCAATGCACGAAAAGTCCCACGTTTGGAAGAAGAACCCTTTTCTTGTCGTTTCATTCCACCGGCACAGAGGGGGAACCACTGTAGCAGTCAGTGGCTGGCGTGAAACGGGAAAAGAGTTTTGCAAAAACAAACTGGGTTACATTCGGCTGCTGACAGGCTCGGCATCTCTTCCTGTCTTTACAACTGCCTCCCCCACAAAAGTTCAGAGCGACCTTCATCAATTGACGACAGTGACGCAAAAGCTCCTGCCAGTGCCATATTTGACACGACCAATTTTGGCAACAAGCATATTTTACCAGACCTTGAAATAGACCATTGTGGAGCAAAAGCCTCGGCTTCCGTGTGCTTTGCGTAGACTTTGAGAGATTTTCACTGCAGTCGCTGCGACGCAAAGGAGCTCTCTGGATGTGATCAGGTGCACAGCAGCTTGTCATAAGCTCCTTATTCCCAACTACACTTGGCATTTGATCTGTCAACATTGCTTTTGAGCTGCGGTTAGATGTACAACAGGCAGGATGCTCCTGTGTTCACGCGTTAGAGGGGACTCTTCAGACGAACCTTCCTGTCGGTGTCCGTACGATCTGTGGCTTCTGCGCTGTGAACATCAGGCATGAATGCGCAATAAACACACATCCAGTTGACACTCCGAAATTCTCGTGCGTTCTGTAACGGAGGTAAATGATGGCAAATGCGCGCATAGATTTTGTGACTAAAGTTGTGCAGCTCCACAATTTGCACACGGTCATCATGAGTGTGCGTGACGGCACACATACTCGTACGTTCTGTGTCTTTGACGACTTTGATTTGAACTCTCAGCTCGTACTCGTACTTGGCTCCGCAAGTGTTGGTTCGCTGGACGTTGTTTCTCGTGTCTTATTCAGTTGTGCCATGTTGTGTCGTGGCATCGACACAGAACCCGTTTGTTCTATTGACGGAAACACGAAGATCTGCAGAAAGGAAAACTGCGTCGACAAACCCGTCAAATCGCCTGACATCAAAGGAGATCTCTCTCGTAGTCTGCTCAGCGTTTCAGCAACATGCCCAGTTACGTGACACAAACGGCAACGCGACGCTTCAAATGCAATGCTACCAAACCCGGCCACGTCATCTGGCATTTGGTTCGAGAGTTCTGTTCACGCATTCACTCCTTTTCATATGCTGTTCCACTCAGTTTTCGGTGAAACGTCGGGAACAACACAGCGCCGAAACACACCAAAACAGCCTCTTTACAGTTGTCGTCAGCGCTTCATGGTGAATGCAGCAAAATCATTTTTCGAGGTACAATTCTACAAGACGGACTCACTCCCCTCGAGGAAAAATTTATGAGCTGATCACACATCTTGCCAAGGTCTGGCAATCGTCTGAAGAAAAGGCGCAGCCTCAGGCCAAATCCTATTAAACTTTCATGACCAGTAAATGGTGAAGAGCCGAGGAGGACTTCTATTTATTAGGTATCTCTGGACGCTAATATTTCTTCATTGCTGTGACACTTTCCAAATGAAGGTCGGATTAGCAGTCAAATGCCTTTCGGTGAGATGTAAATCACAGTAACAATCAGCTCACAAAAGGACGGAAAAATCTGACAAAGGCTCTGAGCAGGCTTGTGGATGAACACAATCAAATATGATTACGCTGCCGTTCGGGCCCCACCCACTTCCTCTGCTTGTTCCAGCTTCGCCAAGCAACAAGGGAATTCAGAAATAGACCGGCCTTTGATCTTTCCTCACCTGTGTATTCTATGTCGGTTGGCCTCGAAGGGGAGACAGGCGCGTGCGTAATACATATTGGTCTATCCAGCTACTCAATGTCTCGATTCTGCTTCCTGGAGGCTCAATCCGCAAAAAGCGACCGCGTCTTCCTGTCGAAACTTCCTGTCTGAACAAGACATGCCAAATACATACATGTAACTCAGCTTTCGATTCCAAATTGTGTAGTTTGCAAGAAGCTGACAAGTATCCATATTGTTGGAAGAAAACTCAACTTCAATGCCCTTCGCTAACAGAAGCCACATTCTCAGGTTGTGCAACACTGTCTTGTGTGTAGATCTTCATTTGGACGCAGGCGTCACGTGGCCGGTGCGTCGAGTTCAAGCGACGTCATGTTCAGGTTTTCATTGGTCCTGGCCAAGTCCTGCCACCTTGACAGAGGTTTGTTTTTGTCTCCAGTTGAGATCGGGCGAGAGAATTGTTGCGGCCCAACAGTGACAATCAGTTTTTCCTTGCTTTTACTGACCATCGAACCTCAATGACACTGACGTCATTTGACGTCAGTTTGATTTCTGTGTTTTTGTCTTCCAAATGTGAACGTCGAGTATGAGACAGTAAGTACACAGTCAGTACTCACAAACGCAGCGCTTCCGTCCTCACAGGCGCTGCAGTTGGCCTGCTGTCTGTGCGCGGTGTGCAGTTTTGGCCTCAGGTCACGTGGATTTACAAGAGGCCTGCGCATGTCCAAAGTGAGAAACCTTGTCGCAGTCTGGAAAAAATATCTGCAGCTGCGAAGGTTTCGCAGACGCAGAATCTTTCCCGCACCTTGACAAAAAATTTGTTTTCTTTTCAAAACTTATGTCACCACGATGGATCTGGAATTCAGGTACAAGAAAAGCCCGTGTGTGCATGCTCAGTGCAGTTTCTTACCTCTGCACTTCGTCCCAAGCTCGAGACTTCTGCGTGGGATGTGTGTTTCTCAAAATAAGTTGTGAAGATTGCCATGCATCTTCCGTTGTGATTTCCTACTGTTCTTGGATGTACTCACCTCCTCAGGATGCACACGCCTTTCCTTAAAAAAAAGCTTTTCAAATTCAACCTTCCATAACCTTTGAATATTCTGAAGCTGTTCCTCCCACACTTTGCAACGTTCGAAAGGCGGCGGGGTGATCCACGAAAGCCCACAAAAATTCACGCTTCCACTGGGAAACTTTGTCAATAGGATAAAAAGGAGACAGGAGTGAGACCTTCTCTTGCAGGCATGGGCGGCAAATTTGTTTACCTGTCAAATAAAGCCCTTACACCGCGCTCGACAGATTGTGTATGTTGTGTCAACAGAGTTCTGGCATTTGTTGGACATTTGAGTTGGAATAATAAGCCTGAAACAACATTATGATAAGGAAAGAAAAAAGAATCCGCTCAAATCACTGTAGATGGCTTCAAGGAAAATGTGAAGCAAGGCCGAGTTGCGTGCGATCCGTGAGGCCACTGAGAAGGATTACCTTTCTGACAACGTTTCAAGGAACCTTCGTGTTTCAGAATTTGTTGCGTGAGAGTCTTCCAGTACAAAAAGCTGGACATTGCTTGTTCTTTGGTACACGGCAGTTGCGCAAGTGAAAGGTTGGTTTTGTGGAATTTTCGTCGTCCAAAGCCAGCATTTAAAATTTCAGTCAGTACCACATTGACGTAATTCCGAGGAACCAGTGAAATCGTCCGGAAACATCTGGTCAAGACGCCTGCGGTGGAGTCGAACACTTGAAAGCACTTGTGAAAGCAATGTAACCATGTCGGAGGTGTCCCCATTCTCTCATAATTTTTATCAGCCCGACAACCTCTTGATAAGGTTTACAAGGGAAAGTATTTCGTCGCTGAAGCAGTTGCAGGAGGAAAACCAGAATTTGCCTCATTGACACAGAAATCAGTTCAAGCTGTTGAGAGGAGCGGACAACGCGCACACCACCACCTGCCTGAGAACGATGCTTGACAAAATCATCGTACTAACACGTGCACAGCTGGACAGCAAATTTCTTCCAACTTTGGAGATACAGGCATCATAAGCCGTTCTGTTTCTGAACAATGTCTATGTCTCGGACATTTTCGTGCTCCGCGTCCACGGAAAATTCCAATCTTGCATGCTGAGTACACTTGAGTGAGTGGCGTGATTATTGCGCCGTCCCATCCTGATTAAAATACAAGTAGCCGCTTTGGCGCCACGCGTGTCATCCTCTGATGGATGCTATCTATTACAGGGTTGGCAACCTGACCACCGAGGCTCCAATCCCAGAACAGTTAATTAAAATGAAGCCTCCGACTTCTTCAGAGCCGCAGCATATATCTGGGTTGTGAAAAGGTGCAAGGATTTCCATTGCTGAGGTGTGAACCAGAGCAAACTTCATAAATGTTGAACGTTGTTTTTCTGGCAGAACTTGTTTTGTCGCAAGAAAGACTGCCCTCGTACTTGTCTCCGTCTGGTTGGAAGCCACAGCAAATCACAATGTCTCCCAATATTCATTTCTTCCTTCACTGCAGATTGCTTGCAGAGTGTAGTTTGCCGCGGGATAATGGTGTTAAGAAGTTGATTTGCGGCATGTTGGCCTCTGCGGGGACAGGAGCCGGTGGGACGCGATGGTGTGACATTATTCTGCTGGTAATTGGACGTGGCTGTGTGTGTCGCCCATCAACGAGCTCCTTCAGGTCTTGGTAGAAGCATCAGCATGAGGATAAAGAACTTCGAGTTGCGACCTTGATGTAGGATTTAATTGGCAAAACATTATTTGAGTTCAGCAGCACATTTCTCACTGCTTTCGCCGTTGCGGACCATGGTCAGGTCTCGGCTGAGTTGAAATGAAGCTGGACCCGCTCACACGGAGGGATCCGCAGCAGAAAACAGAGCAGAGGACAGCGTTCTCACACTGCGGAAAGCTCCGTGTGAAAATTACACAACTTTTCGAGACCTTTGATCGCGAATAGAGTTTGATCAGGAACGATTTTGGTTGGTTGAGAAAGCCTTTTTCCTTGTTGAGGGCACATATCTACTGTTTCGGAAGCACAGAGTTGTGGTCAGAGAACTTCTGCACATGGAATACAGATCTGCAGTTGATCACAGCTTTTCGAATCCAAAGCATGTCCTGCTTTTCTTCAGTCAGTTCTTCAAAGTGGTGTCCTTTTATTTTTTGATTGTCAGTCATTCTTCGGTCAACAAAGTGGACTTTCACTGCCTTAGAATCAGCCATCTTTCACATGAAGGAAGCCACTGTGATGATTCAGCTACACTTCAAAGATGACAGTGCCATGCAAACAATATTTGGCTGGATGTTTGGGGGCCCTGACTCCCTCTGGAAAATTCCTGTTTCCATGCTTTCTCTGGTGAAATCTGGTGAAATTCGGGGTTGCTTTGAGGTGGGTCGTGGTTCAATGTGAAGACAATGTCTCTGCCTGACACACCAGGAAGATGGCTGACACAGATCATCGTGCAGTCAGTCAAAATCGAGGAGTCACAATCGACTCATTCCAAAGGCAAAACCGTGAAAAATGAACCAATGAGGTTCGAGCCGGAAAACTTGATAGCACAGGTCGCCACGTCACGGAGGCAATGTTGCTCGTCCGCAGAACCTTCAGAACTTCGGTTCCCTCTGGTGAAACCACCGCACATGTGCTGAGTGGTTCCCAAGTTACCCTAACGTTCGTTCTCATCTGTTTCTCTTGTTGACGATGGTATGGACGCACACGTATCCTTTCCTTGTGCCTTGCAAACGTTCGATGAAAGTTGCCGAGTTCAATTCTGTCTCGTTCTCCGTTCGTTTCAACACGTTTGGCAGGATTTCAGGAAATTCAACAGGGATTTACTCTTCTTTCCTTTCGACTCGCAACATGTATTTTCCTGAGCAGGAGTTGTTCAGATCATAATCTGCCGCAGATGTCGACAGAGCGGGTCAAGTGACTCCTGAAGCCCGACCGAAAATTGGCACACTGCTTTGGAGTAATTGCTGTGGACCATCCCTGCCAGAAACAAATTGGCGCAAAAGCTGTTGTTCTGGAGCATTTACGAGTGCAGTTGATCAGAACTGAAGAATCAACCACAAGGGATCAAGAGCCAAGCGAACAATCACATGGTTCTGCGCAAGAATGGCTAAAGAGCAGTCTCAGAGAGAAGCCACGCATTTGTGGCTCCGGCGTGAATTTCTGCTTGAAGTTCATGTGCAAATTGGAGCCCGCAGTCTTATCACATGCGCGAGGTCTTCATGTTCGTCTTGCACTCCACCTTAGACAAGGAGACTAAAATTATTATGTGCGAGGTGTCTCGGGGCGCTCTTATTTCCTTATCAACGAGGCGTCCTCTTTATAAGGTTTACATGAGCAGACAGTCACAGGAGGAAAATGGAGACCATTTGTACTGATTTACGCGCAACAGGGGCGAGTGGAGGCTCACCCGCGTCACTCTCGTCCCGTCGCTCGACGCGCGTTACAACAGATCAGCGGTCGAGCTCATTCCAAATCGGCCCGAACGAAAACTTCCGCAGCTTGGCCAGGGCCTCACTGCTTTATAATGTAGCTCGACGTGTCCTTGAACATGTATCGTCTTCTGAGAAGGTGTCAGAAGAAGAGAGGAGATTGTTTCTTGTGTACGCATGCGGCTGCCTGCCGAGTTTTCACACTGTGGGTCGTCAAAATGCACTTTATGGGCTTCCGGGGTAATTGGTGCCTGCCACCGTCTAACGAATCACTTCTGGAGCCGGTCGTGTGCGGTTCGATTGCATTCAATTCTTTTCACACAGAAGGGACGTTGATTTTGACGCCGAACTCTGGAAATGACGTCCCACTCGTAAATTGCGAGTTGTTCAGTTCACGCTTTGTGCCGACTGCTTGTGTTACACCAGATTTGGTTCGTTCACCAAACACTCGAGCACTTCACAGCGAAAAGGACCCTTCGTCTCGAAATGCTGAAACCATTTCGCATGAGATATTCACAATCTGGAGACCATAATTCTGTCCTTTCTGTCGAGGACCATTTTTGTGAATGGAACAGAGGTTTCATTCTGCTCAACCGAGCTATCTTCAGTGCACTATTGTTCGCAGCTTACGGTACAGTTGTGAGTCTGAACAGAACAGATATGGAGCAAATCCTTTTCCGTCTATAAATTACCCAGCACAGCAGATTCTATCAGTGACATTACTGAGTCATAAGAGCCCATGAAAAATCAATGGAACTGGAGGAAAAACACGATTTATATTCAAAGGGCAAAAAGAGATCACAAGGGAACAATTGATCAAATTCGAGAAATCCAGATGACAAGAAATCTGATGGAAGATACCATAAACAAAACAATGAAGCGTTTGGTGTGAGTATTATGTATTACAATGCACTGTGTGACTTCTTTGTCGCGGCATCATCTGTCCATCATGAAGTGATGACTGAACTCGAGTGCATTTGTCTTGGCTCCTGGGTGCATCTGCATACTAAGAGACCTTCTCAACTGTGAAAAGTGGCGCTCCACAACGCTCGTACTGTTTGCTCGTACGTGACGCAAATTCTTTTGAGCTACAGCGTGCACGCCAACAGCAGATCTGATTCAAGACAAGGCAACCTCCTCGTTTCATGAGGTTCATTTTGTGACCGACCTGAACAGGTGTGTGTGTGTGTGTGTGTGTGTGTGTGTGTGTGTCTGTCTGTCTGTCTGTCTGTCTGTCTGTCTGTCTGTGTCTGTGTGTGTCTGTGTGTGTCTGTGTGTGTCTCTGTGTCTGTGTTTGTGTGCAGCCTGATCGTTGCTTGTGTGTGACTTTTGCAGAAGAAGCAAGATTGTGGAAGACTCTCAGTAAATCACGAAACGGCGACAGCTTCAGAGCAGGCTCCTCTGGCGACCACTGCTTTTTGGTGAGATGGGTTTACTTTGGTGGCTGTCTTGAGCTTCTAATGCGTGATCCCCCGGGAAGCGTCTTCGCGATTTGAAGCTGAGTGAGAACACGACACGTTTCCGTGCAGCCGGATTGCATGGCCCGTTTCCAAAGGGACTCGTAGAAATCATTTGACGTGAATTTAAGGAAATTTACCCCTTTACATGATTGCTTGCTGCAACAAAATGAGGAAGTGGGGCACCTGGAGAGGTGTTGGTGTCCCTGCTCTTCCCCTCAAAAGCCGATAACCCAAGAACTAAAGAAGCTTCAGGAAGGGAAGCACATTTGCGTTGTGTTGATACCAAGAACAACATGAAGTCTTCTGTGGTCCGTGTGAAAGTGAGGGTAAAAGCACGAGGTATTCAATTCCCCATTGTGAATCTCTTGGAGGCAAAGTGGCGGACAGAGAGAGCCCTTCGGAGATAAAGGGAGATCAGGTGGTGGCAATGATAAAGCACTTATTCCTGTAACAGACACATGGCCTCATCTGTCACATCGACTGTGCAACTGTCAGGCGCGAGAAATCAAGTGTCCACGACCAATTGTGCTCTTTCAGCCCGAGATAAAACCACTGGCCTCCGTCACAAAAGGCAGCAGCAGATAAAAAGTCTGCTCAACAAAGCTGTGCGGTTGGATGCAGATAAGCGAGTATCAAAGAGCAGAAGCCAGGAATCGACTCGGAGGAGCCGGTCCCTGTCTGGCTGCTCGCAGCGTTATTAATACACCTGTCCCGCCGGGTCAAGCACAATCGATGGTCATTTTCGTTTCGTTGCGTGTCATCTGTCAAAAAGGTGAGAGCGCTGTCAATACCTCCTGCCCTTTGTGTATGTTTTGGCACTCAGCAGTGTGCTCTGCTTGTTCTTGTACTTGGACGCAGTTTCAATGAGCAAAAACACGCAACCCTCAAATTCGGACGCGACCTGTTCAATTTGTTCGACCGGCTCGTTGCGTTTGTCCCCACTCTCGTTGAGACACACGATGCTGTAGATCTTGTTTTGGATTCTCTGTTCGTTGCAGACACGTGAAAGAAAAACTCAAATTTGATTTGACCTTGCAAGACGGAATAGAAACAGATCGTCGCATGTTGCGATGAAACTGTTTTGTTTTGTGACAAAATAGATTCTTGAAAAGAACTGACTCCCACCGCATGCATGTGTGCGCGCGCGCGTGTGTAGGATGGCAATCTGCAGAAGCCAAAATTCATTCAAAAGAAGAGTCAGTACTGACATGACTGCCAAACCTAACACGGGGTGACACAAGGTGTACCACAGGCATTTTCTTGTGCACAGGGGGGCCAAATTCTCTCCTGACTTTGGCACGAGTGATGAGAATTCAAAATTTCAGTGCAAGCTCAAGTGAGTGTTGAAGTCTGTGAGACTGGGAAGGAGCTTGGATGCAACCTTCTTGGTTTTCCTTTTTCTTGGAGGACACACACACACGCCTGTCTTGAAGGCCAACATGTTTACTCCGCGGTTGGAGAAAAAGTGCACATGAAGGGTTCCAATGTGGTTTCATGGCGGGAGCTCAGCTGATGCCACTGGCCACTGCAAGTTACGCAGGATGAGTGATGGAAGCTTTTGGTGACTCGGGTTCTTTGTTCACTGAGCACAGAACGTTCAGGCTCGTCCTCGGATGTTCACTGTTCCTTGCGCACACACACAAGTCGTTGCAAAGGAGCGGCAGTGCACCTGTAACAATGTCTTCTGGTTGCTCCTCAACCTTCTGCTGCACAATGACGAACTGCAGCCTCTTCCCATTGTTCATTCCAGTGCAGAGGCAGGCAAAATGCCATCAACAGAAGCAGGCTGCCGACAAAACACTTCCTGAGGAACAGCACATGGTGGGGCATTTTCATTCACTGTGCGAACCAATCTACTTTGTTTCTCAAAAAAGAGTCCGCGGCCAACTGAAAAGATGAAGGGCCAGTGAAGTGATATCCACACCCGGTTTCGCCGAGAGAAGGCACTTGATCACGCTTTACCTCCTTTGTCATCACAAACTGGATTCCACACTCCATCTTCTCGCATTGTTCAAAGAAGTTGTTCTCAGCGGATTGGCCTGAGCCGAACCGCAGTGTCGACAGCTTGGGCAGAGATCTTGGGCTTCTTTTTGGGCCGAGTTAGGTCTGCAGCCTTTTGCTGCTACAGAACTGTGATGGACATTTCAACAAAAACACAAAAGCGTTTGCGTTCTCTGTGTAATTCATGTTTTCTTGGTTTGACAAACAAGCGTGTATGGGGGAACCTGGAGCAGAGCTGAGTTTTGTGAGCAACCTTGCCTGATTTGCTGTCAATAACTAGAATCAGTCGGTCGCTGTTTGCATCTCGTGTTTGCTGTTTCTGGGTGAACTAATGACGCTATTGTTCCTGGAGACATGAGAAGCAGCATTTTCCTCCGTTTGTGAGGGCCGCTCCTTTTGTTGACACAAAGGACGTGAGGTAGCCACAGTGTTGGTTCCTTTTTCTGGGATTCATGTTGGTTCTTCCTTTTCAATGTCGCTGAAAACTTGTCCCATTGAAATCCCAAGAATTTGAATCCGACCAACGATTCTAGCTGTTCGGGAGCCTTTGTTGGTTTGTTGTGTCTATAATCGGGTCATTTCCCGCACGTAGGCGTTTTCCACTCCAACAAATGTGAAGCTGTGTTGACAACCACACAAAAGATTTTTGATTGTCGTCACGCCATGAAAGGGAAAGAACGTCTGGTGCCGGCTCTGCTGCAGCACCGATTGGAAATCGCACACACGCAGGTCTGTCAATCTCAGCAACATCTGCACGACGTTATCATTCACTGTAATGACATAATTAATCTCATATTTGCTTGATTTACGTCCTCCACTCAAGGACCGCTCAGACCGCAGAAACGAACAATGCGCAGAACGAAGGAGGCGCCTCAATGACAACAGCCTCATCAGCGCAGCTTCAAAGATCTCTTCGTTTTCTCTGCAGCCCGACAGTCAGTGAAGAAGACATCATCAAAGTAACGACATTACACCTGTGGTAAATGTGTCAATAATGCTTGAAGGGTATTCAACTGATTAGGTTTGAGCGCTTGTATCGTTGGAGGGTTTGTGTTTTTACGATGTAGTCAAGTCTTGCTGGAGGCTGTCTTCTCTCTTGGTATTCCGTGCAGAGCCCCTGATCGACAGACGTAACTTGAAATGTAATCAAGGAGAGCCAGAGGTTGGCACAACCGGCTAATTTCTAATGCAATTCTTTCCATACCTCCATGTTTGGGTCTCTTAACATAATAAGGCGTGCCTTAACTTGGACCAAGGCTTCCTCTGGCCTACATTCGTTCATTGGCGGGAAAATAAATTATGGAGTGCACTACTCTGCTCACTCGATAAGAAGCCAAGTTCATCGTCGCTCAACACAACTCCTTCGGGCGCCCTCAACCTCACACTTCTTTTTTCTCGGATTTGTCTGCATAATTATGCACGAATTTTGGAACAAACAAAGCCGACAACAAATCAATTGTTCGTACAGCTGATGGCTGACCAGCTGAAGAAGCAATGTCTCGCAAACACTCACCTTGCAGTGGCTCTGAACACACTGTTCACGTTTCAAGGCAATGAGGGGCACTAAAATTCAGTGATCCTGTCGTTCTGAGGTTGACTGGAATGACTGTCTGGAAGAACAGTCCAAAGAAGGCTCGTGACATGGTGAGACTCATGTGCAAAAATAGCAATCAAATCAAAAGCCACTGTACACAGTTCTTCCTTGTGCGGTGTCTCTTTGACTTGGCCAGGATGTCCCGTACATGTCCCATTGCAGGACGCCCCATGTTCCTATTCCAGGGTGTGTGTGTCCCCCTTGTGCGAAGGAGGGGGACACGCCCCGTCAGGCGCCACACTCACAGGAGACTTAGCACGTTTTTTCAGTTCTGGTGCAATCGTTGACTCCGGATTGAACGTTTGACAGACTCGAGGTTCACTGTGTTGGGAATTCTGGTGAGGAAAAGTTGATTGCAGAGCGAGCCGAAGCCGGTGCGTGGAGTCCACAGGGACGACCAGAAGCGCACTGAAATGCGAAAGATTCTGTCAGCTGCTTCTGGAACTGCCTTTTCAAGCTCTTGCTGCAAAAGAGACAGCAAATGAGGCAAATTAAAACTCTTCAGTTCACAGTGGGTGCAGATGCAGAAGGGTTGGATGTCGCCGAAAGTCAGCCAGGCTTCGATTTAATTTACGTGCGACTCCGGTGAAAGACGGGAGCACTCATCGAGTCTTCTGCTGCAGTCAGGAAAGTTCTGATTTTCATGGTAACACAGAAGTAGCGTCCTGTAACCGACAATTTCACAAGCAATAATCACGGACGATGATTGAGTGCGAAATATATCATTATCGAAGAAGCTACATGCCCAGCAATCGGCGTCATCATGACGAAACCTGGCGTGAAATTAGAAAAAGGCTCATGGCATTCAATCTGCTTGATTAGATTCTTGTGGCGCTCCCGTGAGACATTAGCTTACTCCACATTGCTTTTAGGTTTTACTTTTTAACACAATAAAAGCCACGTAAGCTGATTACGCGGGCGTTTAAATGCTTTCTGTCTGAACGTAGAATTCGATTCTTTACGGTGGACGAGCATCACACCGCGATCAGTCGTGCACACGGACCCTGAAACTCCACTTTGCTTTCTGTGTCAACGGAATGTCACGAACATTCTTGGCAGACCCAATGTACACACTGCGGAGACTTGGAGTATTCGCAGAGCGCAGGCATCAAATTGAGTTCTGGTGAATTGGTGGCGAGGTTGTCAGCTTCATGATGTGTGGGTCCTAAAGGTGCATCACAGCTGACATCCGCAGAGCCCAGGAGACATGTAAAGATCCGCACGTTGGGATGGAAGCCGCTGCTCTGTATTTACGTGAGAAAAGCAAAAGACATGCTTCGCCTTGCCTGCGGGCTGTGTCCGCCACTGGAAAGAGCAAATCATACCAAAAGTAATCTGATTCCTTTCTGTGCAAAAAAAGGTTCGCGATTTGAGCTGAATGACACTTCTTTGGCAAAGAATCTATGTTCGCACTCCGAAACATGTCTTGTCAACCGAAATAAAAACATTTTTTCGAGTGTTCGCCCCGTCACTTTGCCTGTAATTTTGACACAAAATATCTCAAACTTTTATGAGGGCAATGTTTGCAACTCACTTCCTGGATATAATGATGTTTATGTTGTTTATTCTGACAGCTCTGGAGCCCAGGGGAACGATGTCGGTCTTACAAGATTATCTCTGTGTAGGTGGCAAAAGCTGCAATCAATGCATCAGAATGCCTCGTCCCCAGACGGCAGCCACAGTCATTGAGAACGTTGCGAAGATGCCGGTTTTGCGCGGAGAAACGTTCACAAAGATGCGCTGCGTCCCGAGGACTCGAGGACCTGTGGCGAAGGACCCAGCTGCGTGTCGAGATGTGTCGGACCAAGGTTCTTCCGGCGGCACCACCGGTGTCCGTTTTATCTGTAAACATAAAAAATACCAGTGTGTTTGAAAGTTACTCGTTTCACCTAAAGATTCCTTGAAATGAGGCACGGGTTTTTTTCAGAGTGAAGAATAACCTTTAAGAAATCAGCGTTGCCAATAAAAGTCACATCTCCTGCCTGCAGCGGGCGGTGAAGAAAGTCTCCTTCAGTGAGGCGCTTTCAATTTTGCTTCTGTGACAAAATTATGTCTGTTCTGCCAAATAGATGTGGATCCACGTCATGGAAACTTGCAATTCGGAGCGTGAAGCTCCACCTGTCGTACAGATTCTTTGTGTTTGTTGATTCGCAAGGTTTCGGAGACAGATTTTTCTTCCAGTTGTATCAAGGAGGGAAACCTCAAAAAGCACCTCAGCTCATGACGCAGCAAACAACTAAGAAACGCGATCTTCTTGTCTTCTTTGTGAAAGATGTTGTCTTTTCCTGTTGAGATTTACTGGAATGTATTTTTTCCTCATTTCGTACTTTTCTCGGACCTTTGTCGCACAGGGAAACGCTGTGGACGTGTTGAACTCGTCTGTTGACATGAATCAGACTGACTCTCACGGGTCAGTTCAGATTCGCAAGCATGAAGAGTTTCTCTCGGACCTGAATCCTGTCGGAGGTCCGCTGCATTTTGCAGAAACAAGACTTGACTGACTGCTTGAGTCCGGTTCTGACGTCTCCACTGCATCCACGCAGATTTTCGCCGTGACGAATGTTGGCCGTGTGCGGATTACCTTTGGCCATGCTGAAGACGAAACGCAGTTAACCTGGAGCTTTGCAGGTTGTCAGGTTGAGTTTGTTCCTCCAAGGTCCACATTCACACGTCGGCCTAACAGGCCCGCCGGGACCTGCATCTGCAGATCAGTCTGAAAGGCAGGGTCATCTGAAATATGCGTATTTCTGAAAGAGTGTTGCTGCAATCAAATTGCTGGCAAGCCTATTCCCCCAGCGTGGTAGTCACAATCCTAATCCAATTTGCGCAGGGTTTTCTGCTTGCAACTCCATTTGCATCTTATGTATACCAAACAGTCAAATGATGGGAAAGTCATGATTCTCACACAGAAACATTGGTAAATTCCGCCAATTCTTTGACCTTGTTAATTTCGAACAGCTGATGTGATTGGCCCTTCTAGCGGCCTTCAAATTGACAGACGCTTAATTTGTGCGGAGCTCTGCGTGGAAACCTTGAAGTTCCCTGTCAGATGTACACACTGTCTGTCCAATGGATTAAAAACCACCAATGTTTGATCAAAAAGTGATCTAACTAAAAGCCTGGTTGTCTAAAACCACCTTCCTTGTACAGTCTGTGTCCACAAGGAATCTGATTTCAACGCCAGAGAGGACTATCTGACTTGTTTCTTGCGACGAAGACGCACTGTTCACCCACTCTGAAAGTCACGGTCGAGCATTTAACAACCAGGTGAGATGTGATGTTGTGGATTTGAAACATTTAACAGGAGACAATGAACTTGGTGTTATTCTGCTGCAGTGATGGTCAAGGGTTTTGCATCAAGGGACATCCAAGACAAAACCTTCATGGAGACGCCACGGTCACTTCACCTACGCAAGAAGTCTCTGGAAAAAGTTGACACTGGTGACTTGATTGCCGTTGTGCGGAGACAGGATCACATGTGAAGACTTCCGTACCTGTGAGAGGCGCGAGGCCTAAATCAGAGAGAGACCACCGTGACTGGAAGCGATCGATAAGACGCCCAGGAGTCGCGGTCTGACCTCGAGCACATAAACCGCACAAAGAGCGCTGCCATTGATTTTGACCACCTGGAGACTTTATCACGTTGCTCACTTCTAAACCCATCTAATTGTGGCACAAATTATGATTTCTGGCTGCTGGTTGTTTGATCGTTGTGGCGCAAACACCCAACTGAGAGAGTTTGCCAGCCCGCAGATTTTCTGTGACAGATTGTTGACGCTTGCACAAAAATTGAAATCAAATTTATGCAACAGGTGTAGATCTATCCTGCGGCTAGACAGATATCCAACCCTGCCGAGATATGTAAATCCTGCTCAGATTATCCGTCCAACTCAATCAGATTTCAGAACGAACCAGGGTCATTTAGATTCGGCAGTGCAGCTTATGCAGGAGAAGCTGGGGCTTTTGGCAAAGCTTCCTGTATTGCAGACGAGCCGTACTTTTTATGCATTAGAGGGGACCTTAATACAACCGTCCTTTTCTTGATCCAGTCAACTCGGGCCTGAGCAACAAGCTTAATCACGATGTGATGTGCATAGGTATCATCCAATAATCTGCCATCAGCGACTTTCCACCAACAACGGGTCTCTTTTGATATGTTTCGTCTGGTTGTCACCTCGCCACAGGCAAAAGAAAGGGCCCAATCCACCGACCGGTCAGCTGCCTGTCTCAGCAGCAAGCCGCCAATTCCCCGTTGATGTTTTAATCAATTTTTAATGCTTCCTGACCAGAAGGGAAAATTGTTTTCCACAGGAACAGAACCCATAACCTTTCTCGGCGGAACAGAGGCGTCCAACAAAGTACGAGGCATACAATCTAAGTAACCGATTCAGCAGCATTTCGTGTGGATCAGGTGCAAACTTTGACCAATCCTTGGGCAATAACCAAGAGATAACCTTTATCTTCCATTTAAAATGACTCAA
>JAAUXT010131984.1_pt1 | contig 17983 bp, 26 predicted proteins | sample 7278171 | NCBI WGS metagenome assembly JAAUXT01 (sample SAMN14350112, study PRJNA611818) | marine sediment metagenome | isolation source: surface marine sediment (1.8m) | place: French Polynesia: Moorea | collected 2018-08
ACAAGGAGGACCAGGAAGAATTGATAAACAAGGAAGAATTGATGACATTAACGCCACTGCAACGCTGCAAGGGACTTCGCACTGCAGTTGCCTTGAGCACTGCTTCTTATTATCAAAACAGTCCGAATTCAAGATGGTGGCTGCCGTTCCCACCCGAGGCGCGTGTCCAAACCGACGGATGTTCTTGTTTGTTTTTTTAATCTCCCGTGAAGAAAATGAGATTGTGCATCGCTGGCGTCATTTCCACCCCAGGTGTGTTGTGTTTTCGAACGGAACATTCGCCCAACCATTGCGCGTGCGCAACGCCAGACATGCGCGGTGGACGTGCGCAGAAACTGTTCTCGAGACTTGATCGTTGACCATGTGATATTTGGCAATATGTGCGCAACTGACGATGTAACTGGCGACCAACTTAATGAATTGAGCCTGGATTCCATCGCTAATCGCGTCTTGTAGACGTCCGAGAACTTTGCTGTGTTTTATTTATTCCAGAATGATTTCGTGTGCCTGTCGCTGAAACTGTTTCACTCATTATCAGCCTCGTGTTGATCGATAATATTTTGTGTTCAGCGTGACGTGCACTGCTTCTGAACGCCGCGTTGTCCCGCGGGTTTTGGTTGGTTCGCATTTGCGTCTGAATCTGGAGTGATCTGCTCTAGGAGAACTTACACACGTCAACTTTGATCACAATGTCAGAATGTTTTTGGGCAGAAAGAAGCCCTTTTGCGTTTCCAGATTTTGTTCGTAATGTGGAGAGTTCTTTTTGTCGTTCTATTCCAGATTGAAGGACAAAATGACCTGAGGCAAATTGACATTTCTTTCCAGTATTCGGACCACTTCTATTTGTTTGCAGAAGTTGCTTTCGTTCGTCGTTTTTGTGACACAAGCAAGTGTTCATTCAATGTTGAATTGATCATTCGCATTCGCAGACATTCAAGCTTATTTCACACTGGATGCGAAATCTTGCGTCCCTGTGCACGTGTTGCGTCGTACGCAGCGCCCGTTCAAAATGCACGTGGACGCAGTGCGTGTGACGCATCCAGTGTGAAAAGGGCCCAAACAATCGTCAAACGCTGAGTGACCGGGGTTTACTTTCCGACGCGGAGAGAACTTGTAGAGAACTGCGGGTTGGTTCACTCTGTCCACAAAAGGGGGAGACACAGTCGAGTGGTGACGGTCTGATTCACACCAGGTGCGTTGTGTGCCAACTTTGCGAGACGCAACGCCAACCGGTGTGAATCCAGCCTGAACTGTCCCTGTCCCCTTTTTTCTCCGCATCGGATACTATTTGAGGGGTTTTCACGTTCGGGCGGCAAATCAACAGCGTTTCATGCACTTTTTCGCAGAGACGAGTTGCGCAACAAGTTCAACCTGCGCAATTTGGTGCAGCTTGAGGTGTTGTGTGCGCTACAGCGAAATAATGCGCCGGTTGGTGAAAGAAAGAACCGGGTGCTTTGTGCATGAATCTGTTGGTGCACCCCGACCCTGAAAATGCCTTTTTGTAGCTGTATAAGACGCTGCTTTGCACATGATTTTTACTCTTGATGAAAAGAAAAGCGCCTCGTCATGTATCATAAACCACAAAGTCATGATCACGTAGCTGCCGCCGCGACGCTTTACCGTTTCTCGTGCCCGTCTCACACCAGGTGGCGCGCGCGTCGCGTTTTCTGCTGGTCGAGTGGGCGCTGCGTCGTTGTGCTAGGTGGAGCGCATTCACCAGCACGGAGACTCAACGCACGACGCACCCAGTGTGAAACAGACACCATGCTATGTATTCCATGCCAGATCACGGAATTTGTGATATTAGATGTGTAGGTAGAGAATTTTTCGGAGCACAATCGTTTCTGTTCAGTTCAATTGAAAATAAATGTGAAATAAACAATCTGCGCGGTTTGTCCTCGGTTTCACAGAAGGTTGCGCGTTCGCCCGTGGCACGTCAAAAAAACTTTCGGTGTTGTTTAGCGAGCTTGGAATGGTGGCAGGAAAATTCACCGGTCGCGCGTCTTCAATACCTCCAGTGTTCTTGTTCCCTGTTTGTGATGACCGTTATTGTTTCATTGATACACCATCCCAAGAGAAATCCACGCGGCCACACGCGCCCCAAAATACAAAACTGAAGATTTGTCCGCTCTTGTGGGTGTGGTTTATTGAACACAATACAACCGCACATGTGTGCAAAAACAAAGTTCGCTTCGAGCGGGAAGTCCGTTTTCCCGCTGCGTTGTTCAGTCCGCCCCCCCCCCCGCTTTCGCTCTCATCCACCTTCCCATCGCGCTGTTCCTCGAGTCGCTTTTTCAGCGGCGCTGTTCAGATCAGTGGCGTTTTCTTCAGCGCTGTTCCCTCCAGCGGGAACCCCCCTCCTCCCCACCGTTTCCCGCTGTTCACTTGAGCGGAGGCATCCCCAGCTTGGCTCTGAGCGCGTTCGCCTCGGCGATCTCGTCATCCTCCCCCCGACCACGGTCCTTCTTGCTCTTCTTGCTGCTCTTCCGATGCCTGCACAGAGAGAGAAAACCAGGAGGCGGTCACATACAGTCGGGTATCTCAAAACATCAGGAAAAGCAGTTAAGAAGTGCAGTGTGCAGGGGTGGGGTGGGGACTGGTAACAGCTTTGAAGAGGTCAGGGGAGGGTTTTACAGCAGCAGTAGCAAAATCACAAACAACTCACTTGTCGTCTTCGTATCTGTCTCCCTCGTGTCTGTGTCCTGAAAGCAAAGAAAGACTCATATTACAACACTGAACATGTGGATTCCCTTGTCCAATCCCATTTGTGAATGGCTTGACAGGCACCAATCAGCAAAAAAATTGGTTCGGCCCTTGTCCCGCAGACTGTCCGCTAAGAAATAGCTGTGCATCGTGTTCCTGTTTGTTACTGGGCGCTGATTGGTCAGTCGACCCCGCTGCATGCAGGGCCGCAATACGCGTGTCAGGCAGATCTGAATGGGGCGACTCACCTGACTTGTACCCGTGTCTTTCTCGGGAACGAGACCGTTTCCGGTGGCCGCGGTCTCTGTCTCCCCGGTCGCCTCTGTCTCCTCGGTCCATCCGGTCCCCTCGGTCCATCCGGTCCCCTCTGTCGGCCCGGTCCCCTCGGTCCATCCGGTCTCCTCTGTCTGGCCGGTCCCCGCCCCGCTCTCCTCTGTCCCCGTAGCGGTCGCGACTCCTGGAGCGGCTGCGGTGACGCCGGTCGGGGAAGCGGTCGCCGCCGCGGTCGCGCTCCCTCCCGCCGCCCCCGCCGTACCGGTCGCCTCGGTCCCGCTCGCGCTCCCGGTCAGGTCGGTCTCGTTCTCGTTCAGATCTGGAGGAAAACAAGAACACTTACCGGTGTTGATACGCGCCTCGGGAATGTTTGTGTGTGTGTGTGTGTGTGTGTGTGTGTGTGTTGTGTGTATGTCTTGGGCGCGAGGTGTGTGTGTGTGCCTGTTTGTGTGTTTGTGTGTGTGTGAATGTGTCTGTGTGTGTGTGTGTGTGTGTCTGTGTGTGTGTGTGTGTGTTTGTGTGTGTGTGTGTGCTCACCTGCGCCGGGGGGAGTGACTCCGGCTGCGGCGGTAGCGCGGGGACGGGCTGCGCTGGGGTCGGTCCCAGTCGCGGTATCTTCCGACGCCTCGTTGCTCGGGACTCATCTGTACGTCGTCCTGCAATACAAAAGGCCTGGACGCTCTCCAATATCGCTCACACAGGTCTGTCACATCACCAAACACCAGTAGCGCGCCGTCTTGCGCATGTTCGGGGAAGTACCCAACGCATACTTGCACAGAAAGCGTCACACGCCTGCAAATCTTGCAGAGTCTGCGCATCTCCAACGACATTCATCACATTTTGACACAAAACTGATGTCTTTCCCGCACCTTTTTCAGATCGTCGTCGTCATCTTCCATGTCTTCCTCGTCCATGTCGTCCTCCAGCGTGTTCATGCGCGGGTCCAACTGGTTCGTCTCCTCCAGCACGTGCCGCTTCTGCAAGACCATCACAAACGTGAAGTGCTACTGATCGCCATTGTGTGTTGTTGGTGTCTTTGCGTTCCTTTTCCAATTTACACATGGATTATGGATGTCCAGTGTCAAAACATTTTGGAAGCTTTTGTTTCCGCTTTCGATGCGCTCAAGGGCAAAACACAGTGTGAAAGTTGCCTTGATGCAACCGACACTTGAAGCTGTTCTCCTGACTTTACACAAACGTACAGTGGTGAAACATGCGCGCACCCGCACATACAACAGCACTATTCACCTGAATTCGCGGCATGATGACATCGCAAGCCCTTTCTTCCCTCAGAAGTTCATCGATGAATTCGTCCATGTGAATCACTTCAAATTCTGCAAAAACAAGAGGGCTTGTTTGTTAACACGCGCCTCGGAAATACCGCCTCCCTGGCAGATATAAAATCAGAGGCTTTTCGATTCAGGTATTTTCCCATGTCCAGTCACAGACGCCAAAGGGAAAAATGGTTTTGTTTTGGTTTCCCTTCGCTCTCAGTTCTCAAGGCTGTGAGGTCATCAAAACCAGAGGGCCCAGGAAAACCACAATTTTACCGTCCTCGTTCGCCCGGACATCTTTACAAAGACAAGCGCAACCAACCGCCAGCTTTGTTCATGACTCTCAGCTTTCTGTAGTCGAGATACAGCGGCTCGAGGTACTGATAACAGTCGAGGGACGTCCCCGTCAGCCGCATGTAGATCGCGCCAAGCGCGCGAACGTATCTGTAACAACAAGAGTTTTTCTTCGCTTGTTTCCCAAACGGACACTCCCTGATGGACTTGTTGCGTGGTCGGAAAATACGCATGTGAGTCGGGTGAAGTCTCCACGGTCAAGAGTGAGTCCACGGGCCATAGAAACGCAGCGCATGTGTGTGTGTGTGTGGAACCCGAGGCCATCCGGTTGAACTGTTGGCTTCACGTCACGTACTTGTAGTCGACGTTTTTGATGAACTCGATGATGATGTCCTTCTCCGGCTGGATCTGCAGCATCTTGAGGATGAGGCACAGGAACGGAGTCGGCTTCACGTTGCCTCCGTAGATGCCGCCCACGTACCGCAGCTCCGTCGCTTTGTCCACGAGCAGCTCAGCTGTGTGCGAAGAACACCGCACATCTCAGTGCCGGTTTCACGTTCGAGTTCCACAGACTTCCCTTCTGTGACGAACCCTCACCGAAGGGCAAACGTTTGGTTTCGACCTGACATACATTGCAGTGAAATGATTCACTGTCACCAGACGCGTAACAGTTGTCGAGGAGGTGTGTTGTCAGAGAAAACGCAAACGCGAGCAAAGCGTTGAGAAGCCATATTATCGCCCACGACAACAACAAAGTTAAATTTTGTGCCTCACTGCAAGGTTAATGTACACACCTGACAGCGCAAAACATTCCTCTTTCCAGTATCTACATTCGTAAATTCTTGTCCTGATGATTTTCTCAATGAGATACTGTGGATTTGTCCCTTTTATGGAGTTAGCATCTTTCACTGTGCGGTTCGCCATCTTGGATTCTACCCTCGAAGCGGCTGGGCAAAATGACTGAACGAGGCCTACTCGACTGAAGGTTTGTTGCTAATTTGCCAGTAGTCAGTACCCAATATAAAACTGTTCTGGTTTTGATGTCAGTTGGAGATCTATCTTCGGATGAGACTTGTCACCAAACAAAAACAGGGTCTGAGAATTTCAAGGTCAGGGTCACCACTGGTGGCGGGAAACATCTGACAGAAGGGTGGAAGATTTGGTGTTGATAATTTCACTGCTTTTGAAACAAATCATGAGTGAAAACAGAAAACGCCTGAGACGGGAAAAAGGCAGCGGATTTTTCCCTGGCCCCGACACTGTTGAGGTGAAATGGATGAGTGAAAGCCAAGGAAGAGACAAGAGGAAGGGAATCACATTTTACAGGTACGTTCAACACGCACACACACACACACACACACACACACCTGTGGACGATGTCCACAGCGATCAATGTGCACACAGACACTTCCAGTGTTGTGATGAGAGATCTTGTCTGATCTTGATCAGGGATCCACTGTCTCACCTGCACCACTGTTCTCGGGTTCCAGACGTGTGCGTTTTGTGTTGTTTCAGCGCGTGCGCGGTGAGAGGCCTGGAGCTGCAGCTCGGTCAGCACGTCTACATCAACAACGAGAGGCAGAGCGACGCTCCGTACGTGGCGCAGATCCTCGAGCTGTTCGAACGAGGTTCGTGGTGATGAGCAGCCAGCCGAGCAAGGCTGTGTTCGATTGGACGCAACTCGCTGCAGATCGCAGTGTGTGTGTGTGTGTGTGTGTGTGTGTGTCAATGCCAGCTTCATCAAACACCTTTTCCGCGAGGCAATGCTTCCTGCTTGGTGCGTCAGACCTGGTTGAAAATCCGACACAACTCGAAGCAGTTTGGAAATTAGGTTCTGTTGTGGGCTAATTCAAGGCATTAACCCCACGTCATCTGATTCGAAATTCTGCCCATCTGAACAAATTTCTTTCCTCTTGGTGGGTGCGAATTGTATCAGTTGCACAGTTCCACCCGAGTCCAGGATTCCATTTTGCTTTGCAGACGGCGACTCGAGAGACGATGACAGGCACAGGGCGAAGGTGCAGTGGTATTGGAGGGACGTGGACGTGGAGCAGATTCCCAAGAAAAGACGCCCCGAGCTCAGGGCGCGAGAAGTCTTCCTTAACTGCGCCAGCTCTTTGTTTGATCATGACATCGATTTGGGGACGGTGGTGGGCAAGTGCAAGGTGAGGGGTCTGGTTTTTCTGGACGCGTCTCCGTTCAGTGAGCCGATGTGTGGTCGCTTTGCTGCGAGTGTTCAGCTGAGTACAAGGTCGTGCGCTGCGTCTCTGCACATAGCAACAAGGGACGACGCATCACCCACAGACTTGCGCTGTACATGACGCATCCACAAAACAGAACTGTAAACGCACGTTTGCTTTGCTGTTTCTCTGCACGCATGTCCAGAAGGTCGTCGCAAGCGCAATACAAAACTGGAGATATTATATTTACCGTATTCATCCGTGTATAAAGCGCACCTTTTTGTCCCAAAATTGAACACCAAAATTGGGGGGGGGGGTGCGTCCTATGCAAGGGTATGAGATTACTGTTGTTTCAATACAACCTGAAACCACAAAGCTGAGGCAAAATTGAGGTTGCATCGTTGACATGGGTGATTGCGGTATGTTGTCAGGTTGAAGAAGTATCACCGCAGCAGAGTTTCGAGGCGGTACTGAGAAAGCACGAGTCTTCTCTGGACGTGTTCCTCGTGACGTACGGGTTCGATGGGAAGCGTCGCCTGAGGCTCGGGGAGGTGGACGGGGAGACCCTGGAACCCATGTACGGGACGCCCAGGTGGAGGGACCGCTTCGGAGGCTCGAGCCGCGACGCGACACCCAGGTGTGTACAGTGCTGTGCGTTGTGTGTTGGACAACGACAAACGTAGTCCTTGAAGTTGATTTTATGATTGCTGAAACTTTTTGTTTGTGTTGCAAGGTCAATGCAAGATCTGTTCGATGGAATAAATGAGCTGGGAAGTGAGGCAGAGAAAGCTCTGGAAGACTGTTCAAAAGCTGTTGACTACATGGTTCAGGGAGGACAAAAAATTGCCTCGGCTATGGACTCGAATGACCCCATGGGGGTTGCTTATGGCGAAATGACGTTGGAGTTCGGGAGGGAGAAGCTCACTCAAGCAAGGCAGAAGTTAGATACCGCTTTTAACAAGAAGAACAGGCTCGAGAAGGATCTGTTGGAGTTTGTCAAGCAATGATAAGTGGTCAAACACGTGCATTGCTTCTTTGCTGTTGCCTTTTCTGTGTATCTTCTGAGATCAAGTAAACAGCTCGCGAAGGTTGTATTGGTTGTGATCTTCCCTCCGAGGTTCGGTTCTCTCTGCTCTTGATCTGTTTCCTGCAGGATCCTGGAATTCCTCGTTCCTCTTTCTCTGCCACGCTGAGGCGCTTTGTGTGTTGTCTCCCCAGCGAGTAAGAACCGTAAAGGTTTGATTTCTATTCGATAGGTCTTCGAGAAGAGGAACTCCTTCCGCCCTGCGAACCTCCAGACCCGGCACGCCCCTGGGAGACGGAGGCAGGGTGCCGAGCGCCCGAAAACAGCTGAGTGAGGTCATTTCTACAAGCACAAAAACGACTTGGGACGCACGGGTTGGAAAAACGAACGCATTGGCGAAACTTGCACCATTCGCGCGTTGTCTGTTTTGTTCACAACGTCCGGCTTCGCACGGAGACTGCACGTTTTCTTCTGTCGTTGCAGATCTGCTCAGCCCGAAAACGCAGAAGCGTCACACATACAAGGACAACCACGTGCTCGACATACTGCAGCTGAGCGATAATGAGGGTGACGACGCCGACGTAAAGAGCGTCGCTAGCGACGACAGCACGGTGAGCGGGTTCACCGAGATCATCCCGCGGGAGACTGATGACGCATGGGAGGAGAAACCCGGGTTGACACACGAGCGCGTCTGCCTCAAACGGGCCGCGACGCCCAAGGCGCGCAAGTCGCTCCTGCAGCCGTCCAACGCGCATGCGCACGCGCAGGTCACGGCGTCGCCTCTGAAAAGGAGACGCAGCGACAGTGACAGTGAGGACGACGCTGTGCAGGAAGCAGCCACGCCCAGTAAAAGAACCAAGATGGACTGCAGCGTTGCTAGGCAACTGCGAGGCTCCGTGGGCGTCAACAAGACGCCGTCAAAATCCACGTCAGTGTGTAAAACACCGAGCAGGACTCCTTCGAGGCGCATCGTCTCCACTCCGAAATCCAGCACCAAAACAACAACGACGCCCAGCCGCAACAGAGCGAAAACTCAGGCCGAAACGCCCAGAAGCAGCAGGAAATCGGCGGCGACGCCGAAACGGGTCCCACTCAAGCCTCTGCACAAGGACCAAGAAGTGTCGTACCAAAGGTTTGTTTTTCGTGGGGCGTGGTGGGACAGCGGCGCGACAGCCACACAACATTGTTACGTTGCACGAAGGATGATGTGCACTTGCTGTTCGCATGATTCGACGGAAAATTAAAGCTGTAATACGCGTGCAATGAAAATTGGTCTTGGTATCCTGGTGGAGACAGAGAAATTTGACCTCGCACGCACACAAGTTTCAGGTTTTCCATGGACATGGCAAAACTCAAATCAGCATTCCTTCAAGTCGAAATGTTTGAATTTTCAACACAAGAAACACTTGTCACCGCTTCTGTTTGTAACAGACGGATGGAGGCGCTGCGCGAGCAGAAGGCGACGCAGCGGCGCCAGAGGGCGCCTCGGAGGTCCGCGCTGCGCGAGGTCACCATCACGTCGGACGGTTCGGGCCACGTCGAGACGCAGGAGGAGGACGTCGTGTCGTCCCGGGGCAGAGTGTGAGTCCCGTGTCAACCACCAGGGGGAGGGTGTGAGTTGTGTCGCCACCAGGGGTTGTCTCGTGTCCATCGTCAGGTGTGTGTGTGTGGGGGGGGTGTCTTGTGGGGAGGGGGGAGAATCGATGTCCAAAGGGCGGAGTGTGAGGGTGGGGCGCTTTGAAACTGAGAGAGTTGGGTGCAGCAGAGAGTGAGTGAGAAAGAGAGAGAGAGTGAGACAGAGACAATCACGTGTTGAGTTGGAATTTGTTTGGGAAGAGGGATTGCAAAACATTTCATTTTTCCGCGCGTTTGAGGCAAACAGCCCGCACGCACCTGGGCCCAACTGAAGCGAAAGGACAGCAGTGCATGTGACGCCCCCCCACCCTATTATTTTCAGGCACAAGAAGGCGAATTACCGCGTGGACGTGAGCGACGATGAGGACGATGACAACTACGCGCCGAGCAGCAGCGACAGCAGCGCCGGGGAGGAGGAGGCGGGGTCGGGGGACGAGGAGAACCTCGACCCGGCGCGCGGCGCCCGAACCCCGAGCAGGAGGCCGAAGCCTCGGCCCCTCGTCTCCACGCCCAAGGTGCGCAGGGAGGATCGGGGTGGGCATGAGGCCTTTTCATCTGGAATTTAAAAATCCCGTGCAGATCTGTTTTGCGTGGCGTTGAGTCTGTCTGGGAATTTTTTTTCATTGGCATCAATGGTGAATTTGTCTCACACGGGTGAAAATGATTGGAATCATTTTCTCCCACGCAGGACAGATTTGCCCTGGCCTCAATGGTGACCCGATTCCGGACCCGCTGAACGCACCCCGCAGCCGTACTCAGATGAAAAGGCCCAGTGGGTGCGAGCGTGCCGGCATGACCCTGCTTTGAATTGTTTGTGAGGGAGAAGTGCTGGTGTCTTGAGATTGGATCTACGGACATTTTTATCCGTCTACTCCAGACCCCGCGCACACCCAAGTCGGCGCGCACGCCCTCGCGGAAAGAACTGGCCACGCCGACATTGCCGCCACGCCTGCAGACGAGCGATAATACCCCGGGCACGCCGCTGGAAAAGGCGCGGGTGCGGCTGCACGTGTCTGCGCTGCCCGACACCCTGCCGTGCAGGGAGGAGGAGTTCGCCGACATCTACCACTTCGTGCGGGGCAAGATTCTCGACGACACTGGCGGGTGAGTGGGTGTGCGGGGGGGGGGGGAACGTGAAGCTTGCTTCACACTGTGGTTGGGGTGAGCGAGGCCTGTACCACGCTGGGTGCGTCAAGTCTTGCTTCACTACTCGAGCACAAGGTTGCATATTGGTCGCTTGCTGCAACCTTCGTTTCACGTGTGCTTCAGTTCAGCGACCGCCTGCAATTTCTCTTGCCTTGATCTCGAATGACCCCTTTCCGGCCAGGTGCATGTACATTTCGGGCGTGCCTGGGACGGGGAAGACAGCCACCGTCCATCAGGTGGTGCGGACGCTCAAGGAGGAGTACGAGGAGGGCGACCTCAGGTCCTTCCGGTTCATAGAGGTCAACGGCATGAAGCTCACAGAGCCCAACCAGGCGTACACACAGATACTGCAGGTGAGGGGTACACACAGATACTGCAGGTATGCTCCGGATCTGCTCACAGACACCACAAGCGACACATCTACTTCCCCCGCCCCCCTGTGCCCGTTGAGTCTCGTTTTTCGTGCTTCTTCGCGGATTGTGGTGGTGTGCTGTTGGAGCCGCACGTATTCAATGTGTTGGGTTCTTGTTTGCAGCAACTGACGGGTCAGCGCGCGACGTCGGAGCACGCCGCGTCGCTGCTCGATAAACGCTTCAACACGCCGGAGCCGCGGCGCGAACCGACCGTGCTGCTCGTGGACGAGGTGGGTGAGGGCGGGGGTCGGGTGGGTGAGGGTGGGGGTCAGGTGGGTGAGGGCGGGGGTCGGGTGGGTGAGGGCGGGGGTGAGGTGGGTGAGGGGGTGGGGGGGCAGACACCCTGAACCAGGAGACACGGGTTGCCTCATCTTTTCAATTCTCACATTGCTACCATAAAGCTTGTGTCTCCACCTGAAATGGCCAGACACACATTGAATCTCTGAGTAGCCTCCAATGGTCAAACACCCGTTCAACAAAACCCGTGGTTGCGAGGCATGGGGATCCCGACCCAGTTTGCTGTTTGCTGGATGATCCGCCCCTGGATTTGAACAGAGGGACTGCGTGAAATACAACCCAATGCAAACCCGGCTTGAAGAGCTGAGTTGACGCGGCGTCCACGAGACGCAGTGCACGGCGCGTGTGACCCTCCCTGTGGCTTGACCCAAGGATTCGGGATGCTTTCCGTGCTGACGCTGTTGCCCTTGTTGACAGCTGGACCTACTATGGACGCGGAAACAGACGGTCATGTACAACATCTTCGACTGGCCGACGCGGCGCCACGCCAAGCTGATCGTCCTCGCCATCGCAAACACGATGGACCTGCCGGAGCGCATCATGATGAACCGCGTCGCCAGCAGACTGGTGCGTGTGTGTGTGCGTGTGTGTGCCCTGGGCATCTTTTGCCTTGGTACAGCTGTGTTCAGCTGCTGTGTGTGTGCACGTATGTGAACGCACGCTTATGTGTCAGTGGCCACGTGTGTGTGTGTGTGTGTGTGTGTGTGTGTGTGTGTGTGTGCAACACGTCCGTTTGTGTGGTGCGCACGTGTGTCCGCACGCACAGCTGCAAAACAGATCCATGACGTTGACGTTGCAGGGCCTGACGCGCATGACGTTCCAGCCGTACATGCACCACCAGCTGCAGGAGATCGTCATGTCCCGGATGCTGGGTCTCGACGCCTTCGAACCTGACGCCATTCAACTCGCCGCCAGAAAGGTAGCAACGCCACCACAACAGCCAATCTGAAAATTTGAACGTGTTGTCTTCTGAGCAAAGAGATTGAAGTTTGTGTGTCAGTGACTACGTTTGTGTTTTGTGTGTGTGTGTGTGTGTGTGTGTGTGTGTTTGTAACGCGTCCGTTCACGAACACAGGTTGCGGCGCTGTCCGGGGACGCGCGGAGGGCCCTGGATATCTGCCGACGCGCGACGGAGATAGCCGAGCTGGCGAGCGAGGACCCGAAGCACCCGCAGCTCGTCGGGATGACGCACGTGGACACGGCGCTCAACGAGATGTTCTGCGCGCCCAAGATCGTCGCCATGAGGTTCGCCTGGGCGCGTTCGATTTGTGTAACAAAAGACTCCCGGGGCTCACAGGTCATGAGGCGCGATGTTAACATTTGAGAGGTTTTCACGTTTCACACATTTGAGGATTGATATTGGATGCGGCCTGCAGTGATATCATCTTGACATGCAAGACAGCTAAAACCCCCAAGAAAAACTCTCTCTTGTGCACACAATTCCGAGGCGCGTATCAACACTGGCTCGTTCTTGTTGTTTGCCTCAGGAGCGCGTCTGTGCAGGAGCAGCTCTTCCTCCGCTCCGTCGTCGGTGTTTTCCACTCGGTCGGGCAGGAGGAGGCCACTTTTGGGGAGGTCTACAACTTCCACATGAAGATGTGTCGCCTAGAAGGTGCGTCTCGTGTTTCCTGGCAACCTCCGGCCACGTGACAGAAAGGCGCGTGTGCAAATGTTGCACGTGCGTTCCCCCTCCCCGCGCAATTCATACTGCGTGCGCCAGCGCGCCACGGACAGCTTTTACGACATTCCGCATCATGCACCAGCACTTGGTTGGCGTGGACGCATCTGCACCAGGCATAGCACATCTACGCACACCCCATTGCCATATCCCTTTGCACAGGTGAAACCCAATGTGTGCTGTGACCTTGGCATGCGGTGTGAACCAGGGGTTGGAGTGGCTGTTTGACAGAGCGTTGGTATCTGAGCGTACACAGCGCACCGGCAAAACTGCACCTGCCACAGCCGCCGAAGGACGTGTCTGCACTGACGAGTGTTTTTGTTTGATTTTTTGGCGCGCAGGTCTGCAGCCGCCGACGACATCCGAGGTGATGTCCATCTGCGCGCGGCTCGGCAGTTTCCGGCTGCTGCTGCTGGAGAGCGGACGCCACGACCTGACCCAGCGCGTCCGCCTCAACGTGTCGCAGGATGACGTCACGTACGCGCTGCGCGACTTCAGCAAAAACATCGAGTAAAGACAACCTGAATGTGCAGCAACGCCGTCGCGTTGTTTCGGGGTGTATCACACTGCGTGCAATGCGAGGCACGGGCATCCACTGCGAAGCGGGCATTTTGAGTCTCAAAACTTGAAAACGGCGGAAAATTCCGTGTGCCTGCCTTCACATTGGCAGATTTTGTTGATGTTTTTTTGGATTCTGTTGGTGAAATCCAGTCATTCTTTTTGTGGTCGACTTTACAAGACCGTCGGGGTATTATTTGAACTATGAATGTACTTTTATGAGCACGTGATTTGTCAGAATTTTATTGGGCTTTGTCCACAAAATTTTTTCGCTTCCATTTTTTGAGTGCGATGCAAATTTTTCTTCTTTTGGATTGTCAGTGTGTGATCAAATGTTGATTTTTAACGCCGTCAAATTTTCGTCGTGGTACAATGTTTGTGTACGCAGATCTATTTATTCACTTGACTCGTCAATAAACTATAGAATGATCGTCGAAATTCTTTTCCACGGCACTTTTTATCACAAGAGCTCGGAAAGAGATATGTTGGGGAGAATGTGTGTGTGTGTGTGTGTGCTCTTCGCAGACACCTGTTGGAACTCTCCGCTGCGGAGGCACAGAAGCATGTAAACTGATGGCCGCCATGTTGGATACCGCTCGCTCCGAAAGCTCTTTTTGAGAGTTGTTTTACAAAGTGAGGTGCCGCACAAATTCTTGGCATTTGGATGTAAGGAGTGAAATTAAGTGTCATAGGATAACACTAATTGACAATATCCAGAAATATTGCTGGTATTGGCTCACAATATCGGATTGAAACAAACGCAGATTCTCCCTTCCGACAGATTCCAAATTTCGCTGAGCAGATGGCATCAATTGGGCAGTAGATCTAGACCATGGAAATTTGGTTGATTTCAGTTCATGCACCGTAGATCTATGCCATGACAAATTTTGCCTGACGTTGTTCCAGATCTGCAGTTGAGTGCGTCATGTGGGGCGCTACAGCAGAAGACTGACAGTAATCGCCATGTCGCACTCGCCGCCCCCGTTCGATCTGCTCGCCTACGAGCCGCCGACGTCCCTCTGGTCCCTGGTGGAGAACCACGTGCATCCGCACGAGAGGGAGGAGATCAAGACCGTGCTGGGTCCTTCGCTCGTGGAGCAGAGCCTGGAGTTGCACGACGAGGTCTGGAATGCAGTCTCAAAGATCTTACTGTTTGCATGAGTGATTGCTTTCGGTTTTACTGACTCCACCTTTCGTGAAAACAACTCAGAAAGCCATTTAGAATCCAGTGCTGATTTGTGGTGTTTCAAACGAATTGGTCAATGAAATTCTTTCAGATAAACCTGCTGTTGGACATCTGGCGAGATTACAGAGAGGAAACAGAGGACGAGGGAAGACAGACGCCGAATCTGCCTGAACCTCCCGCTGCCCGAGATCGACTCAAACAGGAAATTCGCTTCTTCGTGGAGAACATCAGGGAGAGAGCTCAGAGAGAGGGAAGGTGAGGCCTGTCGTTTTGCTGACACTGTTTGTGCTCGTTCTTGTGGATACGCCAGACGTTCGACCTGAAAGTTCAGGGGCAAAATTGGGATTTGGCGGTGGGACACCGTAGAAAACTTCATGACAAACTGCAACAGTGTTGAGTCAAGGAGGACACTCCCCAGACAGTGTTGCGAGTTTGAGTTTTGTCCCGTGTCTCTTTGTAGGAACCCAGAACGCACTCTGCATGGTCACGACAACAGGGTGATCGATTATGCATTTGAACGTGAGTTTTGCCTTCAGGTGCAAGTTCTGCAATTTTGCTCTGCACAGGTTACATGTGAACTCACTCGCGCCGACACGCTGAAGCAGAGTGCACTTTGCCACCCTTGGTGTAAAGACGCGAGCAGGCCCTTGGGGGTGGGACTTTCAAGCTTGTTTTGGTGGGGTGGGGCCACAAAATCTGAGGTGACAGGTTGACCCCCTTTCCTGGTCGTAACAACATTCAACAACATCCAACATTCACACAACCGAACCTTCTGTTGGTTCTTTTTGACTGCATTGCCTCGGAGGAATTCAGGAAAACCACGCGTATCCCCACCGACAGGTGTTCTTGTTTGGCCCCGCAGGTCCGGGAAGCGGAAGTGTGTCGAGACCCTCGACGGCTGCGAGCTCGAGGGACGGGAGGGAAACGCCCCTCACGCGGAGGAGCAACTCCAGCAGCGACAGGTGCGCTTGGGACACACCGCACATGTGTCGTGCGTTGAATTTTTGTAGAAATCAATGTGCTTGTTCTGTTTTGGGTGCTGTATGCACCACAACCCTGGTGGGCACGAGTGAACCTTGGTGTGCAAATTTCACACACCCAATGAACGCCGCCATGCGAGTGACTTTTCGGTCACGTCGACCGCTGAGAAGCTCTCTTTTTAGGCTGCTTTATGCGACTGTTCGCAGGATGTCGACAAGTTCCAGTTTGAGCGAAGAGGTTGAGTCCATGAGCGACAAACTCAACTACTTGAAACTGGAAGAGGTCGTCCAGCATTTGAGGTTTGTAAAGATTGCTCAACTGATCGGATGAATTTCTGCCGTGTGCGTTTGTTGAACATTCTCTGCAGTTTGTCTGGTTCTACACACTGCAGGCAGGTGATGGCTGAAGAGGTGGAACAACTACTGAGCGACATTTCCTTCCTGCAGGTACCTGCGAGAAGTGATCTTTCCCATCGCATTTGAAGCTTCTTTCTACATGCGTGTTGTCTTGCTTGCCCTGTCTGCTGGGCTCGCAATGTTCTGGAGACCGCGCGTCTTCACCACGGTTGTGCTCTTGTTTCAGAGCTGTTTGGATGACGAAGCGGAGTACAGATCTGAGTCGAGGTTGGCTTCTACTCCACCAACACTGACTGGTGAGCACGTCTCCGGACAAGAACGCTTGTGATTGCAGACACTACACGCAGCTGTGTTCACTTTGCAGGCCACAACCCACCTGCTCCAGAAATCCATGTTCTCTTTTCCAGATCTCAGAGAAGAACGGAGCAAACTGGAGAGAGAGCTGACCGAGACCCCCGCGATTTCCACGCAGGCGGAGCACGTCATGAGGTCTGTGTCCACACGCGCGTTATGTTTCTTTGAAGACATTTGCTGCATGTCCAGAAATCTTGAGCGCGTGTGCCACATCATCAGGCGCACTTCTGTTGCAGTCAGTCCAGATGATGCGAGTTGTGTACAACGTCCCTCGAGGGATGTGCGTCTGTTCCGTACTCTCAACGACAGGTGTGCTTACAACACTCACGGTGACAGCGCGTCTTCAACACAGTACTGTTCTTGTTTCAGGAAGCTGTCAGCAGGAGGACTGGTGCCTAATTCCGCGGGTAAAGTGCGGCCGCTCAACCATCGCACGTCCACGGGTAATCCCAAGGGCTCCGCCCCCGTGAAGGCGTCTCACGGTCTCAACACCAGCCCGCCCAAACCCCCGAGCTCCAAAGATTCGCCCAAACCGCCAGCTGCGGCAAGGTCCAAAGAAACCAGCTCTGCCAAGACGAAGACAAGATCGTCTTCCAAAGCACAGAAACAGGGACAAGATCCCCACATCCGAGCCACGAGAAGCGAGATCGAGGCCATGGCGCCTGCGCACGTGACAGTCCGCGTCTCCAGGGCAACGGCGCCGCCCAGGGAGGGCGAGACCCTGGTGAAAGTTGGCAGTGTGCCAGTGTCTGCCGTGAAGGAGAACGGGGAGGCGGTTGGGCGGCAGCCCGCCCCGAGCCCCCCGGCCCCGCCCACCACTGCCGCTGGGGGTGGCTCGAGGGCGAGGTCCCGCCCAGGCTCCGCCTCTCGCTTCCGCAACATGGTCCTCAGCTGCCGCGACGAACAGTGACCTCGACGGACCGTCGCCTGATCCTGAAGATCCGGCTACGCGCAAATGTCCCTTTTGTTCAGTGCAGCTCATTGAGGGTCAACGGCCGCGTTCGATTTGGCGAACCGTGCAATTCTGGTCGCTGATCAGTCAGCCAATGGGAAGACAGAATTCAGGGATCCAGATCTGATCACCAAATCGAACGGCGCCAATGTTGGGATTGTATGATTCCTCCGCGCCCACTGTCCACGGAGACACTGCTGACCAACAACGTCCAGCTCAAGCATTATCTATGATTTTCCATCCAAGGGACCAACCAACGACAAATCAAACCGTCCGTATTTTAATAAGACACTGTGATATCGCCCTCAAGTTCGAACATTTTCTAATATCAATCATTTCAATTGAAACCAGCACTTCCAGAATTTTGCAACTGCTGAAGCAACAAAACTGTTGTGATTCCCAGTTTTTCCTCCCCACATGTTGAACAAACCTTTTTGACATTTGTTGACAGTTTTCGACGTTCATCTGACATTAATTGTTTGTTCGTAGAATTTCTCGAGTGTAAATAGACACGTCTGTTTCTGTAGTTTCTGTATTTCCCGAGTCTGAAAAAGTATGAGCTCATTGTTTTGTTATATATATTTACCATGACCACCCCCTAAGTACTGCCACAGCCACAGCATAGCCACAGCCAATCATATCATTCCCTAGATGGAGCCACTATCCTAAGCTGGGCACA
>JAAUXT010135517.1_pt1 | contig 17974 bp, 13 predicted proteins | sample 7278171 | NCBI WGS metagenome assembly JAAUXT01 (sample SAMN14350112, study PRJNA611818) | marine sediment metagenome | isolation source: surface marine sediment (1.8m) | place: French Polynesia: Moorea | collected 2018-08
GTCCAACCCCCCCCCCTGAACTTGAAGGTGTTTATGAACTGCGAATGTTTGTATGGACCACACGCTTTTTATGCGTAGCATTCTTGTTCAGCAAAAATAATTCCGCTGAACTGCAGCCTTGTGTTTTGTGTTCTGGAGATGCGTTCTGCAACGTGCGAGACCTGGTTTGGCAGTAACTTGTCACAGAACAATTACGACTGCCCCGAGGCGATCCATTAACGGGTCCCCGTTACGCGAACATCATTGCAACTGTTGATGCAATCATTTTCGAACCCTGGATATTGCAGCAACACTTGGGAAAATAAATGACGCTGAAAGAACCGACTTGACGCAATTAGGCCCCGCAAATCCCGACGGAAGCGAAGCGGTGATCAGAGACGACGCGATTCCGACCTTTGTTTTGTTCAGCCTTCCCGGGGCTTGAGCTTGTGTCGCTTTCGATGTGAAGCATAAATTTTCCCTTCGGTTCTCGTTCGACACCAACTGAGTCGTTGAGTGATGTCCGATGTCCGCAAGACCAGTTTGCTGTACAAACCCTTGAGATAAATGTTTTTTTGTGTTCTTCCAGGTGGATGGACTCTTCTCGGTCGCTCATGGAACAGGGAATCAGAGAAAACGACTTGGTGCTACTTAGATATAAATACTACAGTTTCTACGACATCAACCCCAAGGTGAGTTTTAGTTGCGACAACACCTTCTGACCCCGTGTGGGTGCTGTGTCCAAATTTGAGTGCAAGTTGGGAGCGACCGGCTGAAAAATCGAAGGAAGGTCGGTTGAACCACAGAGTGGACAACAAAGGACTGGAGTGCCTCAGTGTTCGTCTTGCCTGTTTCAGGAGTGACTGCGAAATCCCAATCATTGCTTTCTCGTTTGGGCAGCGAGGGAAAGTTTGCGTCTTCAGCAGAAATGGGTCCCTCGCTGCAACTGATCACTCACTGTGATTACCCGACGCCTCTCTCCACCAACATCCATCTTTGTCTCTGATATGGACAAAAAGTGACAGAAAGCTTCAATCAGCAAATGGGATTTTCACTGTCTTTGCCAGACGACCCTCGCAGAACAGTGACCTGTTGGTTACGAAAAGAGCAGAGCAGTGCATACGCGTCGAGCAAAGCAAAGACTGCAACCAAACCACGTCGTGGATTTATCTACCTGTCTTGAAGGACAGTGCTCGTGAGGTCACGATGCCCGCAATGCAAGATTTTACAGGGTGCGACTGGGTTCATGAGAAACGGTGCCACATCGCGCTAATTAAGTGGGATCAGGAAATGGGGCGCTTGTTATGTTTGGGTGGGGTGGGCGTCACCCAATACAGCTCACGTCTTGAGTGAAACAATCTGAAGAAAAGAATTGCAACAGCAATCATTCGGCCTGCGTGCATTGGCAACTTCACAGGCGTGTGGTTTTTGCTGCACTCAGTCACATGGTTTCCCGGGTACACGTGCTCGTATCTCGGATCTTCCTGTCAAATCCTTCAAGTCGCTCCGAAGTCAAGTGTGAAATTGAAAGTATTGGTAGAACCATTACGAGACCATGTAGTTGTCGGGCAAATGACGTGAGAGGGTTTTACCTTTGTTTGTAACCGGTAAGTGGGATCGCAGAGAGTGATATTCAATTTCATGGCGCTTGGGCGCGATCCATTGGTCCAAGCCCAACCTCAGTACAATCACGAATCGGCGGGTTCTTTTTGCGTCTGCGTTGATCCACTTGTACATGCAGATGAATTCCACCCCTGGAAAAGGCACACAGTTGTGTCGAGAGAATTTTAGAGTTGTTATGGCATCCATCATTGTATAGACTTGCGCGTCAAGTCAGTGCAAAATAACTGGGATGAATATGTCCCACGATATTTACAAAGCTTGATAGGATTTGGGACGCGGCGTTTACCCTTGAGTCAGGCAATATTTGACTGGAACGACAGCCAGAGCAGGCTCTCCTCGCAGGGAGGCAGGCAGAACGCCTGGATGGGCTGCCACGAACTTGTTGGGTCCATTTTGTTCGGCTCACTGTTCAAATCACCGATAATTCTGGGCACTTGCGAGATGGGAGTCGTTCAAAGTCCCCCCTGAAGAATCGTGTGCGAGGTTTTGTCCCTCCCACGCCACAAAGAATCACAGCACCTACCGTAACAGGCCCAGTGTTACCATTTGAGAACAAAGCAGTTGGAGTTGTTCTTTTCAGACAGACTTGGGCGGGAGGTCGACCATACTCTTGACCTTGCACACAAGTACGAGCACTGTCCTCGGGCACGACCACTGACATGCATGTCAAAGAGCTTGATGCGTCGTTACTGTTTCTGTACTTGCCGGCGGTATTCACTTGCTCAGACAACAAACGTACATTTCTTTGACGTACTTTTCTTTGTGCCGATTTCACGATGACATTCAAACACGATGTTGTCGATCTGTCCTGTGTTTCTTGCATGACCATCTTCTTTCGGTCCTCAACGTCCTCAACGTCTTGGTGAAAATTTCTGCCTTCAGTACGACATGGTGCGGATCAACCAGATCTACGAGCAGGCCAAGTGGGCGCTCATCTCGGAGGAGATCGACTGCACCGAGGAGGAGATGATGATGTTCGCCGCGCTGCAGGTGAGCGTCGCGTCCTTCTGCGTGCGGTATGCGCTGATGTGTGCGTGTTGACAGGTCGCTGCAGGAGCGTAACAATGACGCGACGTGTGACGTTGCGCTCACTTCTGGCGTGTTCACCAAGTTCAGAGTTGTGACGAGAGAGCGTTTTGTGTGACCCGGTCCTCTGTGTGTGAGTGAGCGGACTGAAGGTTGCTGTAAATTCGAGGCTCTTTCAGTTCTCCGCCTTTTAACCTGCCGCAACAGGTAGCATTTTAGACGACCCGTAAAGATCCAAATTATCGTTGGCCTGTTTGTCAGGAATGTAATGAGAAAAGAGGGTCTCCAACCGTGAAACAAATTACACAATTTAACCTGAATGCAATATTTTCGAGGACCACCCATGCGCGCGTGTGATAACCTGTGAGGCAACAAGTTGGTATTTTGCGAAGCCAAGGCAAGGTGCAAGGAATTTGCTCTTTGAGTCTTTCAAGTCCGAATGACACTCACGCACAAAATCTGCCAGAAAAGCACAGCTCATGGGCTACATTGGTGCAAACGAGAGGGCCCATTTTTCAGTCATGGCACTCGAAAGTGGAACCACAAGTATTTTCGGGGGAAAATCTTGTGTTCGAACAGCGTCCGCGCAGAACTGAAGAACACAACACAACACAAATCTAGGAACGCGATACCAGCCGCGAATGTTGCGGTTTTGAAGGCGCGTGTACGCTCAGATTCTGTTGTTGATACGGGAGGCAGGGTCGGGCCGGGTGTCCCGCGCCTCTGACCCCGACCCTCCGCCGGGGTCACTCATCACTCAGCGCCGCGACATGACCAGTTGGTCTCCAGCCAGAACCTTCGCACCGAAATCTGCGCGGCTCAGTGGTTGGGCGTGCGTATGCTTCTGCACAGTCGGTGCAATCGCGATCTACTCGTGGAAGCACCTGAAAACAGCGTACGAACAGGCGTCCAATAGACCTGTGTTTCCAACTTCTGCTTGATCTCTTTTCGAAAGTTTCCCCGAAATTTCCGAACCTTTCTTCCAGTGTGAAGAAGAAAAAGGCTTTTGAAGATCTTGCAACATCAAAGCAGAGTTTGTCCTGCTTTGGCCCCTGTTCGTGGCGCACAACTGCGTTCTTGTCATTGTTTGACGCTTTTTCAAGCACAAGCAAATTGAATTATTTGGTTCGAACTTGTCGTTGGCTCAAACCTGTGGGTTACCATCACTGTCCCGAAGTACCAAAGCGCTGACAAAATTTTTCAGACCTGAACGTGAGAAAGTAAACCTGAACCTTCAAATGTGCCTGGGCCTTTTCCTTTTTGTGCACGTAAAACTTGACAAGAGAAATGACTTCACTTGAAGGTGTGTAAACTTTTTGACAGCCTCCTGCAGCTTTTCAACTGCGTTGGCGTCGAGATGAAGATTTATCTGTGAGGTGTGTGTGGTTTGGCTTCTGGGAGCACGAACTCGCCAAGTTCGATGTTGTAAAAGGTGCAACGTCTGCTGACCACCCAACAAAGTCCGGGAGCGTCTTCCCTGCTGCGAAAGAAAACAAACACATTTGGTCTGTCAGACCGGCTTCCATTTAGATTTTAGGTTACGATACACAACGTCTCTTCATATTTTCTGTGAAATAGGAGGTCTGCGCGCACAGTGTGAAAATGCACGAAATCTAGACAGGAAACATGGCGTGAATTTCCAGTGCCTTCACCAGATACGTACGCTTCGTTCTGCAAATTTGCATCGTCCAAGCACACTTGCAGTTCGTTCCAAAAAGAAAAAAAAGAGGTTCATTGTTTTTTGAGAACCCAAAATTCCGAATGCCAAGAAACACTCCCTGGTCGAAGGGCCGGACTCATTACAGGTCTCATTTTGTGACTGTCAATGTGTTAAAAACTATCTGCTTTGTTGACTTGCAGCTGCAGGTGCAGCTGCAGAGCGGCGTGCCGCAGCCGGACCTGAACGGGACGACGCAGTCGGAGGACGACGTGGACGCGGCGCTGACGGACCTGCAGCTGTCGCTCGAGGGATCCTCCATCTCCAACTCCGGAGACATCACGCACATCCCCGAACTCCACGACTACCTCAGGTTCTTCAAGTGAGTGTCTGCGTCACTCGGGTGCACGGACGCGTACGTAGAGAGGCCGTCGGACCGGACGGCGTCGGAGGGGGTAGTGAGGCTCAACTGGCATTGAGATATTCGATCATGTGCGAGCAGAAGGCTTTTGGTCTGAAAACGACGTGCTGCGAGTCATTTGATTCCGTTGTCGAGTGTGGAAATTATAACGACACCGTTCTGCTGCAGTCTGTTGTCCTGTTTCGCTCATCGTTTGCTCAATGTTCTTTTGTATTTCATTGTTTTTATTTGTTACCTGTTCTCGCTCTCACGCAAAATGTATTCGCGTATTCAACAAGGTTGCACAATTTACTGCATTTTGAATGCTTGCACCTCGGTAAAGGAAGTTTCCGCACCTATAATTTTTACCAGGCTAGACAGAACATCCTGTTCTCCAGCTGTGTTTCTCGGGAGGTAGAAATTTTGAATATTCCTTGCAAAAAGAGTGGCGATGGTAGATATATTGTTTTGAACCCGTATTGAGTGATAACCCTGGCAAAACACGGCCCCTTTGATCCCTTTTGAAACCTGTGACTCACGCATGCAGTTTTGCCCTTTGATTTGGCAAAAAGGAAAAAGAAACAACAGTCCCATTTTTTATCAACCCATTTTTCACCGTCGATTTCACGTGTGGAGTTTCGCACACTTTGAAGTTCGCAAGTTTGTTTCACCCTTTGAAAATTTCATTCACCCGCTTTGTACCTCAGAAAAATGGCTGTTTTTGCCTTGCTTCTCTCCCACCTTTGTCGTGTCCGTGTGCGGAAAATTTGACAGAAAGTATTTTTTGGCAAAATTACCCCAAAACCTGTTCATTTTTACCTGTCCTTTCCAACTCAGAGCAAATTCCAACCTCCGTTCTTCGACTTAGCTTCTTGACAAAACCAGTTGAACATTCTTTTCATCACACCTGCTCAGTGGAATCTTGTCACCATGTTTTTATTCGTAACATTTTTCTGCAGAAATTCACAGGGAAGCCACGTAGATTTTTAACGTTTTCGTGATTTCGGTTTTCTTTCAGACCGAAGAAGTTCACGTTCAAGTCGTACAAGCGGTATTACTTCACGTTCAAAGACACGCACCTGTCCATGTACCGGTCGCGCGAGGAGATGAAGGAGGCTCCGCTGATGCGCGTCAACCTCCGAGGTACGTGAGACCAGGGACAGTTTGCGACCCTCGCTCTCGGGACAGATTACAGAAAATCCCAGCGCTGCGGATCCGAACACAGAAGCCTGATCTGTGTGTTTATGCCAGGATCGGAGTTTTGAAACTCATCACTCAAACTTCCAGAATGGGCACAAACTTATGTTGTGCGTAGTCAAAACAACGAGTCACGCTCAACACGCAGTGCAGGAGGTATGCGAAAACTGCGCAATTTCTGCAAAGAAAACGAACATGAGTCTCGAATGCGAGTCTCTCTGCGTGAAGGTCGGGTAGCGGGGAGATATTAATTGGGTCAGACGTATATTACGGCCTCCAGCCGTTCCAAGCGTCGCTGCACATCTCCCCACTAACCAAGCAATTAACCCGTTGGATCCTGGACATAGTTTGAAGATTCTTGGTTCGAATTTCATCAGTCGCGTAGGCTACACCAGGTGGAAAAAGGGAGGGTTGGGGTGGAGTTGTTGTTTGCAATGTGGGGTGGGTCAAGGAAGAGCAAACAAAATCACAGTTGCTCAGTGATTCCATTGGAGCCACGACAACAGAACAACAAAGCAACAAATCGCGTCGCAAAATGAGATGCCACCCACTGTCTGTTTTTGTCGTTGACATCCGTTGGCATCTTTCAAGTACAACGTAGCAATCGTGAAGGGTTACAGCTCAGCATCTGCTCAACGTCTTCCGAACTGCAAGGAACACAAACTTGTATTTTTGGCCTTGCGGACCAGCTTGCCAACAAAGCAAATTGCGGAAAAACTCGTTGTTGTTGGGCGGAAGATTTACAGCAAGATGAGGAAAACACAATTGACGCTAAGAGACGAGCCGTTTATTGTTTGGGCGCAACAAGTGCGAGGAAATTCTGAATCTCTTGGTATTGATTTGTCCGATGAAACAACAAAATTTTCGGTGCGAATTTAGGGTTTTCAAAGATTGTGAGGCACTCTTCGATCATTTGTCCAACTGCAAATTTGCCTCACGAAGCAACGCAGTGGTTGGCTGTGGAGCATGTTGACCTTTGCATCCACAACATTGCCAGGTGAAATCTGCGCTCGTACCGATGTCCTCGCCTATTTGTATGAATGGTTCTCAATGTCAGTTCACCGGACAGATTTATCAGCGAGCAACATTGCCAATTCTGCCTGCCGCAGATCCAGAGCAATTTCGGCAAACCAAGTTCAGTCTTTTTCAGAATTGGATAATTGCTTGACTGAATGATTCCAATTTCGAAAGCGGGTCTGGTCTTAAATTTCCTCGGTGGTTCACTCGAGTGATGCTCCACGTTGATTGTACCGTGACTTCGTTACCGTTGAAGAGCAATTTTCAAAACTTGTTTGATTCTGTTTCGTCCTTGAACAACGTGCAAACAGAAGCCCTGATCTACAGAGAAGCTGTGTTCCTTCCTCCATTTTGGCCTTCACAGAGACAGGAAAGACAGAAATATCCTTGTAATTTGTTGTGCAATTGAAAGCAGTGATTGTTTCCAATGGCAAAATTAATTGTCCTTTCGCTAATCACATTGTGCGCTGTTTAGGACGCGGTGTTTGTCTTACGCAAGCAAACTCAGAATCCTTTCGAGAAAACACAGGAAAACATAAACGCCGAGATGAGTTTGGCCAATACAAATGGAATTTGCCGGGCCTTACCAGAGCTGTGCCGTTGTGCGACAATGACTTCTGTTCACTTTGTTCTCCAAGATGCAAATTGCACAATTATGCTTGTTGTGTTGCAGGGTGCGAGGTGACTCCGGACGTGAACCTGAGCGCGCAGAAGTACAACATCAAGCTGTTCGTGCCCTCGCAGGACGGGCTGTCCGAGGCCTGGGTCCGTTGTGAAGATGTGAGTGTCTTTTTCTCTTTTGTTATCTGGCGATCATATTGCGAAGTGCAGGAATGTGAAGGCAGCCAAGCTGTTCGTTTCTGTGAGTGAATGAAGTGGCCGAGCTAGTTGTCGTGGACAGCTTCCAAGAAACGGAGTTTGCAGCAGGTGGAAACGAGATCCTGGCAAACGACTGCAGTGTCAGTTGCAATAGCTCGTCGTTGGCGCACAAAAAATGTGTGCAGGTTGGCAGAAATCAACTTCCGCTGTGTGGATTTGAAGAACTGCAGCATAACTTTGGATCTGACGCCTTTCAAAGAACATGAAGTCAGAATGTTCAAAAAGAAACACAGCAGATTGTACGATGACTGCTTTCTTTTCAGGAGGGTCAGTACGCGAAATGGATGGCTGCCTGCAGATTGGCGTCCAAAGGAAAGACGATGGCGGATAGTTCGTACGACTCTGAGGTGAAGTCGATCCAGGCGTTCCTCAACATGCAGCACCCGTCCGACAAGCCGGCCATCTCCCCGAGCCAAATCAACTTCCAGTCCGAGGACTTCGTCGCCCCGCGCTTCCTGAAGAAGTTGAAAAGCAAAACGGTCAGTGGATGTTGCCATTTTGTCGTGTGCGTTGTACGGCATGGAAACTTCCTTGCTTCAGTGACTCAACTTCCTTCTTTCCTGTGCAGTTGGCGACGCGGATCCTGGAGGCGCACGCCAACGTGCAGGGCATGACGCTGCTCGAGGCCAAGATGAACTTCATCAAGGCGTGGCAGGCGCTGCCCGAGTACGGCATCACCTACTTCATCGTCAAGTTCAAGGGGCAGAAAAGAGACGTGAGTAGATCTACCCCGCAGTTCCGTGTTGACAGCTTTCACCTGGGCACACACAACTGAGGAAGGTTCAGGCGGAAATGGGTTGCCTTTGGTTCGGGTGGTTTTGCCCGTGGCTCGGCCGCATACCACGGGCTTAGTGCAATCACTGTCGGTTTGGGCAGGTGATTGCCTGGGAGGTGGGGGTGGTCAGGTCAAACAACCAATTTTAAAGCTCAGAAAAGGATGGTGATCATTTTCCAGTGAAGAATAATTTTCTGCGACTTGGCCAAGTGGGCTTTCTGGATGCCAGAAAGCACTTCTGGGCGTCAGGAGCACAGGATATGGGTCACCTTTGCACTGATATGGGTCTTGAACGTCGCCAGTCTCTTGGCCTGTCGAAACGAGACCGTCGTCATGTCGCGCGCGGTTGATCACAAAATGCACCGCTGTTCTTCATGCAGGAGCTGATCGGACTGGCTTTCAACCGACTCATCCACATGGACATCAACTCTGGTGACTCGCTCAAAACTTGGCGCTTCAGCAACATGCAAACCTGGTCCGTCAACTGGGAAATCAAGCAGGTCAGAGAGGGCAAAAAATTCCGTTTGTTCAGTTGAATGTTTTCCGTCAGAAGTTCGCAGGCAGTGAGTGCGAATGTGAAACGAAGTGTCCTTTTGTGTTTGGAAGTTGTTACACAGAGGAAAGTTTTCCAACTGCTGTGACAACAACAATGTTTTGTTGGCTTCAGGTGCAAGTGAAGTTTGAAGAGGAAGACGTTGGTTTCAGCTGCCTCACTGCAGATTGCAAGGTTCGTTGTTCTTCTGTGTGTCAATGCTGCACTGTGAAATTGGGTGTACAATTTAGACAATCACACCGTTTTCTGTCTGCTTTGCAGGTGGTGCACGAGTACATTGGTGGCTACATTTTCTTATCCATGCGATCAGGCGACAAAAACCAAAGCCTGAATCAAGAACTTTTCCACAAACTCACGGGAGGATGGACGTAAAAGTGGATGAACCGTTTTTACTGCACTGTACATACATGCAACCAGCACAGTTACCACACGTACGGTTATTTGTTGACAATGTAGACAAGTACCCACCACTTTCTGAGATAGAGGGTTTGTATTCAGATGAGAATCAAAAGCGGCTGACTTCACAGTGAAAATTGTGAGATCTACAGACTTAGAATGGACATCATACACCGTGGAAAGGCTCACAGGAAGAATGTCGTGTTGAATCAGAGGAAATGTGATAGACAATTTTATTCAGCATGTGCATGCTATTTGAAATGTGTTGTTGAAGATATTATTTTCTGTGGTTCAGTTTGTCAGAAAAAAAACCCACAAATTCAGAGAGCAGCAGTGCGGTAGCTCAAGCTCACTGCAACGTCTGGGTCCTGTCCCCCCGCTTTTTCCTGCGATTTTCAACATCGCAAAAACACCCGTTGACGGAATGACATTTTTGCTTCTGGTAAAGCTGTTCACAAATATGTCACGTGCAGACTAGTTGTACTTTTTCTTTTTTTTCTCTCTCTTTTTTTCTGCAATGTTGCTGTTGAGTATGTGTTGCAATTGTGCCAAAGCAATCGTGTGTGTGACAGGCGGTAGCAAGGCACTTTGAAGCAAGATAGGGACCGGGTGTGAGCAATGTCCAAAAACAATACGCAGTGCTGATCACCTCAGACTCCTGAAACGGCTTGTTTTTCTGAATATTTATTTTTTTGTTTTGGATAAATTGTTCGCAAATGGTACCGACACGCGTGCCAATGATGGCTACACCTGTTCCAAATTGTCGTTCGCAAATGGTACCGACACGCGTGCCAATGATGGCTACACCTGTTCCAAATTGTCTGAAGACAACAAGTTTGGTCCTCGTCCTGTGAGATGAACTGCAGAAAATGTTTTAGCGCGATACTTAATCAGACGAATCAGCGGGCAAATTCAACGACGACAGGCTGAACTCGAGCAGTGTTTGTCCACTGTGTGGCTTTCGTTGTTTCGCCGAAGCGTATTGTTACACACGTTTGTACATAAACTTTTACAGAATTGTACGGTTTGTATGCAATGACTTTTGAAGAGAAACAGTTTGTCTATTTATAAATATGTACATACCACGTCATCTCATGAACACTGGCTGTACACACTTGTGGAAGGTATCTAGCTCATCTTTTGTCACACGAAATCATGAACGAAGCTTGTGAACCGACAGATGCTGTACACTCTTCAAAGACACGTTCGAGGCTGGGGGTAAATTGGGCTTACCCGGCTTTTGTGTGTGTTTTTGTGCAAGTCGCTTCGTTGTGCTTGTTCCACCGAACATTTCACAGAAAGCTTTGAATTCGAAAATGGTCCCCAATGCTGCCACCTTCAAATCAAGAATCGTGTTATTTTGATTTCATCAGTTGCTTCTCTGCGAAACTAACTCGACTTGCTACAAACCAGAAGGCATTTAACTGTATAGACAAACTTTGGGACGTTCAAATACCATGATGAATTTTCGTAGCGCGGACTGAAATTTCAGCTTGCAAGTTTCACGGCACTGGATGAATGCCTTCTGTTCGCAGACCCTGCCACATTGTGCTTTTGCAGACCTGTCCCACTGGACCCAGCTACAGTTGGTCACTCTTCAGGAAGTTATCCTCAGTGTGAAATGTACTTCGCGAAAGTTTGCGATTGCCTGGAAAGGACACGAAATGAGAAGCATAATTCTTGAAGTAATAGTCGGTACTTTCTGTGTATGCCAACGTTGAAATATTGTGTAATACATATTTTATTATAATGTTATTAAAACGAAGCTTTTTATAAATCTTCATTTGTTATGGTTGGTAATTATTTTTCAGACAAAATTTTTTCGTGTCGACTCTGCCGAATTGGTTGTGTGATCACGCGGACACAATACCTGGTTCAGGGTGTTCCCCGGATCGTTTATGCAATTTAAATTATTTTGCAGGCAATGAACCCCCCGCCTCGCCCACACAGGCACACAGCGCACGCAAATTTCAACCAGCCTCCAGTGACGGAGCACGTGCATGTACAGATAGAAACGACACCACATCGCATGGACGCACACTTGTTGATTCGCTGCAATTCTGCAGCAGGGGAACAAAGTGAAACGTAGCGATCGGCGGATACCGCGCGCGTGGAATTCTGCTCTCACGATGGCGCCACCTCCCAGACTCGCATTTTCGTCTGAAAGTTTGACAGTCTCCTTGCCGTAGCTGTGGTTCGCTTCAGCGCGAAGGTTCAGACTGCATGATTGAAGTCTGCACTGCTCAAAACCGTCCCGCACCACGTCATAGGAAGGTCCAGAATGTCAACGATATTCGTCCTTCGAATGATCAAGCAGACAAATTGTCACCTGAGGAAGTATCTCAACTCGTAAGTCATTTATTTCAACTTTGTACAAGCACCAACAAGAAAAGTCTGAACTAGAAAACACACGAAATACAAAACTGGACAACGCACAAAAATGATGGTTGTACCGTTCAAGTCTCCGTCTTCTCTTGTAAATTTCAGTTTCAAATTGCGTGAAAGGAGCAAAACGACCAAAAAAATAACCCCTTCACTTTGAAATACTGCAGAACTCTGCTGAAACGTTTTTCAAGTGAATAATGGTGGACCACTACAAGTCCGGAAGGCACGAATCCAAATGATCGTTGAGAAGAGAATATCTGAAGCGCTGGGGACAGGAAGGGCAAACCACGACAGGGTCGTGCTCATCCATATCTGTGGCCATGTCGTGGTCGTTGCTCATCGCTGCTTCCGTTGAGACCGGGCGATCTAACTTGGGACATACGTTGAGATGGTCATTCACTTTTGACGCTTGAATCTCTTGCTGACACGCCGGACAGTTGGTCATGCCGACAAAATCATCCTGAGCAGAATTTCTGCTGTTGGTCCCTTCAGCTGAAACAGACCAACCTCGGTTCAACACGGGACAGGAACCCAGATGTTGGCTCATAAAAGCGCGCTCGACTTTTTTCTGACAAGCTGGGCATTCCACTGTGTCGTTTGATTCCACTGGAAATTCAAAAGTGCGTGCTGCATTCGTGCTGGGTGCCTGGAACACGGAAGGCTTGGACGCTTTGCCGTCAACAGCTTTGGACGTGGAAGCTTGGTCAGACCCTGGACCCTCAGCGTACTCCAGAGTGCGCCTGAACCGTTTCCGCCCGGCGGGGTGACACGAACTTGCAGACGAATCGAGCGGTCTCTTCAAACTGTCCAAGTTGAAGGAAGGCGACTTCTTGGGAGCTTCGGTCTCCAGTTTCTTGGCTTGGTCGATCGTACTCGTCCGTTTCTTGTGACACGAAAACTGACTCATGTCCATGTCCAAGCCAAAGATACTTCCAGGAGTCTGACTGGAATTTCCAGTCCTTGACTTCTCCGCCAAGGCAGTCTCAACGTTTCTGGTGATTGGCGTTGCTTGAGGAGACGCTCGACCAGGGTCAAGTTTTCGTTTCTTCGGAAGCGGATGTGTCACAGCCTCGGGAACATCCAGCGATAACCCTCGCTGATTTCTGGTCGCACCGAACTCTGATCTCCAGGAAGCTTTTCGTGCGACAACGGAGCCACTGGAGTTCTCAGACCGGTCTCTTTCTGCAGCACCAAAAACGCGACTCTTTTTGTATCTGACAGACTTTTGGCTGCCGGTTGATGGGTAATAGAACATGACTCCGTGAACTATTTTTCCTTCACGTTGTGCACCTTTGTTGGTGTGAGACTTCACTCCATTGCCTGACTTCTTTACTTTGAACAGGATATCGCCAGTCTCATCTTCGTCACTCGAAAAATAGGGCATCATCAGGCGCTTCTCAGACTTGCCCAGCTTCTTGTCTGCCCGCCGTATTTCACCGGGGTTGGTTCCGAGTTCGGGGCTGCTTGTGTCCACCGGACTGGCACCGCGCCCACTGTCGTTCAGAGTCGTATCTTCCGGTTGGCCTGAAGACGCTTCAGTGAGTGAGCCCAATCTCTTGTTGGCATTCACGAGTGCGCTGCAGGACTCTGAACTGTCATCCTCCACAGCGGATTGCACATCACAACTCCCATCTGGGTTCAACAGTGATTCACTGCAACAACTTTCCGTGTCGGACTCGTCCAGATTCTTTGACGGACCCTTCACATCTGCTTTGGCTTTCGTTTCCGAAAGAGACAAGCTTTTCACACTTCCCGCATCCGAGTCACCTGAATCAGTTGGCAGTTCAACATCGGAGATGTATCCACTTTCAGAAATGCCCAACTTCGGTGCAACCATGGGGTCTCGAGTCATGTAAAACACTCTCGTGCCTTGCTCCGTTTCACCATCTGGCTCCTTCGTTGGTCTCTCACTTTCGATTATTCCAAATCCAGGAATCCGTCGCACGATCTTGTTTGTGACTGGTGCGTCACTGGCGCCGCTTCTCTTGCCCAATGAGTGACCAGAGCCAGAAAACGCGCTGGTTTTAGTTTCAGCTTTTGGATTTGTCTGTGACCGTCCAGACGAAATGGTGTGAATATTTGATCCAGTTTTCGAGTTATTGGCCGCATCGAACGTTGGCTTCTCCTTTTCAGGGTTTTCAATCGGCTTGAAAAGGGTGGAAATTCGGGGACCTGTGCGAGTATTCTCTGCCTGTTCTGTTTGCACTTTGTTCGAGTCTCTGGACAAAACTCCACTGATGATCTTCCCTCTGGGTTCACGTCCAGTGTCCGAGTTTTGCATTGCCTCGGTGCCGCTGCTTTTGTTGCGAGCAGCCGTACCGATTCCAGTATCCGTTTGTTGGCCGTCGGTTTCGCTGGAGGATGGCGCACCATGGCCGGCTCCAGGTCTCTCGAGGACACCACCCTTGATCACAGATGGGTCCGCGCTTTTTCCAGAGGACGTTGCAGAGGAACTGTTTCCGCCTTTACCACCAAACATCGTACGAATATCCGGAACACCCTTCGGCTTTTCTGAACAACAAAGGATAAACAGTCACCAAGTGAACAACCAACAAAAAAAAATAGTGTTTCCGACAAAAAACAAATCCGCTTTTTCTTTGTGAGCTGTGCGCACTGAATGTCAGTCTCATCCACCCAACAACTCTGTCGTGCGCAACCATTCACTTACTCACCCGGTGACTTGTGCTCCTTCGTCTTCTTCTTCTTCTTCTTCTGGCCGAACCCCTCGGGCTCCTTGACTTTGATGAAGTTGCCCCCGCACGACTGTTGGTGGTCGGACCACCAGGTGTCTCTGGGCGCCGGGGCGCGGTTCATGCTTCGCTTGCACCAACCGTAGAACGGAGGCCTGTCCCGACATGGCCCGTCGCACCTCCACCAGTGCGTTTTGTACTGATTCACCTCGTCGTGAAATGTGTGATACACCTGAGGGCGGACAACAAGGTATTATTTTCCTGTTCTTGCAGTCTGGAAAATTGTACAGCTGAACTGACCGAGCGGGTCTTCCAAATCGCGTTTTCATCAACGCGCCTCGTCTGTAAAGCTTTCAGCGTGAGCAAAGATAATTTTGGAAGTATTTTTCGACCAAGTGATGGATCAGGCACTGACCGAGATCCTTGTTCCTTCTTCCTTGTTGATTCGGTCCATGTGTTTGTGGAACTCAGGTCCGTGGCCATCGCGGTCCTGACAAAGGAAACACCAGTTTTGTTTTCTTATTCCAAACTGAGGGGTGCCAGACGATTACCTTGAAGTGAATCAGTTGCGACGACATGAAAGCACCACACTGCTACCTTGTTTGTGCAAATGCTCCACCAAGCATTTCAACTTTGAACGAAGAAATCACTCACTCTGTTGTTCGCGGTCACGAACAGATAGGCGTGGATCATCTCATGCTGGAATGTGCAAAATATATTTCACTTAATTGTGACAAACATTTTGTTCAGTTTTCGGCTTCTTCACCCAAAATATTTTCTCCAGGAAAAAGGTCAAGACATGTTGCAAACCTCAGTTCAGAACATGCCCAACTCACCAACAACGTGTCAACGAGATCGCTTCTGGGCCGCAGCTTGAGAAGCGGCACGCTGAGGCGGATCGAACACAAACCGCCGCGACCCTCGTAGCAGCACAGCCCTGCGCATCTGTCAAGAAATCATTCCCCAAGTGACGACCGAAGTACCGGTACAGTATCTTGTCACCGACAGATAAGCACGCCTTGGTGGATGATAATCTTGGGTGTTTAGTCTCATCAACAGTTCGGTATTCACGAGGAGTTTCCTGCCACACTGCCTTCGTATTTATTATTTTACTGCTTTCAGAGACACTCGACGGAAGGGGTTCCTGGAACGGGGCGCTTCACACAGAACAGATCGTCACAGACGAACATCGAAGCTTGAACACAACTTACAAGGTCATCCGGGGACTCCACTTCACCTCGCAGCCCTGCAACTTTCCCCAGAAGAAGCGTTTGTCAAACTCGACGAACAAAGCTCGCAAGTCCGGAGTCGGGTCGATCACCTCCCACTGGGGGTCAACCACGGACATCGGAGCGTCGCCGCTCGTGGAAGGTGCAGGTCCTGCGTGAGTGAAAGAAATTGGTCAATTTATTGCCGAGACCTTTCTTTCCGGGAAGATAGGTTCTCTGTCACACGGAGCGCATGTTGCCTGTCTGAAAGGACAACGTACCAATCTGATTTTCCTCTTCCTGCATTGCCTTGGCCAGTTCCAGGTCGTCGTCCTTTTTGGTGGCATTTTCTTGCTGCTGCAGCATCTTGGCCAGTTCGAAGTCAGCGTCGTTTTCCTCCTGGAAGGCTGCACCTGCTCGTCTGTTTTCTTCATCTTGCAATGCTCGAGCCAAAATCAGGTCACTGTCCGTCATTCTGCATCGAACAAAATTGTGCTTTCGTGTTGTCCGTCTGTTTCATCTCGGAACCTGGTGTGAACGACCACGCAACGAGAATGCTGCTGCGCACAGAAAACAATCAAAGACGAGACGACGCAACTCGACATCCCGAATGGACAGAAAGATCTGTCGCAAAACATCACAGGGTGTCAGTTTGACGAGTGTTCAAACCCGACCTTATCTGTTGGGGCCACAAACCCCCTGAAAGAAGCTCGACTTTGCATTTCTTTCGATGAGTTGACGGAGATTCTGTGTGATGATGGTGGCTCACAGTGGTCCAAACGGCGCCAATTTGTGCAACTCGTGTGCGACCATTTCGTGCAGCGCCACAGAGACGAAATGTTTGTCTTCGTAACGAAGTTTCACGATTTTAACAGTTCATTTTGACCCCACAAACTTGCCTTCTTCATCAAGATGCAAGAAACTGTTGGTGGAAACAAAGAAAATCACCCAAAAACATTCGTCAGCAGTTTTCGGCCTTCGCGCCAAAAACCGGAAACAGTTGTTCGTAAAATTCTCATCTCAAACTGAGTTCTTCGTTTGCCGCCTGTTTCTGTTAACTGCTTCGCACGTACTTTTTTTGCGCACTTGCAAAGTGTGTTTTCCTCTGAATTTCTGTTGCGTTGATTCAAAAGGAAGATTCTGTTTTTGGTCCGCTTTGACAGACAGTAGTGACTTTGTGTTGTTTGGCGAGGGCAACCTTTGGTGTGTGCGTGCATGTGCGCGTGTGTGTGTGTGCGTGAAGACGGCAATAGCAACGCGTCTGCATTCTTGCCGGGCTCAATTTGGAACCCCCCTCCCCTTTCCATCCATCCTGATTTGTCCGTTGACAGTTCGTTCTCCACCAACAGCTGCAGTGGTAAAAAGGACCAGGGACGGATTATTGACCGCAGTTGGCCTTTATCGAGTTGGGCTGATCCTCGCTCATGTTGAAACCAACGCTATCAAACAAGGGTCGACAAAATAGGTTACACGCGTGTTTTAGTGTACATGTACCAGTACTTTTATTTGCATGTTGACTTTCATGGATAGAATGTGGATATCATCTCAGATAGCAGTGTTTGTCTTGTTCACTTCGTTCGGACTGCAACCCTCTGATTGTCTCGGTAAGATCAAATCCAGAAACAGCAACAAATGTCACATATCTCAGGGGTGATATATCTGCGTGTTTGACAAAGTGTGGTTGTACGTCGATTTCCTGCACTCAAAAAAAAACAACTGTCAAGTGAAGACTGGGGGTTTGGTGCATTTTCATCTCGAATGTGTTTTTGCCACTTTCTGTTTGAATTTTGTTTCCGAAGTACAAGTGTTACTTGTACACAAATCTCCCACAAGTTCGGTCGTTTTCTCATAGATGCAGATTTCCGAGGAAGTATTCCATCTGTGACTGTGTTTGAGCATGGAGAAGGCGGGTTTCCGTGCATTCGGATTCCTGCCATCACGCGCTGCGGGTCCAGCGGAACTCTGCACGCATTTGCTGAATGCCGAATGCGAACAGGGGATGGATGCGTTCCCACAAAATCTGAAGCGGCGGAGGAAACCAAAGAAGCAGGTTTGTCAATGAAACCTTTGCGGCATAAATGTTGTTGTATATATGAGTGAAGCCCCAGTAGTGATGTTGTAGTATAGTTTATTGTAGAGTATGAGTTGGAGCTCAGTGGTTTAGGCTACCTTCCTCTATGGTGTCACAA
>JAAUXT010110301.1_pt1 | contig 17972 bp, 17 predicted proteins | sample 7278171 | NCBI WGS metagenome assembly JAAUXT01 (sample SAMN14350112, study PRJNA611818) | marine sediment metagenome | isolation source: surface marine sediment (1.8m) | place: French Polynesia: Moorea | collected 2018-08
ACCACTTCTAACCCACAGATTTTAACATTTGAAATGCCCAGTTGAGGAGAAACACTTGTACTTCAACTACCAACCTTTTGTTTTTCCTCTGACCCCATGTTACTCTTGTAATCTTGCTACGTAGCAGAGAAACGCAATTTTTCGATTTTCCACGTTGAAATGCAACACAAATCTTGGCGCTAATGAGATTCATGATGTCACAGGGGGTGAAGCCTGAAAAGTTGTGTTTGCGTTTGCATTTGCGTTTGCGTTTCGCGCCGTGCTAAAAGTCCTTATTGTTGCTTGCGTTGACGTTGGTCTTGTTCTGGCTTGTACCTGTATGGGTGCCTTCAACTTCTCAAAATTTCAAATTGATTGGTTGGGACGAAGCGTCAAAAGAAGTGACAAAAACTCACTGGACAGCTTGACGGCAAAATATGTTTCCACGCGGCGCTTCACAAATTTTTTTCCGGCGGATGCTGAAAAACGGAACTCTTCCATGGGAAAGCATGTTCATCAACATCCGGCTTTGTTTTGCTTTGAGTTTTGGTGTTTTTGTTTGTTTTGCTGAACTAACAACGACTTTCTGAGACGACTTCAAGTGATTGCCTTCCACAAACTGAAGCAGATCTAAACGTAAGTGATACAACCTGTTCTTTGTTTTTTTTGTAGCCTCATGTTGCAAATGACTGGCAGTTCGCTCTGGGTCATGTTTCCTGTCAATTGAGATCGACAGAAGACACAACCTGAATTCGCAGTGTGCTCCACTTTTGTGGAGAATCATTTGTGGTGAAAATAGAGCGACAACACTGAAGAAAGGTGGTGAGCAAGTTTGCAGACTGTTGCAGTGGAAATGTCGCAGGGAAAATTTTGTTCTTTCATTGGAAAATGTGGTTCTGTTTTCCGAGAGTAGTCCCAGACAACCGTCAACCTCTCCCTCGCCATACGTTTTCCTTTCACCTTGCCCGGCTTGATCCTCGGATCGGTGGTGCCTTTCAGGATGGCAGTGGACCCGGGCCCGGCGGTCACGGAGCACGGTGCCGTGTTGCTGCGTTGCGCCCAGCAGCTGCTGCAGCGCTGCAAGTACGTGGACGTGGCGTTGACTATCCAGGGACAGCGCATCTTCTGCCACAGGCTCGTTCTCGTGTCTTACAGGTGCGTGCAGCGCGACGTATTTCTCTTGTCAAGTGCGCGACGCTTTGCACCAGGTGCCGAACTCAGCGATTTGAGTCAGTTTTGTGACGACGCAGACAGTGACGCCTCACGAGAGACAACAACACGATTGTCACACGTGCACTGTTCGTTCACGAGAAACGGAGAGCAAGTCTCTTCTTGGCTCCTTCGTCCTTGTCCTTCCAACTTCACGAATTTGAAACTGCTTTTGCTGCAGTGGTTACTTCGACGCTCTCTTCACCAACTTCTCATTGCTACCCGGAGCAACGTACGACGCGTGCCTCGATGATCTGGGTGTGAATCTGGGCGTTTTTAACGTGCTGCTCAACTTCATGTACAGTGGACACCTCACTGCCGAAGGTACGTCGATGTGGTGGAGTGCTTCTCAAGTACCGTAAAGCTGCCCGCTTCCACAGTTTTGGCGCAGTTGTCTTCAGACGAAGAGTTATAACTGCACAGTTACTGACCCATCACTTTGGTTGTTCAGTTGTCTTTCACGTTTTATTTTCATTCTTATTAGTGTTGTCTTGGCAGGTTCTCACCAGTTTCGCACTCAGTTGATCCAACCCCATTCTCAATGCAATGACATCCTGCAACACCGTATCGATGGGCCGACTGTACCAAGTGGTGAATGGGTGAATCCTGCAGTTGGTGTTCTGACAGCACAAAGCTGGTTTGCACAAAGAAAAAAGGACCGGCAGATCGAAGAGGCAACAAGATCCCGAATCCAGAGATTTCCTGTTCAAATAAACACAAACACACGCTGTTTTGTTTTGCAGGATGCAGCCTGGATGAATTGCAGAAGACTGCCGATTTGTTGAAGATCGAACGGGCTTCCGAGGTTTTGCAAGGCATGATTGACGAACAAGAGACGCAGCAGGAGCAGCAGGAACCATCCAGAAGGCAGTGAGTTTTGACTGTCGTTGATTCTTCACCGTTCATTCAACATTCGTTGGTCGGTGTGGAAAGTGGAATGAATGTTGAAATCATTGGTTTTGCAGAAGTGTGAGACAAGTGAGAAAAGCAAAGGCAAAGCAGAAAATCCATGGTCACAAAAGAAAGAAGAAAAAGCAGGACAGGCCTGTGAAAATTCAAAAACTGTCCGAGGAAGAGACAGCCCAGTTGGCACGAATCAAAACAGAAGTTCTTGAGTCGGAGAGTTTGCTGGACCCCACCAGTGGAACTATCGTGGAGAAGCAGTCGGGTAAGTTCTTGTTATTTCTGATTCAGACGAGAAGGAAATTGAAAGGCAGACAGAAGGAACGCACGTGTGTTTGTGAAATGTTGACATCGTCTGTCGCTGTGTGATTGTGCCAAAGATTTTTCAGCCTCGAAAGGACTTCTCATGAGACGGATTGTTTTCTTGGTTTTGTGCTGTGTTGCAGCGCAAATGAAAGAAACGTCAGTTTCTTGATAATTTTCACTTCACGCACCTGTTTTGTGGCTTTGTAGCGGTTGACCCTTCGCAATTGTCGAACACTGCGGAGAACTTCCCAACTGACGAAGCTATGACAGCTGTGTCTTTCGCTGTGCCGGCCTCAATCGGTAAGATGTTTTGGACTTTACACCGGTCAAGCAGGTTTCAATTCCTGTTGAGGGAAGTGGAGACGTCTTTTGTATTCAAGAAGCACCGCGATTTTTCGGTACAGGGTTTTGAGCAGCGTTTGCAGAAAGCTAGAGCTGAGTTTCCTGAATTGGTTCATTCTTGAGATCACAACAAGGATGATACTTGCAGACTGGACGGGTCTGGATGACCCGGAGGTGGGGTCGGATCCAACACTTGAAGACAAAGACCTGCAGGTTCCTCCGGAAGATGCGCAACGCCGAATTTCTCCCAATTCAGAACTTCCAGACAAAGAGCAGGTTGTCGAAGCATCACGAGAAGAGACTGAGAACGACGCAGGTGAACAAGGTGAATTTTTTCGTCTCGCAAGGCCGCAATTCTCTTGCACCGTGACAGAAAACAATGCAGTCCTTCAGAAACCCACTTGTTAGCCTTGGCAGAGGAATGTTTTTCGGCATGGGTGTTCAATTCGGATTGTAGATGACGCTGCGGAGTCAACGGAAGGCGCAAAGGAGATCAGTATCACAGTGAAAAAGAAACGTGGACGACCGAAGTGCACGTCCAAGAAGCGAGGGTCAGAAGCAACGACAGTGGCAAAGAAAAAGCGAAAATCTGATGCGCCGAGAAAAATGTTCGTCTGTGGAGTGAGTGTCATTCACACTGGATAGAACAACAATTTTTTCTGGTTCCCAATGTGGCCGCCTGTCTTGAAGAGTAACTTGTGCTAGTCCACTGAAAAGAAGCTTGAATTTTGATTTTGATCGGTCAGTAAGACTCGGCGGAGTCTCTTGTTCGACTTGGCAGCACCTTGGCTTTCGCTTTGCCTCACTGGAAAGTCGTGCGAAAAGGTGGACGAGAGCTCAAGTTGCTATTGTTTCCAGATGATGACAAAAGCTCCGAACGTCACGAACGTGTCGATCCGCTCCTACAAACAGGACGACGGCGCCTTCCACTGCGACCAGTGCGACTTCACTTCCACCGTCGACAAGGTAGTGTGTGCTACGCTGCGGTATCGTTCGTGACAAGTTGGCGCTTGGTTCTCTCGTTTGTGGTTCTGCGTTGACGGTGGAAGCCGTGGCGTGACGTAACCTGTGCGTTTTCAGACGTTCCGGCTGCACGTGCGCCGTCACACTGGGGAGAAGCCGTATACGTGCTCTATCTGCGGGAAAGGCTTCATAGACTCCAAGTACCTGGGCGACCACGTTCGAGTACACACGGGTCAGTGGTGTGACAGTGGTAGTGATGCTACTCCCGCACCAAAGCGCAAATACAGTGGAGTGTGTGTTTTATTGCGGGTCTGTGAGTGTTTGAAGACTCTTGCTGAAAGTCGACTGATCGCTCACATCTCCGTGAACGTCACTCGATGTCAGGTGGAACCTGCTGTTGAAACTGCGGTGTAGTCACCGCTTGTGTAAAATTCTTGCTGACTTTGGTCTCTCATGTTCTCAGGTGAGCGGCCATATTCGTGCGAAATTTGTGCAGCTAGATTCAAAGCGAAGAAACATCTGAGTCGACACAAGCTGACGCACATCGGTGAGTGCTATGTCACGCGCACACGTTTTGCTTTCGACGGTTGAAACTGATATTTGAATGAACAGGATATTCTTTTGCTGAATTGTACTTGTTTGAACTTTCAGAAACGCGTGACCATCAATGCGACCAATGTGCGGCCGCGTTCAAGTCATCGACGCAGCTGCGCGAGCACATCGCGCGCATCCACAACAAGCTGCGTCCGCACAAGTGCGACTTCCCTGGCTGCGCGTACGCGGGCTTCACTCCCTACGACCTCAAGATGCACAAGGAGAAACACGGGTGAGAGACCAGCCACTGGGTGTGTCAGCCAACCACACTAGAATGCAAAAGTTCACTGTGGCTTCGTTTCCCCACCAGAAGAACATTGTGTTGGACATAAAGAGACGAAGAAGCAGGAACCTAGGGCAACAAGAAACCACCGTGTCCACATCAATGTAGATTTCCACAAATTAGCTGAAGTGTGTGAAGCCACGCTGACTTCTCAAGGGCTGTTTTTCCTCAATGGTACGTCTCTTTCAAAGTTGCAATCTCATCACTTTTATGTTGTAGTCTGCGAGACTCTGCCCAGTCCATCCTGTGCGATTTTTGCGGTAAAGTCTTCCACCGCTTCGGCTCTCTCAAAGCACATCTCAAACTCCACTCCAACAAGGTACTATCTGCAATAAAGTTGTGTGCATGCCGAGCAGTGTTGAAATTGGAAATTTTACTGTGTTCGGTCGTGTCCAAAGAGTGGAACGAGCATGCTTGGTGGTTGTGGTATTTGTCGCAACGTATCGGGCAGATTCATGAGCAGAAATACGTGTTGTTTGCAGTTGGAGAAGTGTGGGCACTGCGAGTTCACGTCTCCGTACAAACAGGTGGTGCTGCACCACAGCATGCGGCACCACGGCGTCGACCTCAACAACGTGCCCGTCGAGCGCACGCTCAAGTGCGACCTCTGCGACTTTGCAGCCTTCACCAAACAGGTGCGGCCTTTGCCTTGGGTGTCTGTTGCGTGTATTTTTTTGACGAAAGACAGACTGAAACTGGTCAAGTTCAACACCTCAGATGGGTGAGGCCAGGGTGTTGGTGGACAGAGTACCTTCTTCAAAAAGGGGCCACTGACATGTGCATTGACTTCTATTTCAAAGTTTTATACTTTTGTGCAACAGTACTGGAGCTCAGATGTCGTCTCGTGCCTGTGTGTTTGCAGGAGTACGACATCCACATGTACAAACACTCTGGCTACCGACCCCACAAATGTCCGATCTGCAACTTTGCCGCCGTCGACAAGGGCACCATCACCAAACACCTGCGCGTTCACACTGGGGATCTTCCGTTTTCATGCAAGACATGCGGTACGCCCACTTTGTGTTTCGTCTCTCCATGGCTGTCGGAGAGTCGCTGCGCTGCAGCTGAAGTAACAGCTGAACCATGCAACAATAACCGTTGATCTTTCAGGCAAGCAGTTCACGCAACAGAGTGGACTGGCACGTCACAAACGAATTCATCTGGGAATCAAGGTGAGGCCCCCTTCGACTGTGCTTTTCGTCGTCAATCGAAAACGATTGGCGTTTCCTCATGGTTTGACAGTATAAAGTTTTCTGTGCACTTGATTATGACTTCTGCACGTGAGCGAACCTGTCGGAAGGTTTGCTTGGGCTTCTCACAAAATGATAGTTTTATAGCAAAGCTTCGTTCTCTCATTGTGGTCAGTCGTCTTTTCTCGCGTACAGCCGCACGAGTGTCCTAAGTGCATGCGGCGCTACGCAGACAGGAAGAGTCTGCGCATCCACATGTTCACACACGCCGCCGTCAAGCCGTTCGTCTGCCACATCTGCTCACAAGGTACCGGTGACAGTATGCATACGTACACACTCACACTCTCGCGTACGCGCACACACTTTTCGGCGCTCACCCAGTCTGCGACATTTGAGTCCAAAACTGGCAGGATCGACAAAAATTGCCGTATGTTTGATGTAAAAATGAATCGGCTTCAGAAGGATTGCACTGTAGTACCACCCATTGTAAGTGAAGTTTTCGTGTGCAGGCTACGTTCGCAAGGACATCTTGGCGAATCACATCTCGAAGAAGCACGGACCTGAGATGGTTCCTCTCGAGATGCGGCCGCAGCAGAAGCCGAGACCTCTGCAGGTAAACGGGTTCTGGTGCCTGTCGCAGGACTTTGAATGACGCTTCACACAAGGACGACACGGTGGTTGTGATATTCCGTTGACGAGTTGTGGCTCGATCAGTTAGTATTTGGAGCACATGCTGCGTCCCCGCCGTGAAATCTTCGCAGATCTACACGTGCACAAAGTGAACTGATGCAACTGGTGTTTGCAGGTGTCCAAGAGCGAGCTGGACCAGATGTACTCCGGCGTATCCGTGTCAGTGAGCCAGACTGCGCCAGCTCTGCAGGTTTCACTTCCCGCTGTGCCTTTAGTGCCTCAAGTCCAGCAGCAGCAGCAGCCACCGGCGCCGAACCCGAACCCCCTACCGGACGGGACGGCAGTTGTACAGACTCCTGTTGTGGTGGCACAGGTGGCTTCCACAGTTTCAGCTTTACCCAGTCACAGTCAAGCCAATCCAATCCAGAACAGTGGGCCTGTTGCCACAGCGCCCTTGGTGACTTCCACGCAGTTCCCGAATGTGACTTCGGCTGTGATCACCCAGCAAAACGTGCGTGTGTTTTCTGACCTCACCGGAGAAACGACGTCACTGCCAGTGGATTCTGTCATCAGCCAAGCTGGGCTGGAGCTGAGTACAATTGACCCCAGTTCGCACCACCAATTGCTGGGACACATGCCGCTTGTCGCTACCTCCAGTGGCTCTGTGGTGGGGCACATGGGAGGTACGGCGGACAGTGGCAGTGTTGGCGCAGGAATGGCGCCGCCGCCGCCGCCGCATCAGAGCGGCACCGCCGTCATCTCGCAGCTGATTCATCCAAACACGTACATCAGCGGACTCTCCAACACCATGAGCATGCCTCCGCATTTGTCTCATGCGCATCCGCATTACCAAATGTAACTTCGTGGTTATAAAATCATCGCAATCTTCTTGTGTTCAGGCGTCATGGATGACCTTCAACAAGGATTAGTCACAGTTACACTGCAGTCTACGTTGCTCACATGAGCTGTTGCTGTTTACGGTGAAGTGAATGGCAGTACTTCATCACCAGGATACACTCGTTTGTGCTTTACTTGGTTGTGTGTGTGTGCGTGTTTTGTGTTGCACAACAGGCGTTGCTCGACTTCCAGGCCACGCGCGTGTCTTTATGCACGTGTACGTGAGCCAGCAAATCGTGTGTTCATTTTGCACTTGAGAATTTTGCACAAAGGAACTGGAATCATCGCATGTCTTGGTGTCCGAATCAGTTTGTCGGACAAAACATTCAGGTTTTACCAATGACTTGTTGGGCTACACTATTGTTTGGTCGCAAAACATCGCTTTGTGTTGTTTTGCAGTCAGTCTGATCGGTTCACACGTGACTGAAATACTCAGAGGGAGAATCTCCACTGACACCTGTCAATGAGTTGAGGATGCACCATTTTCATGAGAAAACGAAGACGAAAAGCAGGCAGGCGGCTTCAAGTGCACAGATCCTCCAAACAAGGGGCTGTTCGCTGCGTTTGTGTGAATGTCTATGCAGCTGTCGTCTCGAACAGCAGGCTCAAACAAGAAGTTCACAAAACACGAGAAGGGAAAAGCTCGTCTGATTCCAAGCGAGCACCAGCCGCAGGAACGGGAGCTGCATGCGACGACCCTGTCGATGAGAAGTGGATGTTCCACTCTTCTCGTTTGTGTTCCCTTTGATATCTTGCTTTGAGCGATTGCTTTGTTTGTGTTGCTCTGAAATCTGCGTTTGTTTTGTCTGAAGGAAGCTGAGTGCAGTGCGATGATGCCTCAATTCGATGCAATTTTTCCTTTTTTTTGCGTTTCGAGCAGTGTCGTTTTCTGTTTCTAGTGTGTTTGTGCCTGTGTTACACTCTCTGCGACGACTTGTACAAGTCTCGTACCTCCCACGAAATAAATGACAGTTTCACAACGAGGTAACCACACGGATGTCATCAATGAAAAAACGTTTTGCGCGGCTTGATGCTCTCAGAAAAGGTTGAACTGCTGTGCTCATGGAGCGAGTGAAGTGAGGTCGCAAAGAAAAAAAAACAAACCTTGAGGTCAACGCGAAAGGCAGAAAGCCATTGCTTGAAAAACAATTGGAGGTCGTTGTTACGCTTTTAGAGAACACGAAAATTTGACAACAAAGCGACGGAAAGAGGACTGAAAAACGTGGTGCCGGTGCAGACATTCCAGTGCAGTGTAATTGATTCAAATGTGCGAGCACAGACCACGCAACAACAGGTGACTTTTTCTCGCCGAAAGAACGAAAATATCTGCACAGAATGAAGTTGCATCACGAGACTGAGGGCGAAGTCAGGTGTCAGAATGAGCGTTCGAACGTTTGACCTCCCAGAAACGGACAGTTTAACCAGCGGCACAACCAGGGCCAACAAGACATTTGCGGTGTGTGCCGATGCTGGTTTTGGACGACATGTAAAAAGTCTTAACGAACCTGTTTGCCCGCAGATGAGGGACAAGTATCTGTTTGGCCTGAGGGTCTTATCCGTGGAAAGGCCAACCAACAATGGTCAACTTCATGAAAACACTGGCTCCCCAGATTTCCCTTGACTCTGTCTTCGCTCAGGCTGTGTGTTGTGACGTCGAGGCGCCGCTCGGCTTCACCTTCGACCCGGTGGTGGCGGCGCTGTCGACGGCCCCGAGCGGAGTGGAGTCCAGCGGGGAGACCGCGTTGGAACAACGAAGGATCTCCCGGAGTCGGGCCCTGCAACAGGTAAAGAAGCAAGACCTGTAACCAAGAGTCAAAATCTGGTTTGTGATCCTTTCAGAATTTTACGGAATGCTGGGGTGGTTTCGTTTCGTGGAATTTGGGCACGCTTGGCTCCCAAGTTGTTGAGAATCGTGAATTCAAGAACACTGTTAATTCCTGGAGGCCGTGGAGTCGAAACGTGAACGCGCACTCACGTGTTCTGTTCCGCAGAGACACATGGTGTCAGTTGATATTGTTGATCAAATGCACCACCAAGGAAACAGACCTGAAGCCCCTGCCGCACAGAGTGAAGACGATGAAGTTGACGGCTGAGTTGAGCATGATGAGGTTGTGCGCGAACAGGTTGTAGTGCCACTCGAACGAGGGGCAAGAGTACGACTTCTTCAGTCCGTACACGAAGTAGCGCCTCAACTGAAATATGTGGCACCAACAACGTCGTTGCAAACCTGGGCTTATTCATTCTTTGTCACTTTTTTGAAGGGTCACAGAGTACAGAGGAAAACTGGCGTGCGCAAACTCACTCACCGGGTTGGCCAGCTGCGAGATCCCGAAGATGACGACAACGACAACGAGGCTGAGCGTCATCTCGTCGCGCGGTCCCGCCCCCTGGTGCGCCTGACTGTGCGACGACGCCATTTCCCGTTTCCGCTGAGCCACCTTCCTCAATGACCTGATCAGCTGGTAGGTGGTGAAGACCAGCACCGACAGCGGAATCACGTAAATCACGACGTAATAGGCGATGACCATGAAACCCATGTGAAACGAATAAGATGCGCCGAACGCAGTGAACGGAGCATCGTACACATCCTTGTTGGGGTTGTACACGATTTTCCGCTGCCAGAGTCGTGGGAAATAGAAGACCAAGGTCCCGACTGTCATTGCGATGACTTCGTACTTGGCTGCCTTGACTGACGCCCAGGTTTTGGCTTTCATCGGTTGGCATACAGCGATGTAGCGTTGAACTGTGACCAGAACCACCAGGTAGACGCTCCACATGTGGGTGACTGCGGCCATCGGATAGCCATACTTCTTGCAGTACCCACTGTACTTTCCGAAGCTGGACACCAGAGCTGAAATCGCCTTTGTGCCTGCAAAATAACACACATGTGTAAGATTTTCCCAGCCGCACAGAAACGTGCCCGCGTTACTATCAGTTTTCATGGCATTCATTTCAACAAGTCATCAAACTTGGCAACTGTCTTTGACAGTATCAAAGATCTAAGATTCTTGATGAGGTTCACTGGAAGTTCAAACGCGTCGTAAATGTTCCACATCAATGTCTGTTTCGAGGGATTCATAGGCGCAATTAACAATGAAATTCCCATCCTAATAGGTGTCAGGAACGGCAATTGTGTACACTTCCCTTGAACCCCAAGAAAAATTTCCTTCCTGGCGGGTAATCCGGGCAACCTGGAAGCATCTTGGACTGTTTGCCAAGAGAAAACAAACTCATTTTCTCTGGAGAGACCTTTCCTTTTTCACTGCAGCTTTGAGAAAATAGCGCCATCAGTCTAACAAAGGGTTTGCAGAGACCAAAGCCTGATAATGCGAGTTCTTTGTTGTTGCCTTTCCAACAGACAATCTGCAAGTTTCCATAGCTGCCAAACAGATCTTTGAGGTTGATGTTTTGTTCATTTGCAGAACAACACAGCGAACCAGATTTATGGATCCTGTGTGGCAGGGGCTTCGTCGCAGACACGTGCACGCTCGCATGTTGTTGACACCTCTTGAATCTATCGCTCTTCCAGAAACCATCCCGAACGCAGGAGTGGCATGTCATGGCACGTTATGGCTCTGGCACAGACCCACAATTTTGTGTCATTTTTGCACCTCGAAAGATTCTGAAAGTGCACTGTGTCGTCGCAGTGCACCACCAACAATTTCCAAGTGACATTGAGTGGGACTGTGATACGCCTCCCACTCCGGAGCCTGGAAGAGGAAACTGTGAACATACTCACTGGGGAAGGTGACGCAGAGCAGCCAGACGAAGAGCAGGAGCGTGTCAGCGCCCGCCAGCGTGATGAGAAGGAACGCCGTGGCGGAGCGGGCACGCTCGCGCCACATGACGCACACCGTCAGCGTGTTGCACACGCACCCGAGCGAAACCAGCACGAGCTTCACAGCGACGTTCATGTACATGTCGTAGTCCATGCATTCAAACCGCTCAGTCGTGGCTCCAACTCCAGTGCCTTCAGAAGTGGTTTGGTTTGAAATGACCACACTGCTGTCTGAAAAGTTTTGCGTTGCGTTCTTCATGATGCTTTTCACATGGATGGTCGCAATGTCATTTGCTCAGTGGCGTCCGCAAGAAAGATTACGACTGAAGCTGCAAAATGTGCTGCTTCCATCAAGAGAAGGACAAGATGACCAGATCAGCTTCACAGAGACGAGTTTGTGATGCATCTGAAACTTGATTTGTCCACAAAGGATCCTCCGTGGTTCAATAGCCGACTGGTCTGAAAGACTCGTACAGGATTGGAATCTGCTTCAGGGGATTGACACTTTTCTGTTGTCCCGCAGGATGAAGACGGTCTCACTGGTGTTTGTGGTTCGTGCACAGCTGCCATTGATTGAAAGACAAACGGTGCATGCTAGAACCAACAAAGAAACAGCAATCACGACAATAAAGACAACCGCGTTTGTGACCTAGCAACAAGACAAAAACACGGAACTCTGCGCGCTTGACTTTATTTTTTCAAAACAAGACTTCCAAACTTTGTGTCGAGTGATAAAGTGTGCGGGTGCCATGAAGGACTTCATCTGCAAATGGAAACACGAAGCTGCATGGGAATGCAGCGCGGGTGCGTCTGTTCTGATAGACATCAAACGCCGTGTCTGAAAAATGACAAATGCAGGTTGGAAGTCTGTGCGATGTGTTTTCGGCATTTTATTTCTATATTCTTGGCGGAAACGGTTCAACTGCGTGCATCATCTGTCTGGAGAGACAAGCTTGAGGAACAGAACGGCTTGTACGGAACCATTCGTTGTGGATTTCAAAAGCAAACCTCTCCTCTTCGGACACGTAAAAAAGACGCTCGTGTCTTGTCGGTTGTTCGAAGCTGTAGATACACCACATGTCACTGACTATATACAAAGTCAAATGGTAGTCAAAGTCAAATGAGGCAAGAACGTTGCACACGAAACTTTATGGGCACTTTTAGAATCCAACTAATTGAAGAGTTTTGTGTTTCTGGTGACACTTGGAAGTGACGTCGTGCTGGGAGCTTTTTGTTCAAGTTTTGCCTGATCTGCGTAAAATGCTGAAGGAAGCCGTTGTGCACGGTTTCTTGGTTTCACTACAAAAAAGAGTAGATCTACGTGTCTGTGTATGAGATCGGAACTGCTTCTGCTTGTTCAATAGAAGAACCTTTAAACTTCGTCAACAATGTACGAGTACAAGTGCATGAATAGCAAAATGTTGCGAATTTGCCTTGTCTACCCATGGCAAAGGAAGTTCAATCCTGTCCAGTGAGCTTTTCAGAACTTAGAAACGCGTGCGCTTGTGCGCTTCGCTTCAGTGACTTGTGCACTAGAGCCAATATCGTGTGTGTTTTTATCTTGGCAGCTCTCGTGTCGACAGTAAAGTTGGAAGGGCTAAAAATGTTGCACACCACTCCTCAAAAAACAGAAAATTCACAGGTACAAATTTTACAAACTGCCTATGTATGAGTTTACAGGGATGAAAAAACGATTGCGCTGTTGTTGATATGAACGCAAAATTCATTGTTTGATCAAAATACGGGTGCAGTCTATCACAGGTCGCAGATTAATAATTTTCCATTCTTTCCTTGCTCATATTCTTATTTCTGGGACGTCGTCAGTGGATTCGTCCCCATCTGTTTCTTGGTTTTGTTCGTTGTTGGCTGGTTCAATGGGTTCCTCGTTGCTCTCTTCCTGATCTGTTTCTTCTTGTTGGAGTGGGTCTGGATGTGGCGGAGTTTCGACAAGTACCTCTTCTGTTTCTTGTTCTGCTTCATCCGAGGTTCCATCTTGAGATTCGTCTTCCTGCCCGTCTGATTGTTCCTCCTCTGTCTGTTGTTGCTCTTGTTCTTGCTGCTCCTGATTTTGCTCTTCTTGCTGCTGTTCTGGACGTTCCTCCTCTTCCTCCTGCTGTTCTTCGCGTGGTTGTGATGGCTCATCTTCGTGGTCATTTTTCGGAGTTTCTTCTTGGAGTTGGACTTCAGGCTCCTCAGTATTTGCTTCATCACCACGGTCTTCTTCTTGTTCTGCGTGGTTTTCTCCGTCTTCACCCTCTTCTTCCCCGTTTTCTTCCTCCCCATCATCTTCTCCCTCCTCTTCTTCCCCTTCCTCTTCACCCCATTCTTCTTCTCCCCCCTCCTCTTCTTCCTCCTCCTCCTCTTCCTCCTCCTCCTCTTCCTCTTCCCCCTCTTCTTCTCCCTCCTCTTCCCCCTCTTCTTCTTCCTCCTCCTCTTCCTCTTCCTCTCCATCCCCTTCTTCCTCCTCAATTTCTTCCTCTTCTCCTTCTTCATCCTCTTCCTGTTGTTCTTCCTCCTCCTCTTGCTCCTCTTCCTCTTCTTCTTCCTCCCCTGATTCTGCCTCTTCGCCTTCCTCCTCGTCATCATCGTGGTCGCTCTCCACCTGATCATCGCCAGTCAGCAACTGAACGACCTCAGGATCACTATCTTCTTGTTCTTCTGGGTCGGACTCCTCTTGTGAACGCTCAGGATCACGCTCAAGTTCTGGCACCAAGACAACTTCTTGACAAAGTCCGCAAGCCCTGGGGCACGTTCGGGCAACAGTTGGGTTTCTCAGGCAATGCATGTCCCTGGCCCAATCGTCGCAGTGTCTGTGAGCGTCCACACACTGACCTGCAAAACAGACAAAGACCTTTCTCACAGAGGCAAAAAACACCTGATGTTTCACCAAAGAAGATCCAATCAACAATGTTGCCTCCTGCAAAACTGACCACTGTGAAGTGTACACCAATACTCGTACCTTGTTGTTGTTGTTGCTGCTGCTGTTGTTGTTGCTGCCGTTGTTGTTGCTCCTGCACAAGATCAGCTTCAAGGCACTGGTTGCAGCGGTCCACGCAGTACTCAAGCACCATGTCGTCCAGGTTGCTGCATATGCCGGAAGCGCGGAATTGCGAACAGCGCCGGCAGCGCTGCTCATGCAGGGCGTCCGGCTCGAACTGTTCCACAGACTCAGGCTCTGCGTGACACAACACAGGTTGTGAAAACTCTATGTGAACGTGCGTGACAGGTTTTGAGGGTCACAGTTGGGAGGGGGGGGGAAGAAGTCTGGACATTGGAAATGAAACCTCCGTGGAAATCGAGAAAGAACATGAAGCAAACTGCAACTCACCTTCGCTCTCAGCTGACTCTGAAACCAGCACAAGGCCGTCCGGCCCCACCGACCCGGGCGGGCACCGATTGCAGGTCCGCAGGCAGAACGGCGCCACTCTGTCGCAATGAGACGCCCGGCAAACAAACGGAGGGGCTGCGTCGCGGCAAACCTGTGAAGGCGTCGGGCTGCGAGCGGGTACACCAGGGACTGCAGGGTTCGGACCATTGCCTTGTCGCTGGCGCTGCTGGGGCACCACAGGTGGTTGGTTTTGTACAGGTTGATTTCCCTGCACAGGCATCTCAGGCATTGGATAATTGTCAGGGTTGAAAGCAAGAGGGCGGCTCGTGGCTGGGCGGTGAGGGCAGATGGGCATGTACGCGCAGGTGCAGGGGCATCTCTCTCTGGTCATCACGTGGTCACACTGCCCCATGGTTGCTCTCAGCTGGCACTCTCGGGACAATCCAGACCAAGGAGCATCAGGGCACAAGTCATCTTCTTCTTTGGCTCTGCACGTGCAAGGACACATCCTTCTGTTGACGCCAGTGCAGGCTCCTTTCCCCAATCTGGACACCATCCACAAACAGGTTCTGCCGGTATCCTCTCCAACGTAATCAGGACATCTGTCCGGAATCATGTTCTGAACAGACGGATTGTCAACAGACAGAGGCAGCAGGTCCATGGGGCTCAGCAAGAAGTCAGGCATGTTCTGCATTGGAGCGTTGGGATCGCCGAAAGCTGCACACGTACAACTGCACATGCATCTGAAGGCTGGCTGTCTGCAGAGTTCCCTATTCTCGGAGATTCGGAACTCACACTCGTACGCCATCTTGGAATCGGGATGGTCAGCGCAGTGGCTGATGTCCACCGCCTCACCGCCCGGGGGATTCAAGAGGACTGGTGGAGCCGGCTCCTCTGAAAATTGAAAAGAATCTTTGCACAACACACTTCGACCGAAACCACAGGCACATCTGTTTGGTGTGTCGTCTTCTGTTTGTTTGTTTTTTTTTTCGCGTGGTTGTGTCGGTGACACATCACACTGGAGTGTACAGAACTCAACAAAGAGCGATTGCGCACGAAGATGAGGACGATCACAACAGTTCATTACCATCTGATTCCGAGGAAGCAGGCAGGTTGTTTCCTTGGCGACGGGAGTGTTCGTCGCACACGCAGCGGCACAGGCGGCGGCGGGCGGCGCCCACCCTGCCCCGGCCGCTGCAGAGCGTCGGGTCGGTGCGCAGGCGTCGCAGACACGCCTGCGCCGTCAGGGCGTCCTCACACTCGACGCCGCTACAGTGTGCCGAGTGCGCCACGAGCAACACGAAGAAAATCGAGCACAGCGTGGTGCTCATGGTGTCTCTTGGTACGTATTCGTACGAATTGTCCGTTGAAATGTTTCTCCGCAGTCTTTGTGGTGTTGGTTGGTTGATGCGTTCTTCGAAGTCCTGTGGAACAAAGAGTGGCTCTTTTGTGCTCGTTGTTTGAGATACAGGTATTTGTTTCAAGACACGTGTTGTAGATCCACACGGATGAACTTGACGCCTGACACAGCAAACCTGACCACTCCTTGTCAAGACTTTGTCAAGATTCCCCGTCTGTGAAATCTCAAAATCTTTTCAAAGTGGCCTCAACCTCTCAAATTATATTTCTTACCACAATAGTTTGTGGATCTATTTTTTGAAACTGAGAGGCCAACAAGACTGGAAGCAATCTTTAAGTTTGAAATCACGAATGTCGCGAAGACACGTTCTTTTGGACGACTTACCTCTTTTCTGTGTTTGTAGCAATCAACGAATTTGGAAGTTTGGCACAACAGAAAAACAATTCACGTCTTTTGCTTTACGATCACCACGACGAGTCCAATTTTCCCACACGCACGCAAATGACTTCGTGATGCGCAGAAGCGCAAGAACTTTTGCGACACAAGAAAAGTTCTTCACAAAAGAGGAAGAATTTTGAACACAAACCTTTTATGGCTGCCTATGATGATGTTTACCACGATTTCTTGGGACATCCCACACTTGCACACGGAATCTGTTGAGGTGGTTCATGTCCTGTGACAATTTTGAAGTCAAAACCAGACCATAGTCCCAAACAGGCAAGAAACGTTTGAGACGCTCGAGTTGTGGTGTTCAGAGGGTGTCGGCTGACAAGGTAAAATCTTATTGGGGCTCACGCTTTGGACCCTGTGGCACACATTTGGTGAGCCAAATATGCAAAATATTGCAACATGAAAAAAGACACAAAGATCAACTGGGCCAAAACTTTGTTGGATTTCGAGAACAATGTGTCTCAGGGCTGAATCAAGTTTTTTTGATAAAACGGCATGCTTGAGGACAACGGTCAGAATCGGACCAAAGCAATTCGTTGAGATGAAAACAAGCAAAGTAAACAAAAGACAACCCATTGTGCTTCATCGTACGAAAGTCCAGATGTCCTTTATTTTGAGGAAACAATGATCTTTTGAGACGTTCTCTTCAAAGTGTTCAAAGAACCAACCTTCACAGAGTCAAACCTGTTTTGGTGGAATGGTCTGGTGAACCAGTGATAAACAGACTATGACCGTTGCCACCGTCATTTTGTTTGCACAGTGTGAAGGCACAAACCACTCGCAAGCTCATTTTGAGCACGTCAGGCAGTGCTGCGAAGGATTTCAATTGTTTGGTTCTTTTCTGAAGTAAACAATTCGGCAGTTCTGCATCGTTTGTCCGAAATTTCGCTAACTTTTCTTCCATGCTTTTGGCAGCGCCCATGCGACTGGCTCCGGACCATAGCAGTGCATCCTGGGTAGTTTGCAAAGCGGTTGATAGATCCAACTTCCGCAAATCAGTTGTGAAAATCAGGACGTGTAGGTGTTGAAATACTTCTCATTTCACAGGGTTTTCTTCAGACAGACACATTTCAAAAATTTATTTTGACTCGAGCCGGATCTTGCCTGGGTTACATACTTTTGGGATTGTACCACCCCAAATGATCTCACTTGCAAAAGTTGACCCAATTCATCTAAGCTTTCGTGAACAAAACGACTACATTTGATCACGTTGCTCACTTGGCCTCCCTTTTCCTATTTGAAAAATATTGCCATTTCATACTTGAGTCCCCCGCCACAAAACATCTGCTCCAGAGGCCGAATCCTTCACTTTTGACAAATTTGGACCTGATGGTTTCAAGGGGGTTTGTGCGAGAGCGGTATAGTCCTTGCACGAATTAACCTGTTGGACCATGGGCACTTCTCATCACTCTAGCACAAAGTCAAAAAGTGTCTTGTCGCCATATTACCCAAACGCTTCAGTGGACCTTTGAAACTGCTGGACAAGTTGTAACAAGAAGTTCGGCAAACGGACCCGATGATGGTCGCGCGCATCACTTCCAAAAAATTGAAATTTGAAAAAATTGGAATTTGTGAAGGGCACCAAAAATGAATGGGGTAGAAGACCATCAAAGGTGTACCCATTTTGTTTTTTTCATTGCACTTTGCTTTCATTGCAGTTGTGATGAGGGGATGGGGGGGTCCAGCACAGGGGGAGGGGCGGTCTGGCACAGGGGAGGGGGTCTGGTACAGGGGGAGGGGGTCTGGCACAGGGGGGGGGG
>JAAUXT010128230.1_pt1 | contig 17970 bp, 19 predicted proteins | sample 7278171 | NCBI WGS metagenome assembly JAAUXT01 (sample SAMN14350112, study PRJNA611818) | marine sediment metagenome | isolation source: surface marine sediment (1.8m) | place: French Polynesia: Moorea | collected 2018-08
GAACACTTTCAAACTCGCATTCACAGATTTAGCCTTTTGATGCCTATAGGTGATTCTCACCACCATACATTATACATAATGTATGGTACAAGGTTCAAATCACCTAAAAAGTGAACTGAATATTTTTTTCAGGGAAGTGTGTCTTATCTGATTGAATGTTTTTCAATATCTTGCTGCAAATCAGTTGTTTTTTCCTGCCTGGAAAAAGGACACCAGCAAGATTAAGAACATTTTTACATCCTTCACATTTGCTTCGGGTGAACAAGTCGCGTTGTGCTCGTATTTCTGAAGCAGACTGCGTCACAAAAAGACTCATCGTTCCTGGGTCAGTTCCGCCACTTCTGTTGTCTCAATGGAGTCGACATCTACGTCCGCAGCACAGCCCGTCAGGCTGCGTTTGTCCAGAGTGGAACGTATTTTTGCCTCCTTGCTCCATGTAACAAGCTTTGTTCTTGAAAGCAGCACCAAGAGTGAGGCACCACGAGTCAGAGTCCGTATCTACTGCACATGCAACAGCTGTCACATCAGGGGCAGATCAGGGGTGCCCAGGCGCCCAGGGCTCTCTGATCCCTTTTCCTTCAACCTTTTATTGCACCGCAAGTGCAACAACAAATCAACACAAGGTAGATGTTTGAAATTTGAAGTGTCGTCCTGAGGGGTCGGTCGCCCAAACTAGATCTTGTGTCCATCCGCCCCTACACATTGTGTCAAAATTCGAAGCATGATTCAGCTTCACACGACTTCACACGTTCCTGTTCGTTCGCCAGTCTCTCTCACACCATCCTTTCAAGATCCGAAAGACGAGGTTCCTTTCGTATCAGTCGGATGAGGACGCGTCAAGGAGTGTGTCTGTGCGCCGAGGGAGGGACGTTAGGGAAGGAGGGAAGGAGGCCACAAATGAGATCCTGCAAGCAAAAATAGAGCTCAGAGGATTTTTTGTGAAAACCAGGTGTGAGATTCGTCCCGTAGCCCGCAGTCGCGATCAGTTCATGGAGTGGCACTCACGAGCCATGGGAACCGCACCAAATCCAATCTCATCTCAAGAGTAAAAATTGGAGCGAATATTGAGTAGTGCCTGGCCCGGGGGTTCCCCAGGATCCACCTGAGCGTGTTTGGTTGGCTGATGATCTGATTCAGATCAATGAGCGCCCGTGGCCTCGCCGCAACACCCAATCAACCCACTTGTCTGGAACCAGATTCCGTGCGTCACCTGCAGCGCACTGAACACCGTCCGCTATAGTTAGGGAGGTTTAGCACAGCCTTGAAATTCGTGCGGTGCCCCCTTCGCCAGATCGTAGCACAGATCACCAAAGTTTGCTTTGAGAGCTAATGACAAGTGAGCAAATGGCTTTTGTGTCACTGATCTGGCAATTAGGGCACTTCGGAAAAGGAGCGGATGTGTTTGCTGAACCTCCTTACTGACTGTCGCTGCTTCTGGAAGTCTGCTGTCCATTTCAGTTTTTCTTTTTTGTCTGTCACAAATTCGACCACAGCAACCAAAGAGCAAGAAGTTTTCAGGTGGATTCCTGCCTGAAGTTTCGTCTCGTACAAGCTGGTGACAAGGGCATCACAAAAGCTTCCGTCAATTGCCGCGCATCAGAACCGTTCCTCACAGTGCAGAGAAGTTTCACAGTGCAGAGAAGTCTACGCACTCCTGACATTCGCTGCTCATCTCGAAGCCCACAGGTTCCCACCACACGGGGAGCCAACCAGCCCCTGCAGCGGGACTCTGAACAGCCATTAAATTTTGAAACTACTCGCACAGAAGCCAATAAATATGGAGATTGTATCGCGGTCCTGCAGCCTCGTCAGTCGCCATTTTTTGACATGTGTGCCACGACTCGCTTGGAGCTGAATTCACGAAGGTTTTCGACTCACATGTGAAGGACTTGCTGAGGAGCCTCATTTGCTCATTTTGTGACGCGTGCAATCAAATTAACACGTGTTATTCCTGCGCGCGGTGGTGTCGGGTTCTCACAGCTTTGATCACCAGGGTCTGTCTGTGGTAATGGACCAACAGTCGCGGTGGAGTCAGAACCTGCATACGCACTGGACAGGAAGCCAAGAAAAGCGCTTTCTGTGAAGATGATCAAATTCCGCTTCAGAACTGACTGCGTCCACCCCAGGAATACAGAAGCAAAGCCTTTGCAGGACACAACAAGCTTTCAGCAGGGAAGTCACACTTCGAACTTCACTCGATCACGATTTTAATCTTGACGAACGGAAGTGAAGATTGTGCGTTTAATTGAGAAATGAATAACTTCAATGGCAACGGTTTAGCCATTGTCGCCTGTGTGAATGTGTTCCTTTCATCGTGGTTCCCTCGGCAGCGGAAGTGATTGAGTGGTGCAGAAAGGGAACGTTCACGACTCTGGTCTGTCTCGTGTCTTCATCACTGTGGAGTCCGCAGCTCGTGCGAGGGACTGTAACACGAACCCGGTGTCATGAAATGGCCAGACACCCAAAATCAGGAGGCACGGGGTGAGGGTCTCAAGCCTCTGCCCAAGGTCAGGCAGGTCTGGTAGCAGGCTCCTTGGCCCTCTTCCCCAATGCCTCAATTCAATTCTCACCAGAAATTGCTTGACACACATCAAGGCTCTGAGTGGCCTGTGCTAACTGATATCTTCAGTGAGTTGAAATAAGGAGGCACCCCGTGTCAAAAATTTAGGGTGTCTCCCCATGTCGTTCCACCGGTGTCCCGCTGCAGAACTCTCTGTCACTAAATGGCCGGAGGCCAGAAAACAACGAGCCTGTGGTCATTCAATGGCAGGTGTGAAGCCCGCCTGAAATTTTTCTTGACGCGCACCAATTTTTGTTTTCACTGGTCTGAATTGCGTCTACGCAACAGATGTTCCGCGCGAGTCCAGCGGGACCTTTACCTGGAACCTGCGCCGCCACTCAACTGTTCACATCTGCCCGGGATGGTTGTCACTGAAAGGTCAAGTCAATAAAGGAATGGCAAATTGTTATGAAAGATCAGCTTGTGGTGAAAGTTCAACATGTCAGTGCCTGCTCTTCACTTTGACACCTGAAAGAGAAATGTTTCTGTCAGATATTTGTCCGTAACTACAGCGGATCCAGCTAAAGGAGACGGGAAACCAAGGTCCAGAGAGCAGGCCTCCGAACTTTGCTGGTGCAGCTGCCACGGAAGGAGCTGCCGAGCGTCCTGATTGGGCAGCCAAAAGACCCTGGACCAATCTTGTAGGCAAGACACACCGGACCACAGACGTTTTGTTCCCCAGATCTGAACACACGGGAGTTTTTGCTGCTCGGTGCGCTTTTGGTGCAGTGCTGTAAGAACTGAAGCAGGTGTGACCTGACTGAGTCACTGTGACAATTGTCTGTGACAAAGCAGAAAAAACGCCTTTGCTCAGAGCATGTAAACACCTTTGTTTGCCTATTCAACAGGACCGGAGGTTGTTTGGTCTTTGTCTGTTAAAACTCCAGTGGTGCACCAGTCTCTGGGGTTTCCCACCTTTCTCTTTAAGTTTTCACCCATGCGCAGTGTCGGTTCTCAAATTACGGGGCCACGTAAACCTGGCGTGCGGGATATTCTCACAGCTGTTCTCCGCCAGATTCCTTGGCTTCTTGCATCCTGCAACCGTACCCTAACCGACCAGTCTCGTGTTGCTAACGTGGAGCTCAGACAGAACTGGAGAAGCATTTTCATCTGGAGACATGGGGCAGAAGCAGGAGATTTCTCTCCTCAGGTGAAGAGATGAGGAGAATGATTGATTCGCCTCGGAAAAACAGACGCGTCTTCGTTCCGAGAGGCTTCAACCCTAATTTCACGAATCGTGTTTGGATTTCAGGGTGAAGAGCACCGACGCATGCGAAGTGTCCAATCGAGAACACTGGGCCTGTTCCCCGCAGCTCTCGGTCGCTCTCGCTCATGCTTTGCGTGCACAGAGAATAGGGAGGTTCCGCATCAAGCAGCACAGACGCAGACCTACCCACAGAACAGTTTCACTCAAGTTTGTGTCCGTGCCATGACGTAAGAATAGCCATTCTCAAGCCACTTTTGAAACGTTTTGTCCGCAGGCGTGCTGTAGATTTGTGGGTGCGCGTGAGTGTGCGTGCGGCAGGTTCTCTGCCTCAGGTAAACCAGGCCAAAAATTTCGTTGGGGTGGTATCGAAGCTCTATCTCTTTAGGCTTCCGAGACAGCATTTTTGGCCCACCCCTAATCAGAACTGACCCCACCCCCGTGTGTGTTCGAGTACGAACGGCGTTCCTGAACCTCCCACACACTGGAAATATCGTGGCGCGGCGACCCACAGTTTCGTGCTCGCACGAGAATGCGTTTTGTGTGGCACAAAACATTTTCATTGACCTGCATGCCTGCTGCCGTTGTATTCAATGGGCTTCAGTGGTTTCAGATGCAACTCCAATGCCTGGGTGAGTTCCAGTTGCCGACAAATGGATTATCTTGTTTGCGCAAACCTTTCTCTGGCACCAATCTTCTTCAGGGAATCACACAGCAGAATGAACACAGCTTCTTGTTTCAACAACCTCTGCTGCGGTCGGACACAAATCTGGAGTGGAGCGGTGGAGGGTTCCAGCAGATCCAGGGGCCCATGAGATCTGATGGTCCCACAACCCCTGAAACATACGTACCCTCCTAATTTTGTGCTACGGGCAAGCGTAAAATGTTGCACACTATACTCCTCATTTCTTCAAGATTGGAGTTTGGATCCCCAGGTTTCCCCCTTGCCTCAATTCTGGATCCAGTGTGTGTGTGTGTGTGTGTGTGTTGTTTGCCGGTTTGCCCCACCCCTGACCCGAATCGTGACTCCGCTGGACCCGCTAATGAAGGAGCCTCTGAATCAGCTGTTGAGGGTGATTAACACCGCCCCGAGCGAGCACAGCAGCGGCGGCTAACTGCGATGGACCACTCCGTAGAGCCCCTTGCTCAGCACCTGCACGAGAATCACCTCAACCGACCGCTTGAAGCGCTGCAGGCGCTGTGGAGCTGCAGGGCTGAAGCGCCTTTAATCCACTCTCATCCACACTCGCCTTGTTTCTGCTTCAGAACAAGTGAAGATCGCTCCAAGTGCGTGAGAGCTGAAGACATTCAGCGACAGATTTCACATTGACGAAATCCAGTCGTGACCAATGCTAGAAGGCAGTGCAAAAAGCCAAGGGAAAATGTGTGTCCTTGCTTATTTTTAAGGAGTGGATCAAGAACCTGGACTCCAAGGCTTGACCCTTTGTTTCCACCACAGGACCCTTTGTCTTTGTCTTTTCACTTGTGAAAACAGTGATAGGCAAGCCGTGGCCAAGGGAATGATGGCAGGCCTGACCCTGCACTCAAAACTCATTTCATTTCTCCAGTCTTGGGTGTCCTGGATACTCAGTGGACTCTCCATCGTGAAGTGTGACGGTCTGGCTTCCTATTTGGCTGATTAACGCACGATAGATTTGTGTGGTCGTCTTCACGAACCACACACGCGTCTCAGGTTCACGTGGTTTGACAGAAGGATCTGTCGCGTCAATTTACAGTTATTTGCGCTTCACAGCGACGTTACTTCGTATCCGACCATTTCCTTGGGAATTAAAGGGCTGCAGCGGAGATCACGTCAAGAGACTCGCTGCATCATCTGAAGTCGCGAGTCCTGCGGAAAACGCATATCGCCGTCCGCCGGAAGACGTATGCTCCCTCTTTCAAGCAGTAACTGTCTTGCGTCGTTTGTCTAGAGCAAATCTATCCACAAATGACGTGTTCCTGCGCCGGTACTCAGCGTGACGCATGGGCGCTCAATGAACGGTAATTATGGAGATGAGATGGTTGTGACTTTTTACGGGCTGTTTGTTCCGAGTTGGATCCCTTTCTCAGTGCTCAAAATGTCCGAGAACGACAATGATCATGGTTCATTCTCCGGGGGGGACACCAGATTTCACGAAAGAGCTGGAAAACGAGAATGGGTCAACAATCCAATTCAGGGCAAAGCTTTTGGATTGACAGGGGTTGTAGTCTGCACAACAATCAAGTTCAGTTTGCAGCTTGAGACAAACAGACCAAATATGTACATGTGTGAGGACAGAAACTTTCCGTTCATTTCCGACAACAATTCAAAGATGAGAGTGAATTTCTCACGCATCCATATCTTGCTCTGGAAAATTTCCACGTGACACTGCTGACCTGGAATCCAGAACCTGAACGAATTCATGGCATGACTCAATCACAGAAGCCTCTTGTCAAGCGCTGAGTGGAGAAATGACGTGGAACCAAGGTGACAGGAAACGGGGGTGTATGAATTTAACTCAGTTGTCCTGCTGTCATCTTTCCTGATGCTGTCCACAAATGGTTCAGGGGGACAGGATTTCCTGTTCGTTGTTGACTCGTGCAGTGAAAGAATTTGTTGAAAGACCTGTGAGGTTTTCGGCTGAACCAGGATTTCAACGCGGTGGAACCAAAGAACAGTCCAAGCGCCACACGCGCCTCAAAGCCCTGAAACCACGGACAAGCTGCGAACTCTTTGTCTCAGCTTTGCAATAGACAGGTCGGACTAAAAGCTACTGAACAAGTTCCAGAGAAGATGTTCTGGTGGGAGAATGAGGAGACAGGTGTCGGGTGCGCAATTTTGGAACACCTACACTATTTATTCATGACCGCTTATCCCGAGAGCCGAGTGAAGCCAACAAGCGACGACGCTGCCGAGAATACGAATCACGGGCAATTCACCGTCATCGAAAAAACACCCCGGAGGTTTAGCAACCACCGTTTTCATTTCGTGCGGTGCCCCGATTGCTGAATCAGTGGCATCGACAATCACATTTGGACCGAGTAGAAACTGACCAAATGGTGCCTGTGTCACCGATCTGACAATTGGAGTCAATTACCATTTGCGAAAGACTGCACGGATTTGCTAAACCTCGCTGCTGACTTCGCGACATTGTTTGCAAGTGTGGCAGACTTTAGCGTCTGGATCTTCAATGTTCTGGTTCAGTGAGGTAAAGTGCCAGGTACATGTGGTCGTGATTATGTGGTGCACAGGACACAGGACGCAGGACCGACAGACCCAAGGACAAGAAACGCTCAAGGGTTGCAATGCCATGAGAGTTGAATGACCATGCACCGGGTTCCTTTTTCTATCGGTGGATGATATAGGGCACACGGAAAATTTGTTGTTATTTTTGTGGTCTGTGCCACCTGAACTGCCTGCTATGGTGATTGTGCAGCCTTGGTGTGCGCATTGACAGGCGCCAAGCAAACGACGTCACCGGACGGACATGCTAAAACTCCCGATTGAAGAATGTTCTCGTTTGCCGGAAATAAACCACCACCTGAAGAAACCTGAAACTGTGGACGTGGCCTGCGGCAATCTTGTTCAAATTTCATGCATTGGTTTCAGGGGTTCTGCTCCATTTCGGGGGTTTGCTTTGTCATTAGACGGAGATGTAGAACCATCAGAAAGCTGTTTATGGCCAGTGGCAGAGGACGAATGATTTTCCTCTTTTGTGGAGGGTGTTGCACTGTCTCTCTTCTTTATCTGAGCGCGAAGTCTTTGTTTTCAGTTAGATCTGGGGGTATTTTCCTTGCACGTGAGCACGTTTTCCCCAACACATCCACAACAGCGATTCACTCACGTATGACCACTCATTCACTCATTTCCACCCGCCTACGAATCCATCCACGTCTGCTAACACACCCATTCGCACCAAGGCACCCTCAGAAACCTGATCAAGAAACTTCTGCACAAAACACAATTCCTGTAAAACTGTTCAACGTCTCTGCGATCAGACAAATGTGCTCAGAGACCGATGCTTCATGCAGAGTATCGTGCGAACACAAGAAAGCTGGGCCCGGAGGGCTGGTCTCTTCTCCATCTGCTCAGATACCTCGATGTTTCAGAGGCTGAGATGAATGGTTCAGCACTGGAACTTCTCTCGGTCGGCGTGGAGAGCAAAATGCCTCGTATGACGCACAAGTTAAGTTGTTCAGACGCCTCAGGCCTGGGTGGCTCCCCCCCCCCCCTGTGGCGGGTGCCTCAGGAACAGCGTTCTGAACGTTTCTCACCTGCCGCGCGTCCGTTCCACTGGTTCCCGCTCACACAGCAGCTGCGCAGAACAGCGACGGAACAGAACCGGGAACCCGGCTCTGCTTCGCAAAAGGATTGTGACGGGAAATCACAAGAGGACGGGTCCAAGAATGAACTCATAGTCTTCAAGCAACGTGTGTTCCTTACCTTTGCTCTGGTTACATGTCCTATTCCCAAAAGGCTGAAAGTATCCTGTAAGTATCCTAAAGAGGCTATGAAGAGTGTTGGGTCACCGCCGCTTCAAGGGAAATAATCATCATTCATTCCAATTATTCCACGCAAAGTCAAGTTCAATCCTCCTTTTTCAGCGCGACATGCGTCCCTCTTCCTGCGCCATTATCCTGTAATTTTGCCAATCAAGACAAGATCAGTTCACGTGAAGTTTCGCGCTCCTTGAGTATTCTGTGGTGCCGCGGGCGGCCCACCGATTTTTGCGCTTTCAATTACACAATCCACTTTTGTCCACAATATCTCAGTGGACCCACAGGTCCCACAGTCGTGAGTGTGACGTGCTCTGTCAGATCTGCCCACGGAATCGAAAGCGCTTTCTTTGGTGTCTCTGCCCACGTTTTCACAATCAACTCAAAAAGAGCAAAGGCAGTTGCGATCGCAACTTTCTGCAAACTTCAATCCGATTTTGTGTTAAAACGCCTCAATCCGTGCAGTTTTCGGTTGTGTATCAAAGCAGTCCCAACGTTGTGGGTATTTTCTTCTGACTGGGGGGGGTGCAGGGAGCGCACGCGCCGTGGAAGTTTGCGGAGTTGAGTCGGGGCAGCTTCTCATGCAGCTTCGGCCTCCGCGGCAGCGGCAGCGGTGGGTTCTGCAGGTGCGACACCGGCGCGTGGGACATGCACACACCGGCGCTACTACCCTTCACAAAACTTCACTGAGTGAGGGTCAAGTTGAAAGCGTCTTCAACTCTCATGCCTGGAGCACAATGAAATCGTTTGTATGCGCACGTTCGCAGGGAACCGTGACTTCAAGCTCGAGCCAAGATCCTGCACGCTCAAACTCGTGCATAGAAGCCAATCTGGCAATCTTTCTGACCATTTACGCATGATTGCATTTTGCGGACAAATAACCCCAAACAAACAGCTGCTCAATGTCTTTGATCTTGTGGCCGCGAGTGTCAGAAATTCCGAGTGGGAGACGGGAGTAATGGCTGCAGACGCGACGACACGACATCGCGGCGCATGGCGCGCGGCCGGACGATGCCTCCTGGTGAGTGAGGCCGCTGATAGAAAAAGAGTTGCGCCTGTGACATTTCTGCCCATTCCTTCTCATCTTGGTCATTTCCTGAGGACACCATTTCATATTGACCTCGCTCTCCAAAGGGCAAAAGGCAACCGCGCAGGACGCAGAGGAAGACCACATCTCCACGTCCACTCCTGTCTCGTCACGCAGTTCTTCGGTCCTTGCGCACGCACAAGAAAATCCATTGGAATCCCCGAGAAGCACCTGTATCCAGCCTGGTGCAAGTGTCCTCACTCTAACACAGCGACACAATTCGGACGCCCAGTCCTACGCTTGTTACGTCATCCTCAAATCCAGTGTGGAGCCAGGGAGCCCAGTGGTACCGCGTTGTCTGATGGTGGGGTGAGACCAAGTCAAGCTCCGTGCGCTCGAGTACCGCGCTCAGCCCTTGTTGACAGATCTAAATCTATGAGATGCGGAGACCCCCAATTCTCGGTGCAAATTACCCGTACAATATGCATCAGTCATCGGAGACAACTTCTGTCTGTGTCGGCTATTTTTGGAAACGCTGCGGTAACAACCTGCTGGTCGCACGTGTGCTGAAAATTAATGATTAACAGCCCCAAAGAAGTCCACTTGGATCAGGACATTCTTTCATCTACTTTGGGGCTCAAGAAGGGTCTCAGCTTCGCAGGAATTTGAGCGTGGTAATTTCCAAAACCGCACAGCTCTTTCTTCCCAAGGCCAGCAGCTCTTGGAGACTGGAACGCAGATTGTGTGAACAAACTCAATGAATACCATTTCCCCTGTGTATTTTGCAGCAAATGGCGAATGGAGGGTTTCTGCACGAAAATGGAAGAAACATAGTGAAGGAGAGGGACGCGACAAAAAATCTGGGCCCATTCAGTGACACGCTGAGCTTTTTCGAGAAGCCAGTGCAGTTGGTCGTATTGTGGCTATTATTGTGCAATCAGGGCTCAACGTACCCAGGAACCCAGGGGTACTGGCTGCCCCGAAACCCTGAAGTCGAAACACCCTGAAGCTGCTTTTGAGTTGAGTTTCCTGACCCCTGACCCTTGAAATAAATTTCTCCATCAATGAAAAACTTTCGAGAATTGGACAGGGGGACAGCAGGGTGCCTCTCATCGGCTGAATGAGTTTGTTTTTGCATCATCATCGTCGTCAAGGCCTCGTGCTCCGGACTGTTGATTCCGAGAACGAGACTGGACTTTTTCCTGCCGCACCAACCAGACCACCAGAGGCCATCATGTCCCAGTCACCTCACGCTCGGGCCTCAGTGGTGACCACACATCACGTGGGTTCCTTTCTGCGCAATGTCGTCGTTGCTAATGACGACTGGCATTTCGCTTCGTTTCGCACCGCACCGTCTCCAATTGACCCTCCCATCGAGTCTCGCCCGCGCGCCTCTGAATCTACGTCTCTCACACATAATGGCGAGATTTGGCAAATGTGTACGTCTCGTGGCACGTGCCCTCATCACGTGGCTGAGAAGGATCATACATTTGTTTTGCGCACAACTCACAACACATGGGACCAACGTATGAAAGGAGGTGCTTCCAGTGGTGTGTGTCACTGGCAACAAATGAATACAAGCGTGTGGCATTGTTTTGTGTTTTGGGAGAAGATACCAGGAATCACCAAACTCCTCCCTGCGCTGTCATTCTTCTGACGTCAGCGACGTCAGACCGCACCGAGTGCAGAATCGTGCGAACCCTGTCCTAAACCTCCCCGTTGACACTTCATTGGGCGCCGCGGCACAACCGAAGACCACGCACTCGTCTGTGCGAAGCAGGACCAAGACATTCAGTCTGCAGAGGATGATACGCAGCTTGGTCTCGACAGCGTCTTTTGCTGTTGTGTGGGAGTGGCGCTTCTCTTTCTGTGGTCTTTGACATGTTTCTTCACAACTCGTTGGGGGCCTGTACTCAGTAGAGTGTCACAAGAAATTTTCCACCTCACCCGACTCAAAATTGGTGCCCAGTCTTTTTGTTCAGCATCTCAACTGTCACATTACGGAGGTTCCACGGAAAATACGCCCGGTGCTGCGCTATTGCGTGCGGACTAAGCGCTGCTGAACCTCCATGTTGCTCTTTTCGTCCGACGTGGTGCGAAAGTAGCTTCTCACATTGCACTGCGTGGGCTCCTGGTCTTCCGGTCGTCGCGAGACGTGAGGGTCGGGCCGAGACGACGTTACCCGGAACGACCCAAGATGCAGATTGTTCGTATTCTGCTCCATCCCACAGACGTCAGTTACATGTTGGTGAGTATTCTATGCCGAATCCACGCGTTTCACCTCAAATGCGTCGTTTATCCGGGACGTTTTTGGAACAGTTCTTTTTCAGTTTTGTACATGTGTGTGTGTGTGTGTGCATGTGGGTGTGTTTGGAGAGCATTGCAGGTCGTTGACAGCAAAACGCGCTGCGACTCGCTTCTGTCATTAGCGATAAATTACCCTGTTTTTCACTGTGAATTAATTTACAAGTGGCAGCTGCCCACAGAGGAGACCGTGACACTTGATACGGATGACATTTCTATCTGGCGAAATCCACGAGAAAAGACGAGTCGACTCGACGCTGCGTTTGACGTGAGTTAATTGCCTCAGGGAGCCACGTGACACCATGGGCCACGTGACCTCACGTGATTACGCACGATCTGCCCACTTGATCTCCTCAAACATGAAAAGAGTCTCTTTTGTGAAACGTACTCGTAATTTCATCATTTGTGTTTTGCTGTCCGTGTCAGGTTTCTAAACAAAGAGAACAGCTTGGCTCGAGGCTGGCTTGCTTTCACAACGTGAAGGCTCCGAACTGTGACAGGAAACAGACCCCCAAGAACACGACAAATTTGCCCTCACAGAAAGACAAACGTGCGCTCGCGCGTGTGTGTGTGTGTGAATGAAGAAGACTCATGTTGGTCCCCGTGGCCCCCATCACGAAATCCGGAAAAAGCGCCCGTGGAAACAGAGATCATCGTCCTCTCGAATCTGCAGCTCAATCCAGCCCCGTCCGCTCCTGAAGAATCCAGGGCATCGGAGAGGGTCCCCGAGGGGACAACAACCGACGCAGATTGACAAATGTGCTGCTGATATGAATCTTTCAGGACCGAAGAACTTTGTCTTCATTGGATCATCTCTTAAAGCTGTCCCGTCCTGCTGTTTCCGACCTTCGTCCAAGTGCACGGAGTTGGAACCAAGCCAAGTAGATCCACCTGTGTCCACACGTGGGATATGAAATTACACACACATTGGTCACTGGACAGACTGACACCAACAGATTGACAACAGCTTGAGAGTTTCAGCAAACGAAGGCCAGAATTTTGTCCAGTAGTGTTGCTCAATGGACAGAACAGACTGAGCCACATGCGTTGCATTTTTGTATGAAAACAGCACAATACTCAATGGTCTGCCTGTCCGTCTGACTCAAATTCTGTGCTTGTCATCTGTGAACCTTGTTTTGCACAAAGCACGCAGCTGTGGTGCCCCTGCTTTTCGACACGGTCTCCACGATTCTGCGGTGGTTCTCAAGAAACGCGGCCGTTTCCAGAGAAACACATTTTGTTTGCACAGATGCCGAGCAGAATAAATCCGTCTGCACAAATGCGGCAAAGCTGTAAACAAACCATCCGTCATGGAGTGCTCGTTTAGGTCGCATTTGGGCAGCATGAAACTTTCAGGGGATACGGTTTATCAACCTGCGATGGGAGACGCGCAAGAGACGGATGTTTTGTTTGGTCCATTTCAGACACAAGTCATACAATTGGGCAAATGAACGATGTATTTATGCATTGATTCTAACACATGAAACGGCAGCAGAGGATCTCCAATGAATAGATCAGGGTCCAGAGCCTCGTGGTCATTGGCCTCAAGGAGTCCGGGGAAGTCGGGCACGGGCTGAAGAAAGTCGAGCGACACTCACGCATGCGCATGACATCCGCAGCTCGGCATGACGTTTTAGGGCATCCAGCATTGTCGTAAAAGGAACACAGGTGGGAAGGAACCGGTCCTGCTGCGGCCTCTTCCGCCGTGTGGAACTCGGGAGGCTCTGAAACCAGCGCCTTCTCACAGTCTCAGCTCGAGTCACAGCTGGGAGATCTATCTACACAGAAATTGGCATGGTTTTCTTTTCTTTCCATCGCTGCCTGGCAACGTGCAACACAAATGTGCAATTTAGTTTTGTGAAAATAAATCCTCGTTGACAAAAACACATTTAGATTTGGCCTGATCTGCTGTTGCTGCAAATTACCATCTTTTCAAGATTGAGGCCCTTTGGGTTGTTCGTCTTGCGCAGATTTGTTGTTGAGATGCATAAATGCGAAGGAAACGAGAACTGCAGGTTCCATTAGCGGCATTGAATTTCATTCGTGTAATAAATATGAAGCGAAAGCCATTGTCTTCTGTGCCTTTAATATTCGCATCAACAGGGAGACATTTTTCTATTTGCCCTTTTACAGTCTTTTTTCTTTGACTTCTGGGTTCTTCAGAATGGTGCTTGCTTGAATGTAACTTGCCCTGTTTGTTCTTTTTCTTTGCACAAAACTTTTGAAGTGATGAAATGTGCCATTTGCGCAGAACTCTAAAGAATCGGTGACCGAAATTCCCACCTCACACGCAGCAAGAAGCCTATTCCTCACAGAACGCCCAACTTATGTGGAGCGAAACGCGTGCACGTTTGTCGTCTCCACGCAACAAGGTGGGAATCTGGCCTCCCAGAGTGTCTTCCAAAGACGAAGGGTACAACACAGAACGGAGAGACAAGAAAGGCGAACGTTGGCACCCCAGGGCAGGTCAATCCCGATCTTGCTGGGAGGTCCAACACCGGTGGGTCCCAAGACTTGTTTCCTCCTGGACAGACGACTTTGAAACAGCGAGGTGGTTTTGCACGAGCCAGACCTGCTGAACCTGGCGCCAGGGGACGACACGGTCGCATTCTGCTGATTTCCGCAGGGGCCGCAACCGTCCCCAACAAGGAAAGGGCGCTGCTCGCTTGTCATCAAAGGCCGCAATGTCCAATCAAAACTTGTTCCATCATCCCGCCGTTCTCTCTGCGTCCCTGCAACACGTTCTCCATTGGGGAGAGTTCGCACGACCTGGTTTTCACATGCGCGCGGTGACCCAATTTCCAGATTTGTGGCATGCACAGAAAAGTAAATTTCAAGAATGATCTCACTTTGGCAATTGACCCCTGGTTGTTCTCTTTTGATAGCTGGTCAGATTTGTTCATTTCATTGATCTAGCAATTGCGGGCGTTGGCAGAGACCGGACGGATCTGCTAAAGCACGCTGTTGCGGAGGTCTTGCAAATACGTTCGCTTATCATTGACTGTCAGTGCTGGTTCAGTTGTCTGTGCCACTAATCTGGAAGTTGGGGCACCGCACGCTGGCGGATACCGGACGGTTTTGCCAAACCTCCCTGTTGCCGCGATATTGGGAAGGTTCAGCACGCCTAAAATTTCACACGTGCAGTGCTCCAATTGCCAGATCGCTGCTCCAGATCACCACATTTGCCCTGAATTTGCTCCCAGAGCCAATGACAAGTGACCAAATGGTATCTGTGTCACCAATTTGACAATCGGGGCACGTCGAAAAAGGACCGGACGTGTTTGCTGAACCTCCGTACTGAGTGGTCTGTCCGTCTTGCCAGGCTGAATGGCGGCGCCTGACAGGGAGTGTGAGGTACGAGTCGGTGGTCCCGGACTCCAGATAAAGCGGATTGCGTGAGCGCCCCTTATCAGCGGAGCCCCAGCCCGGACCCTTCTCTACGCCAAATTGCTTCTCGCGCTCCTCTCAACAATCACTTGTTCACCACGTTTACCGCAATTGACCAATTCATCATCGCGATTGAAAAAAGAACCAAGGTCGCTGCCGGACACAAATCATCAAAAGGCAACAATTTTGTTTCAGGGCCGAATGGAGTGTATATACGTATCGACTTGCTCAATATCACATCTCCTCCACAAACGACCATGAAAAACACTGCGCAAAAAAAAATCTGGGTTTGGTGCTTCCAGTTGTTCAGAGAATGAACGATCACGTCTGGATTGGGTCTGTAGGGGCACAGATCCACTCTGTGAGTCTCCACTGCTGGATGCGTCTGAGTCCCTCACGTCCGCCCGGCACGCGATGCGCCACACCGGCTTCTGATCATGAAGTTTCCGCGGACGAAATCGGATTACTGCGAGATAATGTCGCCCTGAGTGAGCCAACATGTTTGTCACAGGTATGGAATTTCACAAACCTGTGAGTGGAAATAAATTTCAGTGACAAACATGTTGTCAAACTCAGGGTAACATTCTGTCCCAGTGGTCTGTCCCTTGGAGTGAGTGAACTGACGTCTACCACAAGAAAAGTTGTGAGGAGTGGATCTCTGGGGGACAACGCCATTAAACTGAAGGCAGCGAGCAGAGCGTGGTACTCTCAAGTTGGTCGGGACGGCGCGGAGAATTGTGCACTTTCCTTCTTGTTTGGTATGCATGTGTTTTTAATTGACGTTTGCTTTTGAACAGTTCGCAAATTCGCGCTGCACACACACACACACACACACACACACACACACACACACACACACACATACATACAAACAAACAAAGAGGCACACGAGTCTTTTCTTCGGATGAAGAACACAAACTTCCTGCAGAACCAGACACTGCGTGTTATTTTTCCTTCTGTCATTCGCAGGGGCCAAAGAAGCCTCTGGCAATTACTCTTATCGTTCCGTTTCTCTCTCTTTACGAATATCAGAACCAAAGGTACTGCAGCTCTGTGGTACGTCAGTCTACGCGCTGTGTATTAATTTTGTGTAAATGCCCGTTCTGACGCTCGTCTGACGTCATTCCATCGCCACGGCGATATTTCAACATCGGCTTCTGCGGACCCACTTTTCCACCATCTGCAGAAAGAGAGGAACATCTGATGCATATTTTCCGCGTTTGAGCTTCAAGACGGAATCTAATTCTTCAGTCCCTCGTAATGAACAGCATCTTGTTCGCGCTTCGGTCTCGTTATTTCTCTTCAGCTTCAAAGCCAGAGTCTGTGAGAACTCCCCCCACCCCCTCCTTCACATGGAGCAAAATGTTTTTTATCTGAACATCATCATCAATAATCTGAAATTGAGTGCAGCTCGAAACTAATTCACGGCGCGTCAGAACCTGAGGAACCTGACCTTCCGGATCTGCGCTGAGAATTTCCCAACGTTGGGACTCGTTGTTCACTGGACCAAGCCGCTGGATTTGACACGCTCCTCGCGTGAGAGACACAGATGCAAAAGTCCGTCCAAAACAAACAATCTCGGAACTGGAACTAGCTTAGGTCCGGGACAAGACTGGATCGATCCTCTTTCCATGTTTCTTTTCTTTTCTCTCACACACCGCGCAAGAGACACAGAGAGAGCGAGGGAGAGAGAGGGAGAGAGACAAAGAGAGAAAGAGAGACAGAAAGAGAGATAGAAAGAGAGAAAGAGAGAGAGAAAGAGAGAGAGAGAAAGAGGGAGAGAGAGAGAGAGAGAGAGAACAAAAGAAAGAAAGAAAGAAAGAAAGAAAGAAAGAAAGAAAGAAAGAAAAAAAGAAAGAAAGAATCAAGACCCGACTACTTTTTTTTTAAGGGATTCAAAATGCAACTTGACCCACTCCGGTCCAAAGTGCAAACAAGAGCATGAAAGCTTCAGTGTTCTCCGTGCATTCCTGGATCCGCCAGCGTCGTGTTGACGGACGCCGACGCACCTTCTCCGACGCAAACGGAGGAGGCACCACCAGCTTCTCCCTGCGCGGTTCAAACTCCCCCGTTCTGTGTTTTACGTCGAGTAAAGGTACAAACAATGGCTATTCATTTCTCTCGGAGCGATTGGAGCAGCTGTGCACACGTATCGCCCCTCCGTTCTTCACCTCATCCGAACGACTGACGCTCTGTTTGTTGTGGAGAACATTTACTGCAGACGCTCCGCAAACAATTGACTTTCAACAGATGGTTCTGCAGTTCGTGGTTCGTGGCTCTGCGTGTGTGAAAAGCCTTGGAGAGTCATTGGGTCGTAAACAAATTTACATGGAGGCTGCCCACGTGTCAGAACTGCACACTCCTGTTCCTTTGGTTGGTGCCAAAAGCCGAGACATTGAACAGGAACTGTTCATTGCTGTTTGTGACAAGGTATTTTCGAGTGCACATGTGCTTGCGCTGACAACCAGCATTACGAGTCTGTTTACCTTCACGAAAGAGCCAATAAAAATTTAATTTCATCTTTATCTCCAGAAATTGAGTAAACTTGAACAGGTGTTGCTTTGTTACGACTGCGAATGAACACAGGTCGAACAATAACTCAGTGAGATCAAGGATCATGGTTGTTCCTGCTCGCACCTGAGTGCGTGTTGTTCGCCTGATCGCACAAACAGATAGAGCCTGCAATCATCTACAGGAAATGGGCTTCCATTTCCGAGTTGAAACTCAGCTTTTTGAACGTCCTGGAAGGAGGAAAGATGCAATGAAACACTTCCAGTTTGAAAGTGTCGTTTCCTGCATGTTGACGATGCTGAACGAGAGCTGACTGTTTTGGGCTTCAATTTTGACGATTGCTATGCGTGCACCTGTTTTGTGTGGCTGTTTTTTTGGGCTTCTGGTCCTTGTCAGTGTTGCCAGGTCGGAGAGAAATTTGTAGCCCAAATTTTGATGAAAAGTAGCCCAAAAGTAGCCCAAAATTTTCTCAACTGAAAAAAGGAGCCCAAAAAAGTAGCC
>JAAUXT010052038.1_pt1 | contig 17969 bp, 12 predicted proteins | sample 7278171 | NCBI WGS metagenome assembly JAAUXT01 (sample SAMN14350112, study PRJNA611818) | marine sediment metagenome | isolation source: surface marine sediment (1.8m) | place: French Polynesia: Moorea | collected 2018-08
GTGTAAAGCACCCCTAAGGGTGTCTGCACCCACTGTGATTCCAGTCTGTGATCACTGGAACAGGGGTAAAACAGAGGTTTTGTCCGCCCAAGACGGACGGACGCGGATACAGGGGCAAACCAATATCAGACCGCTATCGCGGCTGATAATCAACTGCCACAAGCCTTCTTGACGTGAAGATGTGGGCCCGTCACTCGCAGCAGAAATATTAATCAGTCTTTGTCAAGAAACAGCGCTGCTGCTTGAGGAATCTTTATGGCCGTAATCCTGTATGGCTCCTGCGGAACCAGTCTCTGAAACCTTCCCCAAAAAGCACATGAGCACACGAGGCACACCAGTTTTTGTCCTCGTCTTGGGACAAGGAGTTTCGACAATCGCTGAAATAACTGCTACAAAACATGTCTGATTCTTTTGGTGGTGGTGGGGGGATCCTTACTGAGTCTGCAAATCCGTCAGTAATGGAGGGCCTGGCCAGTCAGACGTGTCACTGCTGATCATCACCAGCAGCTGCCGCCGCCTGATCCACTCATTATTGCAGTCTGCTGGAAACGCTTCCTCTCAAAATTGTCCACATCCCTTTTCAAATGGAAGAACAGACGTCGACAAAACACCCCCGTCGTCAACGCACCAACGTACACAGCAAGTGGATGGGAAGGGGGAGGGGGTCGTGGGGTCCTGCATACTCGTATACGAGGACCACTCCGCAGCGCAAGATGACGATTTCACTCTACGGTTTACTAATTTCTGGTGTTTTTAATCAAGATATCTTCAGGTTGTGCGAGCATGAGGGTTTTCCAAAGTGACAACTTGACCTTTCACGAATCCCATACACTCGCGAAACACGCAATTTCATCTGAGTCGAATGGCCACTTCGCACAGCGCAGGGAAGACCCTTCAGTGATTTGTAGGCGGCTCAGACACCATTGATCACTTGCACTGATCTGCCCACTAAATTGAGTTTCTTTGCGTTTTTCGCCACGTCTATCTTGGCTACATTTGGCTGCACACAGGTAAATCTCGCGACGGATGACTCCTTCTTTTGCGCCTCTGACTTGCCGTGAGGGAAAACTCAGGAGCTGCAATCAAAGTACCCGAATTTGATTTTGATCTGGCCAGGCAATTAACTTCTCAACCGTGTCTGATTTGACACACCTCACACACACACACACACACACACACACACACACACACACACACACACACACACACACACCGCTCACTTGGTCTTTAGTTTTCTCAACGCTCGCTCACCTGGACTTGTGTTTTTCAGGGAATCGTCCTTTCTTGAACTGGCGAACACCGGTATGTGTCTTTGTCAGGATTGTGACTTCCCACACAAGCGAATCAGCTTCATTCTCCCAAGAATGGACAACACGGTTCATTCGTTGCGTCATCCTTGTGCAAAAGGCTTGAATCAACATCCGGCCGACCAACCTGCATGTGTCCCTGGGGTGGACCCCTGATTTGTGCCGATTCCTGTCTGATTGCCTGGCACAGTCCCAGGCCCAAACAAAGATTTTGCAATGTGTTTCACGTGGGTCAAACGAAGGCGTCATTATTGCATTCTGTCCAAATGCTTTGAGGAAGAAACCGACTTGCTGACTGATCCCAGCAACCACTGCATGCTGATTGCCGACTCCGAAAACCTTGCAAGTGTCAGTCACGACAAAATGAAAGGTATTTATGCTCTTTGAAAAAGTGAAGGGAACAACAGCAGAAACGGCTTGAAGGGGAGCAGGAAACACTGGTTGAGGGATGATCAAACAAACCAGCTGAGGCTGAAGCAGTCGTCGAGAGAAAAATACAAAGTTCACGGAGTCAGCAAGCAAAGCGCCATCCTCTGTTCTCTTCTTTCATAACAAACGCTTTGAAGCTCGAGAGAAGATTCAGGATGAAAAGAGTTCAGTTCGCTCCAAGAGCACATCCTTTTGGAGTGTCAGCTGTACCCTGGAACAAAGCAGCACCGAAGGGAACGGACGCATCCAGATGTCAAATCACGAAGTTGCGCAACAACTCATTAGTGAAGCCGCTCTGCCCGCGGACAAGGAAGACAACACGTCCTAATACGACGTATCAGTCAATAAGCAGAATCTCTGAAAGCGAAGACCCGTGGCCCGCAGCCATTCCCATTTGTGGTTCATACCATCAGAACTTAATTACAAGAGAACACAAAGCTGTTCACTTTCCAGAGAAAATCGTTCTACGACTACTCCCGAGGACATGAAAGACCGAAACAAAGCACCTTGTGGTTCTGTGCCTCAACCTGGAAAACAGCTTTGGTGTTGCAGCACAAGGTGTGACATTCCTGAAGTGAAATCTACAGACCAGTTCAGCAAGATCGCTGGTAAAGTTGCGAAATGAACAGCTGTGAACCCAATGAGGACTTTTTGGCTCACGTCGAGTCTACAATTCTTGCTTGTCATTCGAGGCAAAAAGACTTCTCTCCAAGCAGCTACCGAGGTCCGGGACAATGTGCAAATCCACAGACCGCGGGCCTCTCACCAAAGCGCTTTCGCCTACAACCTCCTCGGGGAGTCATTACCGTCAAGTACAAAGGTCCGTATGTAAACAACACATGTCCATTTGGGAGGAGACAAAGCCCAATTAGTGCGGCCGTATTCGGCACTAACCCTGCACTTAACCTGCAGTTCCCGCGCGCGGACAATGGGCTGCAGGCTGCGACGCCTCTGCAGCACTGCGCGCTGCATCCGCATTCAGCGGCGGGTAATGACCATTCGGGAATGCATGAAAAGCGCGATTGTTCACGGCGCGCACGGTTGACTGCAGGCAGTGCGTGCAGTTTGGGTGCTGAGTATGCTCGCGTTCATACCTCCCCATTTGCTCACGGCCCATTTAACCCATTCAATGACTCACAGTCAAATCAGCATCTGTCTGCACCCGCCAAGTTGCTTTTGTACGCAGCACTATTTTCACTGAAATAGAGCGGGAAACATTCCCCCAACTGAGCAAGTTGTCAACTGCATTCTGGTCAGCACAATCATTCCAGTCGCAACCCCGCGCCGTTTGAAAAGCGGTTCTCCGGGTCAAATCAATGCCTCTCACTAATCAGAGCGCGTTTCCAGTTCACCGGTTGCAGCTCGTAACTTGTGTGTACTTTATGGTTTGTCACGTTGCTACCGGTGATCCCGAGATATAAATCCCTGATCAGAAGATAACACACATTCCACGCTTCACAGAGGCAATATTTTCACCGCCATTGACGATCCAGGCGTCATTAGCGCTTTGAGCTGCGCTCTTCTGGGCGGATGAAAGCGCCGCACTTCGGTTCTGTTTTATGTGGCTGTTTCATCAGCACGAATCAGGCAGAGATCAACGTACGGGCGTGATCAAGACCTGAAACACAAGCAGCCGACCGAAGGACAACGAACCATGCCTTTGTGAGTCGATGCCCTTGCACCTTCTGCGAATCGTGGGTGGGGCACGCTGGCTTGGTTGGGAGTCCCGTCTCCCAGAAAGGACACGCATTACTTCTGCACTCCTGACTCTGTTGACTCTGCAGGAAGCTTCTCTGCAACTCGAGCGTATCTCTCAAGTTAATGGCACCGTAAAGCGAGCTCGTCTCAAAGGAACGCAGCTAATCCTTTCAGAGCTTCCTCGCCTTACAGCGCAGCTGGACCTCCCAGTTCCGAGCCGCCATTGTGCCCGCTGCAATCAACACTGCGCATTCAACAATCGGGCTGACTAACCCTCATCTTTGTCTTATGTCACCGCGTGAGATCGAATACGAAGCCGTCACAATGCGACGCGTGGCGGTCGTCATAAATTAAAAGCGCATTGCGATCCCTGATAATATCAGTTCGCCACTTGCAATATGGTCATTTGACTGCAGAGGTTGAACTTCTCACAGCGAAGCTTCACTTTTGATGACTCAACTGAGTCTCCGGTTCTTCTCCATGAAATGCTGAAAATATGAGACGAGTGCCAAATCTGCGACGAGTGCAGTTCTGTGAGTGTTTACCACTCGAAGACCTGATTCACATCGGCGTGGGAGTAAAATGTTGTTTTCCATCGGTGAACCCTCAATCAAAGCGTGAACTCGTGAACCACTGAGAGTTGTTCACATCCAACCACAACAGTGGAGCTTCTTGCTTTGGCAACGACAACACAAAAGCCAAACTCAACCTCAAAGAGCATCTGTCGTGTGATGTAACATGTGCGCCGATGAAAGCGAAGTAATTGCCAACAAGACCAAAGTCAACCACGTGTAAAAAACTTGGGTTTCAGTGCAATTTATTCAAGAGCAAACAGATAAGCCGCGGCGCTGGCTGATGCTCACCACTCTTTGTCCCCGACTGGTTTACCTCAGCATCGATTCGGCTTGACACAATTTCCCATCACCTGCTCAAATCCGATTACGAGGCTTTCTTCGCAGACACCTTTTTGGTGTCGGTATCTCCCATTATTTTCCCCCATCAAAGCCAACTAATTGCCGTCTCACACTCTGCACCGTTCTTTTCCGGTTCAATGTCGCCAATTTGTGCCAAGTTTGGACAAATTAGGAGACGAACTCCTCCGATTGAGTGCGTGTATTCGAGTACGACACAGACACGCGCATGCTGGGAAAGGACAGAGAAGAAATTCACATCAAATAGGGTTTTGTTTGGTCTTTTCACGACATTTGTTTTCACTCACACAATGGAAGCTCTGCGTAAAGACTTTTTCGGATCTCCGGGAATGAATCACAGACTGCGACGTGTAACGCTGCACGGCGCGACAGGTGGAACATTCCCCGCACAATGCTTCATGTCATCCGGATGCCTCTCCACTTAACGTCCCGGCTGGGCGCTGTCACCTGATACACTCAATTGCAGACAGAAGCACTGAATGGCACCTGTCAATTATCGTGCGCTTCTCAACAGACACGAGACAATGAAAATCTCATCTTTTGTGCTGGATCTTCTCATGTGCGCGACTGATGGGTTTTCAATCGCGCTGGGCGACGGGAGGCGATCGTGCACGCATTAAATCGTGCACACCACAGCACGAACAGACGCAAATGCATCCGAAGGTCATACAGCTTCACTATGACTGAAACCGAAACTCTTTGTCGCAAAAACTCCGCCTTTGTTCCAAAAACACAAAACAGAACTTTCAACATTTGTACACGCCCAGATGCCAGAAATACCAGTCAAGTTGACGCAACACTGTCCTGGATGCAGCACTGATGGCGCGTGAGAATGCAGCACCTGTCGAGGGTGCTCCACGGCACGCGCGATGTCCACTCGACGCGCATTCACGACAAGTGACAATATTGACCGCAATCTGCTTCCCCACTAATCCACCGATGTTTGCCCCTCAAACCCCAAACACAATCCACTGTCCACTTCATTATGGGATCTGCTGGCGGATCCCTGAAGAGAGAAGGGAACATCAACACCGGAGCCTCTCACACTCATTCACTGCTTTACCACTAGTGGAATCTACACACCTCATGCACTGTCATGTTTGAATCTTTCAGACGAGAAAAAGACCCTCCAGCTGTCAGACTCGGGGTTGACTGAAAGTTCAAAATTTCACTTTCCCAGCTTCACTTTCTCTGTCCCGTCTGACTCCACTGCGATGTCCATTTGCCCTTTGACAGACTGGGGCCAAAAATCGATCAGGCCTCATTATTCTCAAGCTTCAGAGTGAGGAATATGGTCATCGTGTTTAATTAAGAGCCGCCATTCAGGCTTTGTCTGCTGCACAAACTGTCTGGCATTCGAGGTTGTGAGAAAGTTCACTGAGAGCTTCGTGCAGTGAAGCTGCAGACAGAGCGCCGTCTGGCAGAAGAATAAACGGGTTGAGAAATGTGCAAGGAAGAACTGGTTCATTTCCAAAGTCACTTTTTCTGTTTCTCATCTTGCGCAATCAGACCTCCTGCTGATTGCACTACAAGAGCGAAGTGTCAAAATTCATCTTGCTCAACCTCAACTCCAGGCACAACTCGAATGAAGATAACTCTTTTCAAATCAGTTCGACAGACATCACGAAGAAACTGGAAATGCTTTGCAAAATCTAATTAAATTCTACAATAAAATTGAAGTTGGCAGAAGTGACAAACATGAAACCCCCGAGCAACAAATTTTTCCTGTCTTCAATCCAGTTTCACAACTCATGCTGGAAAGAAAAGGAGCAACAGAACTTCGGCTCCGAGTTTTTGCTTTTCGCCGACTTCAGTCTCTGCGGGCCAATCCGTCTGTTGAGAAGCACAAAATATATCTGGATGCAATATCTTCCACTTCAGCGCCAATCTCCTGTGGGATGGAGCTATTTCACGATGGCTGAGTAGCCAGACACATTGTCTGCGTGCAGATCATCTCAAAGTCGCAGAGGAGCCGGGAGCGGGCCAGGTGAGAAGGGCTCGTTAGCGGAGCAAACTAATCACGGCGGATCAACGCAGCTGCGACGCGTCGTCCTTGCCTCTTGCAGCCCATCCGTCTTGATCAGGTCTGAATGAAATCACACGCGTCTGGGAGCGAGCAGTCAGGTGAGCGCTGCTGCGGAGCGCGCGCTCAGGTGTGCATCCTCCGGGCCCAGGTGGATCCACGGTGGCGTGTGCATCTCAGTGGATCTTCGCCATTGTGTTTTGCACACTGTGTAAGAGAACTCCCGTGTGTATTTTCGATGCGCCAAAATTCAACAGGCCATTCATCAACTATCTGCACGGAAATGTCAACGTTTCTGCAAGTGGATGTCAAGTTGAAGACTCATCCTTCTTGCAAATCACTGTCAGCAGAAGCAACAAAACAACACCCAGCGACTCGACACGCACGGAGGACAATGTTACAAAGTCCGAACCGCCGTTGTTGCTTTGCCAATCCAAGTGTTTGTAACCTGACCCGAAAATGGCCGACGCGGACAAAGGATATCACGAAACGAGCAGTACTTTGGCAGCGATTCTTTAAGAATATTGCACATCACTAATAAATTACCTTAAGTGGTCGCCTGTCACCTACTCATCGCGCACTTTCAGTGCAAATCGCACGTCAGCGCGAAGCATTTTCGAGACCAACACCTTCACAAAACCCGGGCGATTTTGATGATAAATTTATGACACACATCTGCTCAAGATCATGCATTCCGGCGCTTGATACCTTTTAATCCGAGCCTCAGCTGTCATGCAAGTCCTCGTCAATGGTCTGTTCTTTCATCTCGTGCATGTTGCCCACAGGTAAAGCAACTCATTCGGATTCAGGTAGCGGCAGTCTCGTCACGCAAACGTACAAAGTGATCGTACTTACAAGGCAAAGGAGCCTATTTACCAGGGAAGGAGATTGATGAGGGAGGTTGGTACCTACAGGCCAGCCAGATCCCCAGGTACTTGTGCATTACACGCTTGCAGAGGCACCGACCGACCAGGGATCCAGTGGGTGCTCGGGCCCGTGAGGCCGTGAGAAATGATGTCAGAAACACTGGAGAAGTGAGAAAGAAACGAAAGACACAGGAAGTACGTACAAACCCGGTCTTGCAGAATTGGCCCCAATGCAGAATCTCAAACAAAAGCGTCAGGTGCAACATCTGCGATTCTACAGGTAGCGGAGGGCAGCTGGCCTGGGGTCTGATCCAGTATCTGTTGCAGTGGATCTGGGTCGCGGACACAGACATGACAGCTCTGGCTCGGCTCCAGACCCATGGGTGCGCTTTGCCAATTGTTCTCTTCACTGGTCTGACCTATTCGTTCACAATCATCTCATTTCCTTAACATTTTGACCTTTATCGTACGCCACAGTACGCCAACGCTCGTGCGTCTGAATTTTTTCGAGAGCCAGCCAAACTTTGGATACTCAACAGCGTTCCCAAAAAAAAGTTTTGTTGGTCTTTTTTCTCAGTGGATGCTGCTCATCTGTGCGATTCCCCGTCAAAACCACTAGATCTATTTGACACGACGCAATTCAAGAACAGGACCTCGCCCACATGTCCCATCAGTGTGACTGCGGATAACTGGAGACGACCTCAAGTACTCGGTTCCGAGTACATTCTCAGAAATCACGTGAAAACTCACAGGAGTGCTCTCAGTGAGCCTCTCCCGTCTGATAATGCAGGGACAGACAGCATCAAATTCTTCCTCATGTTGTCTCAAAAAGAAAGTAAAATTCATCCTCCTGTTGTCTCAAAAAGATAGTACAGAATCTGTGTTACATTGCGCCGATATCTGAACAAATGTGAACACACTGACAGGATCCCAGGCAGAAATGAAAAATGATGCTCTTCTTCACGGTCTTCATCTGGATGTTATTCACAGAGAGCAGGCGATGTTTTCGTGATTTGTTGGTGAAATGACTTTGCCTGACAAACTGCACTTCACTCTCATCTACCACACATCATCATAGATCAGAAAGTGTTCATAACGTGCAGATAGCGGAATGCTCATCACCTGTACAACTCGAGCACACTGTGGCTCTTCACCGCATTACAGACCAGAAAATATCGCGAAAAACCTCGGTCGCTGTTGAGAAAAAAATTGACATTTCTCCAGATCAGGTTAACAGGTATCGCAAACAAAGTCAAAGTCAGTCAAGAAAGAGCATGTCTAAAACCTATGGCTTCTTCTATTAATCAACAGATGAAAAGGGATCACTTAAGAACATTTGTGGGCTCAATCCCCAAGTGGTATTTGCCTTCAGATTTTACATAATGCAACATTCCTACGTGTAACGAGGCTTGGCATGTGAGCAAATAGTGCGGAGCATTGAAGCTTTGGCGTGGAACAAAAACTCCTTATTTGTCAACGACTCTGCCTCCGCCGTTTAGTCTGAGACAGTCAATATTGAAAAGACATCAAGTCCAATGTTAAACTACCTTCGTGGTATTAGCAAATTGCTACCGATAAGACCCTTATGGGCGAGAGGCGAGCGCACTTGAACTGTTTCTTCCCAATGGAAAGACGGCCAGGTCTTGGGAAGAGTCAACGACGCTAAAGTCAAGAATCAGTACCCTCAGACAGAAGTTGGGGGAAAGTACCTCAAGCCGATCTTGGAATGAAGCAGAGGGTATGGAATGAAGTGAAGAAAAGTGAGTGAATGAATGTGGTTGGTGGCTGACCTGTTGGAAGTGGTTGAGCTGGTCGAGCCAGACGCCGAGCTCCTGCTCCTGTCCGTCCAGCTCCTCCTCGACGTCGGTGTCGAACTCGGCGTCGCTCGTCAGGTAGTCGTCCTCCGACTCCATCGCCCCCTGGAGGAGAACAGCAGCAAAACTGTCAGTCAGGTGCGCGAGTCTCAGTGGACGCTCACCGTGGCTTCTCGCCTCACCTTAATTCCCACCAGACAGTTTCGTGACGATGAGGTGGACAGTCCACTGTTCAGTCTCCCTGTGACTGCAAATTTGACGCGGATGCTGCACACGTTGAGCTGCCTATAATTCCTGTTTCGTCATTGGAAAAAGAGGATGGGTTTCTCAGATAACGATGACACTCTCCAGGAAGAAATTCTTTTTCGTTAGAGTTGACGTTGCAGAGAAAATTTTGTCACAAAGGAATGTTTTGTGTGTCATTGGTTTCGTTGTCATTTGTTCTGGGATCTGGTGTGTTCGGTCAATTTCACACACTCGTATCACACTCGAATCTGCGCAAGCATCTCAAACCTTTCTGCGTGTTGACACACAGCAACATCGCAAAAAGCGCCTCCGCAGAAACTCAAGACACATGACGGTGACCCAACCAGTCAACGATGTTTTCTTCCATTGCAGTCACTCTTGATACAACACAAACACACCCAAGCAATATACACGACGGAATGAAAACACAGTTTTCTTCAGCCTGAACAACAAAAATGTTTCTGAATTCGAACAGTTTTGATGGCAAATTTCAGTTGCCCCAGGCTTCAAAAAAGCCAACAAACCATCAGGGCCGTTTCACGTTCTGTTTCGGAAGAACATTCGTGGAGCATTGCTGAAGACGGATGAGAAAAGTTTCCTCCGACGGAACACAACTCCCTCGGAGGGCGAGGCCTCCTGGAGACGAGCAGCATCTCAATCGCCCGTTTCCCCAACAGTTTTTTGCACCAAATTGCAGAAAATATTGCTCACCAGAACAATCAAGCCTCTGTTTCCATCATTTTGGTGTCATGTGGCGATTAGAAACACAGTATCGCTGTAAAATGAACACGAGTTGTTACTCGTTTCCTGCCTCTTTGAACAATTGGAAAATTGCAACGTGAAACTATGTGAACTGGTGGGCTCAATGAAGTTTTGCATTTTACAACAGTATGTTTGGAGAGAAAACAGCGCCATTTCAGTGAGTCTCGGAAGTCTCAAACTTTTTGTCAAAAGGAAAATTTTCACAAATTATCTCCACATGACCTGAGTAGCAATCTTCAAGACCTCAGGCGACCCACCCACAAACTCAGTTGCGCATGAATCGTTTTTATTCGACGTGGGCAGAGACAAGTGGAATTACGTGCCAGGAATACAAGGAGATTGATGTCTAAGAGATTCTCAACAACAAAACGGAACGAAGACACAATTTTGAAGCTGGCCGAGACCAACAAACTTGACAAAGTTCGTTGGTCGCAGGTCACTTCCACAGGCCGAAACCTTTGTTTTGTTCTGAATACAACTTCGCGAAAGACAACTGAGCATTTTCGTAACGTCGACTGAGCTGCTCGTGATTTCTGCGACTTCTGTCGCCACCCGAGCCCTGGATCCTCTCGTGAGGAGCGCAACTCAGCGCGCTACCCAGCCATCAGGCATCGCATCAGCTGTTCACCTCACAAAGCATGTCAGACACGCATCCTGATGTCACTGTTGCCACGGCAACTCAAAAACCACAAACATTCTCTTCTCACCAAGCACTGGTAACAGACTCAAAGAATTTAGGCCAGGGAAAACTCGGTTCCTGGCATCTGGTAAATGTGTATTATCTCGACAGGATCAATACCTGTGCTATGCGCGTTACAAGAACCAGACTCGAGTTCCTTTCTCCCCTTCTGAACTCCCGTATATCCCTCCTCATTACCACACAAGACAGGCGTTTCTTGAGGTCAGACTTTCAGACTTGGATGGCGACAGAACACAGGCTATCTGATTTGGTTCTTCTCTTTCGGTCAAAGCCTCAAGTCCCACTGGCCCAAAGGTCCAGGCGTTGAAGTTCTCTGATTGACATACGAACACACAGTTTCACCATCAGAAAGGTTGTAGAGAAGGTGAACTGAATTGCAGGCTGAAATCTGGAACTCCCTGCAGACACACCAATCTCCAGGTGACTTCAAAAATGACAAATGACAAATGACAAATGACTTCAACGTCGAAGTTGAATTGAGGCCTCAGCGAAATCGGTTTGAAACCTTCACACAGAAACAGAACAGACCTGTATGACACACACCGACACTTCCTCCTCCGGAGTGAGTTACTGTTTCACTACAATCCACTATCTGTGATACAAAACACCGACCACACAGCCTCTGCCAAAATCCACCCGAATTGCACTTGGCAGATACACCAACATTCGGCATGATTTTGCATCACACACGACAGGAAATACTCCGCTGTTGCCCTAAAAAATATTTGTTTTTGCCACTGCGTTACACAGCGTTGATCAAAAGCAACAGCTCGGGCAAAGCAATCCGCGTTGCGGTGAACACAACACTCGAGTGGGACTCGTGGTGAACAGAAAATATTGTTCTCTCGAGGAAATGCCCATCTTTCAGCTGGTCTCCTGCACAAAGAAGCTTTGACAGCGTCTGCCTGGTAACGTGAAAATCTCCAGAAGAGCAGTGGTAACAGGGGGGCTGTCAGCTCCTTCCTTGGGTTCACCGTGCAGTCCCAAGAACAGCCCTGGAGAAACGCGTGACTTGAGGTCTTGACAGAACAGAATACGAGTGCCCAAAAGCACAACACAAACAAGAATTCTTTCACCTGACTTGTGTTGTTGTAACTTGTAAGGCAGCCAGCGCAGCGCATGTAATGTAATGCAGATACCGATACGTGTGCGGGGTCACGACCCTCACCACAATTCATATCACATGCAGATTGGCGCATCTTCAGCGGATTCAAACAGACGGACTTCCGCGGTGGGCAAACGAAAGTTTGTAAATCTGTGAGCTCGCCCGTACGATCTCAGGTCGTTCCTAAAACTGCACAACCCTCTGTGCTCAGGGAAATGCGTTGTTCCTTGGATTTGGAAAAGTCGTGCGTCCACCTCACCTGGACAGAACCTCGACCAGCACACGTCCTGCCTCTTTCTAGCTCATCTCTGACACACTCCTCGTGTTGTTACACATGCTTGCACGCTGTTTGCACATATGCGCTGCATCAGCCAGGCAGCTTCGCACAAATGGAACATGTGCACGTCCTCAGAATTACTGAGCGCCACACTATATCTTGGGTTACTCGCTCAAAACGTATGTTACTCCTTCAATGAGAGAGTGCGCCTCTCGTCGAAGGGTTACTCAAGTCAAAAGCTGACCACTAATGGACTGAGCATTGTCGGAAGCAATTGAACACACACATAAATTCAAAGACAGAGATCACGTGTGATCAAACGGATCAGAGCTGCAGACCTCATGTCTGCACGCAAATCCTTTTGATGTTTCGCTAATGTGAAGTGTTTTGGATAAACCATCAGCATGATTGAGAATGTACTCAAATGGCATTTGTCGGGACAGTTCAGTTCAACCGCTGGAGCAAGAGTGGTTTATCACTGCCAGGTCGAGCACACAGAGCGTTACAGCGGCAAAGCAAAAAGTGCAGTTTTGAAAAAAAAAAACTTGCGCAGAGAGAGATTTTGGACTGTTCCCCAATGCAGTCGAGCAAGGCCAACCACACCAAACTCTGATCCGCTTCTGAATTGCTCTCCGACCAGTGGTTCAAATCAGTTTCGTCTTGCATGGTGCAAAAGAAAGCGTCAAAACAAATGCTTTGGGCTGGAAATTAGCACACATGGATGTACGAGTCCTTTCATGGAAATACCCTGCATTCTTCCGTCCCAAGGTTACATTCTACAAACTTTTGCGATAGATTTCCAACCCCTCAAAGTTAATCGATGAAAGGTGAACCTTCCTGCCATTATACGATCAGAACACAAGAAGTATTCAGGTGAAACTCGATATCGCCTGTGTATCTAACAATTTCAACTGCTTTTCAGTGTGCATAAATGAAGTGCACTGCCAATTCAAACACTGAATTCCGCGTCAGTGACTCTGCAGATGTGCGAAGAATGGCTTTTAGAATCGCGCACAAAAGGATGTGTGGGATTTCAAAATCACAAGTCAACATTTGTGTGGTACACAACATTCCATTCCGGTGCCTGTCAGTCAATTGAAGCGAAAAAAACTGAGAAGTGGCCAGAGTTGTGGTTTCTACTGAATATTTTGGATGCAAATTTCAGGGCAGCGTTTGGTTATGTTTGCGGATGCTGAAGACTTGAAAATGTCGTCGCGCTTGTCACGAAGCACAATTTTTCAGCTCGTGGAGCAACCTCCATCGAACGGTAAATCACATTGGAAAGACAGATGCCTCACTGCGTTAACTCTTGGGATCCAACTGAGGTGGGCAGAAGAACTTCAATTGGGAAAACATCACACAATTTTTGAAATGAAAAGCATTCCAGAGTCATTCAACCCAATACACAAATTAGTGGTGTGGCATTCCGTTTGCCTCCTTTCAAACACCTTGAATTCAAAGCCTTTTCGAGACTTGCGCAACGAAAAATCTGAAGAATGAAGACCAACTGAGGGACAAAGAAACAAGTATTTTTTGTTTATTCGAACGAACCCACTTCCGCTTCTTTATCAAAGACAAGAGCTTCATAAATATCCACTTCCCCCCGCCGTGTCTCGTGTTGCAAAGGTCGGAACTGCTCAAACACTCGATCAGCTCCTCAAGAACATCGAGTCCGTCATTGTTGCAAGAAGAGACGAGTTTTCACTATCTGCCTGGCTGATAACACTCATATCATGTGTGCGCACGTAACCAGTTCTTGTGGGTGCAAACCACAACGCTTCATGATGCAAACTGAAGAAGTTTCGAGGTGTAAACCCGGGCAAACAACTCAATCAATTCTCTTCCTCTCTGTTCCAGTGGAATGATGTTCTCTTTCCCAATTCTGGTCAAGAGTCCAGAAGTCAACACCAAGTCCTCGGATTTCTGGAAACAGGTGTTGGAATCGCACCACTCCCGCTGATACAGTCGCCTTTGTGTTTCAAACCTCACAAGGTTATATATAAATGGGCCGTACTGAAATGGCCAAGCACTGTGACAATTTTGCCAGAGGCTGTCCTTTTGCTGGGAAAAATGAGGCTGCTCTTGCCTGCTTTCAGATATGGCTTTGTCACCGTGCTTATCAGACAGAAATTATTTTTTTGCATCTTGATTTCTTTCAACAACAAAATTTGGTCGTAACTTTCTCCTGACATTACACCAAGTAAGATTCTGGTGCCGAAGCTGACTGTCGGACGAAGTCTACAGCGAACCTTTTGGAGGTGAACTTCGGGGGTTGTGCGTACTCGTACGAGAGACTGCTCGTACGATCTGGATCTTTATTTCCAGCAGAGTCAAGGACAGTCTCCACTCTGCCCAGGGGTGGACCCCCAATGAGACGCGTGGGCGGAACCAGTGTGTGGGGGGAGGGGTGGCGTCTGACCTCCTGCCCCCTTGAAATTCTTCGAAATTTTGCGCCGCAGACAGGCACAAGATGTTAACATTACAGACCTACAAGGAAACATTTTGAAGGTAGCAGTGTGGCCCTCGAGCCCCCCCCCCCCTTAACTTCATCATGGTTCCGCTCCCGAGACGTCCAGCTGCATTCATGATGTGGATACAAGACATTCGTAAAATCTGCAGCACAGAGCCCAAACGCGTTCACTGTGTAGATCTACAACTGGTGCAACAAACACGCATGTGAGCACGTGGATTCCGTGGAAGATCAGATTTCTCGTTTGTCGCGAGTCAACAGTCAGGAAGAGGATGGGCCGGATGTGGTCAGACAATTGCTGACCACGAGCAAGCAGAAACTTCTCAACGATCATCCACAATTTCATGTGTTGGTGATTCCCTTGTGGCATGAATCCGGTTTGATGTGCAGACTGTCGCTTTGTGGACTTCAGACTGTCAATTTGGCAGAGTTTGTTGTTTGATTTTGCCGGGTCGGAATCTCCTGAACATGATAAACTTTTCTGTCCCGTTCCAATCTTCACAAGCTCCACTGCAGACAGATCACAACACTCATTCACAAACAAACAAATGTACTCACCAACTGTCACAAACACTTTCTGCTATCCGTTCAGACCCAAAATGTCGTAAATCCAAGGCTGTTACAGCAACATTTTGATCACATTTCTAAGCTACCAGAAGGCAGTGTTGGCAGCTCGACTTCTCAGTGAGCACTGTGTGTCCGGCAGATTCGCTCAACACCAGAGGCGCCACCGCCACGAAGCGGCAACGCGCTCTGTCGGCAAAACGCTCTTCCCGCCACAAAACGTGATGAATTTCTCACGGAGAACGACAGTTTGTGCGAACAAGAAAATAGAAGACAGCTCTTTTTTGACATAATCACTGTATATTTGACTAGAACCAACAAAAGTTCAGTTCGCAAGCAAAGCTTTTCCATTCACGTGACAACATTTGGGGAAACAAGTGCGTCTGGCGAATCCAAGTTCGTCGGGCAACACATTTCCTCAGAAGGTGTTCTACTTCATTTTTTCACGGGATCTTGTCGCTTTGCAAAGAAGTCCCGACGATCCCAGATCTGCCAGAGTCACGAAACTGACTGTCAGTACCAGCGTAATGATTATTATGGACGGATTTTTACATGATATTTTTGCAAACAGCTTCTTCAAGATCACAGAACTTTGAAAAGGTATAAAACCAGTTGAACTGAATCAGAGTGCGTCAAGCACTTCCAGCTTCAAGAGTGACGAAGTCCAGCGCAGCATGAACTCTAAAAACACTACATTTACAAAAAAAAAAACAAAAACAGTGCATTGTGTAAACCTTTGCTCCTTTCCAAATACTATGACGTACAACGACGTTTCAATGCTTTATCGAGCACAGCACATCTCGAACCTGATGCAAAACCACTGTGTGGTCCGTTTTCCCAAGTCCCTACCCTTTAGTGAACACTACCACCCGAAAGCAACGAACACTCTTCCGATCAACATTTTTTTCTGAAACTATATTGACGCACGTGGAGATCTCACACGGCATGCAGACCAACTGTGTGGTGGACAGCAGCATCCGAGGGCTGATTTCTTGACTTTGGAGATTTTGCTTCATGGCAGTCCAGTGCTGAGCTCGTCGGGTTCACCAATGTCTTCTTGTTTTCTTTGTTTGGTGTTTTGTAGCGATGAAACACAGGTGTACGATCTCATCCGTCCACATGACACTCAACAGCAGTGTGTATTGCATACGGTGCACACTTCAGTTGTGAACTGAAAATCCCATTGTGTCCGTGGTGATGTTGTGAGCGCTGCAATAAAGTTCGCGATAAACAATCTATTGATTCTGCAACCTGAAGCACAACACAACATCGATTTTTGCCCACGCATCATTTTCAGTGTGAATTGGATCTGAACCCGTAAAATATGTGTGCGTATGCATGTGCGTGCGTGTGGCGAAGTAAAATTGTGCTTGAAGTTTGAGCTTGAAGTTTCAAGATCAAACCTCACAAGCAGGTTTTCTTTTGCACGAGAAATTGTTGGTCTGCATGTGTCTACCTCAATGTGCTGAATTCACTTTTTTGGTTGCTTCTTGGATCTGTAGACTGACAAACAGTTCATCTTCACTTCGTCCGGTTCGTAGTCAATGTTGATACCTTGTCCGAAACACTGCAGAATTCCTTTGTGGCACTTCGCCATCAATCTGGGGAGAAACAGCAGAAAATACAACGATTCTTCAAAAAAGAGGAAAAGAACACAGTTGGACAACAGATCCTGTTAAAAAATGCTCACCGGTATTGCAAATCTACGAGCGTCGTTGAAATCTCGTTGTCCATGTTCCACAGAGCCTTCATCTTTGCTTCTGCTTTCGCCTGCAAACATGAATTTGTGTGAGAATTTTGTCAAAAAGTTTTCACGCAGGGGTGCACCACAGATATATGCGTCCCTTGCTGCACACACACACACACACACACACACACACACACACACACACACATTCAAATTTGTGCACGACACACATCTTCTTCGTATTTCAAGTCACAAGGCTGGCGAGTTTCAAACCTTTTTCTTCATGTCTTTTTTCTTCTCCGCCTTCTTGCGTCGTGCCTTGTCAAGCTCGGTCAGGGTGGGTCGGTAGGACCAGGGCACCGGCTCCGCCGCAGTTCGGTTCACCTCGGACGCGCTCCCGGCGCGGCTGCCCGAGCGACTGTTCGCCAGACTCTGAGTCCGACTGTGCGACCTCTGCAAAGTTGCGCTACAGTTTGGAATTACAGTATATAATGCAATTTGAAGGATTGACAATCTGAAAAAAAACTTGAGTCAAGTGGAAGAGGAATGCAAATTCAAAACTCAATTTGAATTCGAGAAAGAATTTCTCCAAACCATCAAAGGGCACAACACACAGAGTGACGATGTTCTGGAAAAAGAGCTGTACGAGGTTTGGAATTTATATTTCCTTATTTTTGCGATGGTGCGCTTGTTTCTTGACCAAAAATTATGAAATCAAGATGAATGTTTGCTTGAATGTCTTGACTTTTTTGACTTTTGCATTCAACAATGTGAGTGTGCAAAATGCACATGATAATTTCAAGTTTGTGATGATCATCACAATGGCATTGGCATTGGGCAGACTGTTACAACTGAGTGAAAGACTCCAATTTGGCTTCAGAAAACGGTTCTTTAATTGCACATTCCCTTTTCCTAAAGCCACACAAACTTGATTTTTTGTGGCTCTCTGCAGCATTCTAAAGTTGTGCAAAGAATCATAAAAATTAAGACAAACAAACCCATCGCAGAGCTCACCTCAACTGTACTCCTTCAAAGGTGAATTGCTCACCCATCTCCTGACCCAGAAACACATTTGAGGTACCAAAACAA
>JAAUXT010082125.1_pt1 | contig 17969 bp, 20 predicted proteins | sample 7278171 | NCBI WGS metagenome assembly JAAUXT01 (sample SAMN14350112, study PRJNA611818) | marine sediment metagenome | isolation source: surface marine sediment (1.8m) | place: French Polynesia: Moorea | collected 2018-08
GAAGGGGACAATGTCAACCCAAATGATGCCCAAATCGACTCAGAATCTGAGGAAGAACAGTGACACTTCTCCACCACTTTTGCGCAACGTTTGTGCTGTCGCCACATCGCAATTGAATAGGACTTTTGCGTGGACTCCACTCAATTGGGACAAGTTGACCTACTGTTTGTTTCGGTCTCTGCTCACTCATGTATGCAAAACATAACATAGACACAGTGGACTAAAGTTTGGACATTGTTCTTGAAGGATACATTAAAAAAAAATGCATTGCAATATTGTTTGTTGCGTAAAAAAGGCGTGATCGGTATCTATTTGAAATGGCCTCGTACATACTCGTACGAGTATATCTATGGTCCCAGATAATCGTGCTGGCGACAAGCTCGCCAGGTTGAAGAAACAGTTTCTGAAGTCGGTAGAACCAGCTCTCAGAGGTATAAGTCTTTCGTCTGCATGTGCACAGGGAAGAAACTGCAGCAAATGGAAATGCGTTGTTCACTCCTATTTCTTCACTCACCGGACACTCCAGCGTGCATTAACGAACGTTTTATATTCTGTATGAATGAAAGGGCCGTGAACTCATTTCGCCTTTATGACTGGTTCGTCAGAGAAAGTTGATCACCAAGATTAAAGGCCTTATGATGGTATTATTTTTATTTCATTCCCCAAAATAGGCCCGATGTCGTGTGTCCTCCACCGAAGAAATGCTGCTGTCATTCCGATCCTGTTTTCTTCGCAGCACAAAACCTTCAGTTCTATCTCATTTTACTTGCACGCCAGTGGTTTCCAGATTACAACAAACCTCCACGGCACGAGAAAACACAATCAGTCAATCTATCAATCAACGATCAATGGCCGCACCAGAGCAGCTTCTAGCCAGACACACCCTGAACCAAGGCGAAACTTGGACTTGTCTGTTTCCAGCTCACGTGGAATGAAAGAAAAAGAACACCTGTCGGTGTGGACACACGCCTCGCCTCCGACCCGCAGCAGGAGCAGAATTGTTGTCTTTTTGGATAAAACTGAGTGTTTTTCTGGAAATTGTCTGCAGAATCCGGATACACTGTTTCAAAGTTCACATGTCCAGCAGACAGCGCTGAGAAAACAAACAGTCCAGTCGTTTGTCTCGACACAAAACGTCTGTTTCCCACAGGTCTCACTGAATGGGCGAGAGAAGAAAGACTCCCAGGTCAGAGACGGCCCAACCTCGCACACGTTCAATCACAGAGGAGTGATAGCTTCAAATTGGTCCTCTGACATCGCGACTTGAAGACAGCACCCACGCACGCTTTTTGCATTCTCGTCTCCTTTGAGAGTCTCAAATTAAGCTGCTCTCACGTGTCTATGAAAACTTGCTCTGAATGAAATTCAAGTGCCGAAGGAGTTTGTCAGGCATTCATAACAGCCATGAATAACAAGGCCTCGTTAATTATCGAATCAATGTAAACTGTTGATACCTGCAGAGATCGGCTAATTCAGCACACAGGAGACGCGCGTGTGTCAGGCGTTTTTCTACTCGGGTGCAGATTCATGTTAATTTCATCAACATCAAAGAACTGTGAGATAGAAAATCCTGCCCGGGATACAGCACGTAAAAAGGAACTCAGACCCGCAGACATCTTCTGTGCCAAAGTCGATTCTTGGCAACGCTGAAGTGCGAAGAAAATGACACATTGCATCAATACAAGCAGAAAACGATCGGATCCTGAAAAACTGGACTCACGCATCGCTGTCTCAAACACATAGTCAGAATCCAGGAGGGGTGGAGGCCCACCCCCGCCTGTCTTACAAATTTGTGGTGTCTGAAGTTGTGGTGGTGTGTTTGCGGGTAAATGTGGGTGTGTGCAGGGCAAAAGGTCCAAACAACTGTTTGCGAAGATGGATACACTTTGCAAGGTACCTGCACGTCAAATCTCAGTGCACATTACACTCCCCAGGTCCGATTGCATGTGTGCCAAGAGCTGACACTGAACAGCTGGTGGTGATCAGACACTGAGTGGGCAAAGATCATCCTAATCACTGACCCAGTTGGGTTGCTGGCCAAATTCGGTTGCCAGCCAAGTGGAGTCACGAGTTTTGTTCTTGATGGGGTTTTGCTCGCCCGGTTGTGGCCTGTGACCAACGAGGTGCGCAGTTTACCGTGCCAATCAGGGGTTCTGATGCGCGATTTTTCAAGTTCAACAATGTCCCCAAAGTAACCTTTTCCCACGCATTGCCTGATTTGAGCATTTCTGTGTTCATGCTACCAATGTACAGCACTGCACAATGATAAGGAACGACATGTCCGTTGCGTTTGCGGGGCTTTATTCTACCTAATGAACAGTGCAAATTTCTCAACACACAAGGTGAACACAGAAGATGAACAGGGCAACAAATTTGAACTCAACATGACAATCTAAATCTAACTGGACTTCTTGAACTTTAGACTCAATCTTTTCTTTTTCTGTTTAGCCTCAGTTTTGGTGTCAACTTTCTTGAGGACATTGCACAAGTCCACGCATTCACCCGTAGTTTTCTGAGCCAAACAAGGATTCTTGTGTGCTCTTGACCTTTTACCACCCTCATTCACCTTGTACGTGACTGTCTCCCCGGCCGAGTTTAGGACATTTTGGTCAAACCAGTCACATTCTTGGACTTCTACAATATCCTCCCCGAACCCTTGTGATGATGTGGCCATTGGGCCAGGCTGTACCGAACTTGTTTGCATGTCAGGGAAAGCCGAGAGTTTCTCTTGTGCTGCCTGCAATAGCTCCGCACTGGTCTTTTTGTATGATCGCACACACTCAGACCGGTGTCCAGTGGTCTCCATGATCAACTGCTCATCGACCCCAGCAGCATACATCCTCGTTGCACAAGAGGATCTCAAAGAATGGTTGGTGAAGTAACCAGTCAGGCCCCCCTTCTCCGCAATATTTTTGACACATTTCTTCAACAAGTTGATCCCAACCGGCTTATCCGCGTACCACTGACAGGGTTTGAGTGAAAATTTGGGCAAACTGTTTGTAGAAAGCTTCGCTTTTACCATTTTTTGGCAAGAGACTGACATATTTCTCAAAAATATGCACAATGTTGCGCTCCGGGTGTGAGTGTCCATAAATCTTCATCTCCCAACCTTGTGATTTTTTGTGGGAGGCCAAACCACCTTGGTTGGTCTTCCTTTGAAGATCCTCCCGGAAAGCCAAATATTTGACGCCTTCATTGTCTGTTTCAACACTCAGTTGTGAATCAAAACCCGGCGCATGAAGATCCTTGTGCTCCTTGCCCCCCCCTGAAGAGCGAGATGCAGACCGAGTAAAAAAAGCATTGTGTCATGCAACTGATCAGGAGATGAAGTTCCAAGGACCCCCTTCACCCAAAGTTGCTCTTCCTCAGCAACACTGATGGGGCTCGAGGATTTCCTTTTGCCAAGACCCATGGCAGCTCGCTCTTTCATCAAATTATCCAAAGTAAATTTGAGACTCGTGAACTCCTCACCATCGATCAACTTCCAGTGTCGACCGGTGCGCTCCAAATGGAACTGAATGCAGATCAACAACTGATACAGAGAATCACCGGGGTACTCAGACCCATCGCGCTTCCTAACCTCGGACAAGAAGCAACTCAAAGAGTGTGCCAAATTGGACTCCTGAATTTCCCCACTCTCAATGTTGGACCATTTGATGCGCGAGTCGCAGTCCGCAGACTTACACCACTCAAAATACCAGTCACGATAGAGATTCATGGCCCAGTTAATCTTAGAGTTGGTGTTGTCACTAAATGTCTTCCGGGACAAAAGTTCAAGTTTGTCCGCATCCAGAGGCCTCCGATAACGACCCTCAGGCTCGGAAGTGTCGTCAATTGGAGCCCCGGACACTGCAGCATTGATGACCCTTGCAGGGGAGGACTGCTTCATCTCGCAGCTTGTGATCAAATCGGGTTGAGCCAGTTGAGTGGACGAGTCTTTCCTGTAAGAAAATGACTCGTGTCACGACCAAGGCTTCCCCGGACAAACTCAGAAACTGGACACAAAAGAGCCTCAATTCACCAGGAAAAGAATGGTACTCACATGTCAGCCAAGAAGTCGATGAAGGTGAGAGTCTGGTTGAGCGGGCTGTCATCTGTTGGAGCCACATCGTCATCATCACTCGACACCGAAATCGCAGCAACCGGCGGAGGGGGGGGGGCAAGGGAGGAAGAAGTGTGCGGCGGAGATTCAGTCAAATCCACACTGACAGGAAGGACAGGCACAGCAAAGTCACTCAATTCAAATCCTTGGGTTGACAACAGAAACTCGAAGCTCTCATCCATCACGACGCACAACACAGTCAGTTAGATTGACAAAGACATGTTAACACAATGAAAGCTCCCGCAGAAATGCGCCGAAGAAGGCCAAACACAAGTGCATCACACACCAACACACTGAGTCACCCAGAGTAGTGACCCGCAGAACACAAGCCCGACAAGTGCAACGGACATGTCGATCCTCATCATATGATGATGTGCCTGTACGTAGGATAAAGCACTCGACACAGTGCTTCCTTGAAAAAAAAGCACTCGCGCAAACGCTCGTGCTTTAAAATTCAAGAAAGCACTGTCTCTTGTGCTTTATCCTTTACGTAGCACTCTTGAGCGACACACCAGCAAAAGTGCGCGTTTTTTGGAACGATAGATTTGGACACGCTCCTTTCGGTTGATCCGTCGGTCCAAATCAGTTTGCGAGGATTTTGCAGAGTGCAAAACTCAATCCATCCGGTGTCGCAGGTTTTCTACAGTTTAGACACAATACACAGACACAATACACATGTGCTTGGGCGTTGGCTATTGTTTGTGACAGACATCCGCCAACACCAGAAATATCCGCTCATTCCATATTTAGCAAAGATCGTCGTGCAGTCCTTAAACGGACATTTCCGAGGTGAATCAGGGATTTTTAAAATATGACGTCAGCACCATTTTGCATGGTAAAGCACTCCAAAATGCAGATCCAAATTCTCTGAAAGTAGTCCAGAAAGAGAAATTTGAAAAAGCTGCAGCCTGCAATGGCAATTGACTTGAGGAAGTCTCGGCGTTGCTTCCACTGTGAATACCTCGAGTGCAAACCTTGAACTCAGGGAGAGTCTTGAATGACAGAACTCCAAGAATAGATCAAAGGCGGTGTTTTGTTAAGGTGTCTCCGTTGTGTCACATGATAATGATCCATTAACTTCACATCAAAGCCACAAAATACGGAGCAGATTCGCGGCCTAATTGCATGAAGTATAAAAGTTCACGAGTCTAAAGCCGCTTTGTCTTCTGACAAAGGACTCTGCCTCATTTCCTGTCGGTTCTCGTACGTGCGGTACAAATACTTGCACCTTTGGACCTTTGGGAGAAGGTGCGATCCCAGCGGGGATATTCTCACGTCGTGAGGCCAGAGCAGCTTCAGCAGCAAAGGAAAAAGTGCCGTCAGTGGAGAAACATCCCAAGAGAACATCTGTCTGTCTGAATTCTGTCGAACAGAAGAGTTCAACACCCATCTCAAGGACATGTGCATGGTCTCTTTCTTTCGTGTGCGAACACCAGAACTGAACGGCATCGTCCGCAGCCGCGCGCACCAAACATGGACGGCATCCTTCAGAACCACGAATGCTGCGAGCCTGCATCCTGCAGATTACCCACCAGATCAAATCAAAATCTCGTCTCTTTCTCAGCAAAAACAAGCGCTGACCACTAGGAACAAAGGCAGAAAGGAGCACACAAACAAATTCAAGAAACTGTCTTTTTCCATTTTCCATTGTAAACAAGGATCGCAATTACCCTTCACCCTTCGCCCACAAGGTCAGGCTCCAAATGTTTTTGCCCCCTTTCTGGTCTGACTTTGAAATGGGGCGCGCGTGGCGCTCCACCAACGCTGATTGATGGAATCAAAACCTTCATTCCGTCCACAGTCTCTAATCCTCGCAAAATCCTTGACCTGTTCCGCCCCAGCTGGGGGTCTCGTCTAATGAACTCGCTGGGAAAACAGATTCATCCTCAAGCTGCACAGGCTGATGCCAATAAGCGAGAGATGAAACTTTGATTTCGGAGTTGGGTTTTGGCAGCTGAAATTCGACTGTTTCTCTCGACAATGGTGTCACGAACTGAACAAAGAAAGTTTCGAGCACTCAGTCTCGGCACAAAGAGACATGGAAGACTCACGCCAAACCAACGCCCCAGTAGACCCGGTGCAGACACACGGCGTACCTCTGGTACCAACATTCGTCAAGACACACACCACCAACCTCTGATCCCCAATCCTAAATCTCTTGTGGAAGGCTGCTACGACACGAAATTCTGAGGCGAAGAATTGTGGTGCCCATCCGGACAAATTTCTCGTCCGGTATGAGGGGGGCTGCAACAACTGACACTGCGCCTCTTCCCCAAAATGTTCACACCCACGGGGGGGGGGGTGTGTGTGTGTGTGTGTGCAAAATATTTCAACAATGACATTCTCAAAACTTCAATCCCAATCTGAAATCTACACAAACATCCAAATGTCTCACTTTTCATTCGGAGCTAACTCTGTTTTAATTTTGCCCCACCCCCATGAATCTCTGAATCTTCCTCGACAGCACAGCAGACTTTGTAACGAAGCATGTGCAAAGAAGGGCATAATGCAACTGTCATGTTGCAGCGTAAGATGAAACCATCTTTGCTATTTGAGTAGCAAGAGCAATGTAAAAGCCTTTTCGCTCTCGCTCCGCCTTGAGAGCCTGCAAGCGGTCCCCCTGGATTTTCATAAGGCAGAAAACAACATTATGGCGAAGCGCATTTATCGCGTTTCCGTGTGGTCATCCGTGACAAAACTGGAGCAGACGTTCGACAAACTCAGCTGCTGCAAGAAAGCATGAACGCTTGTCGAATTTCAAGAACCAACCAGAACACTTCGTGTTGGAACGCGCGATCTCCACGCGTGTTGTCGGCACAAAGATACCATCTGTGTATTTTTAAACGCCATGTAACCCCCAGGTCACCTGCCTTTTTTGTCGGTGGGGTGGGGGTGTGGGGTGGGTGGTAGGTACCGGGACGCAAGACATTGAAATCTGACGCGAAAGCGCCAGAACAGTTCACAGTGGTTCCACCGAGTGTGAAAAGATGCCGACATCCTGCAGACAGGTACAACACGAAATTACGCCTGGTCCCTGTCCACAAACTGGACGGTATCGTTGTGGATGCAACAGATGTGCAGCTGGTTGGGAGCGCGCGTTTGCAGAGTTTGAAAACGCATTTCTCTCGTCCGCATTTCACGAGAACAGACAGATCCCATCACCACACAATTCAATAGAGACAGACCCTACTGAATGATCGTTTATTCTCCCAATTTAGCACGAAATGCTCAAGTGGATGTCGAAGAGGGGCGCCATGCAACTTCAACAGCAGCGTGATCGGGAAACGAACGCACCCGGTTGAAAGCAAGCGTCGACAGTTCCACTGAACGGAAACCAACTCTTCACCACGCAATCATACAATCACATCAAACTTGTGCAGAAAGATAGGACCACAAATACCTCACACCGTGCTTTGTGCCCACGAAGGTTGCACGCTGCAACCCTCAGAACAAGAATACAAAAATCTGCGGGTACAAAGAACCCGTTGCTTTCGAAAACACGTTGGTTTCCTGAGGCATTGAATTGAACCTTTTCCTCAGAGCGACGAACGTACCACGAAAAGTTTGACCTCAGCACGATCCACTCCAAAGGTCCGCTTCATGTGTTCATGTTCAGCTGTTCCGCGCAGACCTCCACTCGAGGAGAGAAGCGGCCTATTCAGGGGGGAAGTATGTCCACTGGCAACTCTTCCGTTGAAAATAATTCCTCGGGACAGCGGGCCACCTGAACCCGTGAATACGTGTACAATCTTAATGAAGTCCTGAATGTGTTTGGCGGCGAGGAAAGTGTGTTTTCACACAGGCACTGCACGCAACGCATTTGCAGTCAAACGCAACAGTTTCTTTCCCATTACGATGCAGCAAGAGGTGCTTCTTAATGTTTCACAAGTTGATTTCCTCGTTTGGAAAGCAGTCTACTTCTCTCACTCGTGATGGTCCTGTATCCCCTTAATGGAAGTAATTGTGACAGAAGTTAAGGGATCTAACGTGCTGTTAAGACAGGGAGAACTCTGACATTTCAGGCTTTTACGACGTGGGCTTTATGCCTGGGTTTATCCTGGGATATCCTGCAGCAGAAGGATACGACTTGTGGCACATAATGTGGCCATTTGTGGCAGGTTTATCCTCCCCTCTTGGTGGGAATTTGAAGCTGGGGCAGAACTCCCACGGCGAACAGAAAGTATGTCAAATGACACAATCTGTATGCTGACCAGGTCATCTTCGCCCGAAAGTCTAAACCAAGCAAGTCAAGTGGGTTCCTTCCGCAAAGGTAAGCTTCTGGACTTTTCCCACTGCACTGTGTTTCTTTCCACAAGTCTGAACTTGACGTCTACGTCTGAACGTCCTCGCATCCGAAGCCGTACAAGGACGTCTGTGCGACAGATTTTCAGAGAAATCAGTCCGGCGACAGTGTAATCCCCATGAGTTGCAGAAATGATTAATTCTAACAGCTAATTGGATTACTAGACAGTGACAGGGCAGGAAATTTCCTGTCTCGAAATGATTGATCAAGCGATAATCACTTCTACGAGCCCAAGATGTGTGTGCATTCGTGCTCGCAAACCGTACAATTCAAGATTTCGCACTGACAGGTGATGTCTGATGTGAGTTGCCATTCAATTATTTTGCTGCGTTACAATTCCGTTTACAGAGAGGAAAGGAAATTAGATTTGCTGCCGTTTCTCTGGAATCAATCCACGTTGACGTCAAAAGGTTAAACTTCGTGAATTATGAATGAAGACGAGTCCCTCTTCACGTGCTTTTGTCGGCCCCATGTCAGCTGACCTCAAACGCGCGAGAAAGCGGGTGGGGCGAGAACTGCTCTGCTATTGCTGTGATTCAAGCACACTTAGCTCTTGAGGAAAAGGCAACAGCTGTGTTCCAGTGCACCCACTTTCAAACGTGGGAGGCCAAAACAACCGCGTTCCAAGACAAGCTCAAAATAGCTATCCGTGGATCTTGGCCAACCTGTGGGCAGAAACCAACTTGTTACCTTGATTAAAAAGCAATCAGCAGAAAGGCCCACGTCCCACTGGCACGCACTCCTTCGCTGCACTCACGCCACAGCACCAGTTGATGTCCTTTCTGAAAGAAAGAAATGTTCTTTGACGACAACCAAAAAGAACGATCACTGTTCTCAACAATCAGGTCAAGTTGACTGTCATCTCGAACGCTCAGAACCAAAGGTCTTGAGGTAGCAGGCGGACGTCATGTGACCCGATTTTCAGCCATTGCGATTCTACCCTTCTCACTGTGTGTGGATCATGTTCTGTCAAACACCACAGAGCTGAGTCCTGGAGCCCCAGGCACCACAAAAACACAACGAGGACTCTTGAAACTTTCGTGGTGACAAAACGTTGAGCACAGGTCAGCAGACGAACAGAATTCCAACACACAGACATCGATGCGGTTGCACAGTGTTTTACCTCTTCGTGCACTTGTTCTCCAGCAGTCATTGTTCCCGGGGATGGATTGCAAATCAATATCATGCTTTCCAGGAACACAGGTACAAATCAATAGCCAAGACTTCACTGCTGAATGTTGGTGTTGTGAAAGGACACATGGTAAAATCCAGGTGAACAACCCAATCCATCACACAGCACTCTCTTTGAGCATTTCTGAAGGAAAATCCGGCGTACGTTTGGAGTGGCCCAAGTTCTTTCGTGCGTCCTGGCAGGTCTACTGAACCATGCAAGTTCAAGTTCTACATCTGGCACCTGCTGAACAGATAAAGCATTGCTTGAAGGGCAAAGGGAAAAGTCAAAGACCACGAGTTCCAAATGTTCTGGAGAATGTTCCAGCGACACTCCAAACAACACAGGAATCCGAAAATCTGATTGCTTCATGTCACCGAAAAGTTCACGAGCTCAACAAAGCAACTATGTGATGCAAAGCCTCACAAGATAAAACTTACAGCAGAAAAGAAACGTGATACGTTCAGATTCTAAATTGGATTTGTAAATGAGATTTTGCACAACAATTATAAAACATTGATACAAAGCTGCTTTTATGACATGAATCTCTACAATTCATCACCTGCTGACATGTGATCACATAACGCCGAGTTCTTTCAGGTTAAAAAGATGGAAACAAAGCTCAAACTAATCCACTGTCACAATCTGTGTCTCACCACGCCAATGTTGGGCCGTCACGGACACTTCCTTTTCAGGCACAAAACGTTTACAAAGCCGGTTTTTTGCTGCTTGCAAAAAGGACGTTTCATTTGCTTGCTGAATGGCACGATGAAAGTCATCGATGGTCACGACGGACGTGCGTGTGGAGTGACATCCCTCGCATTGGACAAGACACACAGGAAGCGGCTTGAACGAACAGGCTTGTCCCAACCAACAATCGAGTTCAACTGAAATACTGTTGAAAAGAGGACAAAAACGGCATAAAACAAAACAAACGACTCTTTTCTTCTCGAGGAAACAAGTCGATCCGAAGCACCACCAGCGTGAAACTTGTCATCGTGTTTTGTTCTGGAGCTGAAGCTGCGGGATGTGAGCCAAGTCTTGACAACCTGACACTTGTCACTTTCAACAATTTAATTAAAATATCTCAGCTCGGGGGTTGGTGTATCAATGTACCTTTCGATCAATAAAATATCTTGCATATCACAGACTGCTGACAAACTGACGAATTGTCAATACTCAAAGTGGCAATATTTGAGTGTTATCTCGAAATCTTTACTTTCCCCATCGTGGCAAGAAGCTGTTGAAACAGCGAACGGAGACGGCAACAAAACTCAAATCGCACCAACCTGCTCGAAAAAATACCTCAGCATGGAGGAAAGAGGTCTGAACAAACTACTGATTGTTGTTTTCTGGCCCTCAAAATCCAGCAAATCGATCAATTCAATGTTCAGGCCTTGTGTGAAACCAGTGTCAAGCATCGAGTGTCAACCAAAATACGAGTATCGTCCACACTGAGTGGACAACAGATGTTCATGGAATTGTGATCGCACCGCCACAGAAAAGCGCGTGTTTGGGCCTTTCTCCCAAAAGCAGCTCACCGCCTCACCAGCCTTGCAGGCAGCCTCTTTACCTCCCAAGGCAGGTCATAGTTCTTCATTTTATCGCAGTGGCCGCAATTTTTTGCTGCGGAATCCTCACCGATAAGGCTCCTGACAATAAATAAACTGAATGATTGACTGCAATATTGTCTTGAAGCAGAAGGCCATCACGACGTAATTTAATTACGGCCCTCTGTGCAGGTCCTATTATCCCACAAGAATTACACTTAGCAAAGCACGTATTAAATTATAGCTCAAGTGGAAGATGTGTTCCGCGTTCCTCGGTCCCAGAGGTTGTCTCGGGTTGCAACATTCCTGCAAGGTAAAACTGCACAATGGATGTCACGAGGGCGGCGCAGGGAAGGATTTCCGAGCAAGGGACATATCGTGGGCCTCAAATGACTCGCGTTCACCGTTTTCAGTGAAGGTCACAGGGAGTACAAAAACAATGTTGAATGTCATGAATATGCAGCGCTGACATTTGTGTTCCATCTTCAGTGCAAAAAATACGATGGCGACTTGCCTAAAAAGTGGTGAGACGTCACGACATAGGGAATTAAATCTTCAAACGGAAAAACGTCTCACCACCATGCCCGTCACTCTCCACACTTGTTGATCTGCGAACGTGCACTGCGCCATGGCGGGTCTTGCTGACCAAGTTGGCTGCAAACATTAGTTCCTGCGACAACAGGAAACACCTCCGCAATTCGACAACAGACATGTCTCGAAGGCGACCAACAACAGAAACAGGACACAGAGAAACCACGTTGTAACGACTCGGTAATTGTAACTTACCATCAATAATGCAAGCAAACACAACTTGAAGCAGTACGCTGCAATTGAGTTTCTCCCACGTGTTGAGTTCACACTTGACAAAATGGCAAAGTTTGGAGAACAAGTGAGACTCGGCTCGGTTTTCCATTCATCGGCAAAAGTTCTGCTCGTACATTTCGAGTTCATTGTGCGCCAAGAATCTCTGGATGTTGTTGCCCAACAAACAGCATTGTGGAGATTCACCAAGACATGCAAGATACACAGAACCACAAAAGAAAGATCCTGAGCCTCGGCCAGAGCAGAAAAGTACATGTTCGTAGAAAAGACGTTTTGCCATTTGACCTATTTTGGTCTGCACGATTTTTTTTTCTGACAACAGTGTATCAGAAGCAGAACTCCACAGTGAAGCTCTGTCCACATTCGAAGTTCTACATGGGTATATAATGGGGGGGGGGAGGCAATTTTCCCCCGCAGACACTGGAAAGAACGGAGCTGACACGCACTGTGCTCGAACATCAGGGGGCTCCAAGGTGAAGAAAACCCCGTTGAATGATCAAATTCTGGAACGTCTGGAACAACATAGCTGCATTTGTTCTTCTGCAACACTCGATTTCCTTTGTTTGCGGCACGTTCCCACCATCGCCAAAAGCGCAACACAGGAGAGTCCCCGCTATATTTTTACATGTATGCAGATTCAATTTACAAACCTTGATGGAGCAATAAATATGATAGATTTGAATGGAGAATTGTCGCGCAAGAGACTCACATTGACGCAGAGCAATTACTGAACACAAACACTGTGTGCAGCGGGAGCACCCGGTAAGCACTGAAAAAACAGAATCTGGAAATTCCACGGGAACACTGATGTTGATCACCTTTGGTGATCATCAGCTCAGATTGTACTCCGCATTCGTGGAACGACGTGGGTGGAGTTTGGCGCAAGACACGTCTGCATCCACTTCGGTGCACCTGACACCTTCGTGAAGCACATCACGCCACCAACGTTCTTACTTTACTGCTCAGCAGATGCTGCTATCTTTGATAATCACAAACAGAAAAAGTTGTTTTCAAAGAAACAGCAGTTTGTGTCGTTTTATTCTTTCAAGGTTCCTTCTGACCCCGTGTCACAAGGTAAAAGGTACCTTGGTCCTTTTCACAAGGACGATCACAAAGTCAAAAGTGTCTTGTACCCTTTTAAGGCGGGTGCCTTCTGACTCGCCAACACCGAATCGGTCATAACATCTTAGCAACCCACGACACGACGTAATGCCGCGGGCATAGAGAGGACACTTGAACCGATTTGTGCAATCCTCTTTTTCGGGGTGTTCACCCTGCAGGCAGACTTCACTGCTCAGACCTCAGCCCTCGTAACTTCATGGGAAAAGGGGGAAGGTTTGAGTCTTGCTCTGGTATCACAGGGGAGTGTTGAAATCCTGGGCTGAAACCCAAGACAAAGCTGGTGGCGAACCAAGGCATTTACCGGAATTACTCAAAGGCAACGTGGGATTGGAATCGCACTCATTTCTCCCATCCCAACGTCAGGTTGTGATCACTTGAAGTCAGAGTGAAGACCCTGGTTGAGACACGCACACAGCGTTCTGGTTTTGAGTTATGAATGGCCTGAAGCATCAACATTTCAGAAACATGCCTCACCAGAGAACATGGCCAACAAACACACTGAAAAAGTACATCGTTCGTCAAGGTTCCATACAAACTTGGGTCAAGGTTTTGTCAGGACGAAAGCTACAAGCTGGTTTGCAATGTCAAAAACATGGCTTCAGGTCGAGCAGTGGGACCGTCTCCCTGCCTCGTCCTTTCAATGGCTCATCCACTCCGCAGACAAACCGTGCGTTCTCCGTGCCGCAGACAAACTCGAGGGATTCACAAACAAGAAGTCAAAGTAGAAGCGACATTTTCCCGTTCTGCCAACTTTTTGCTAAAATGATTTGGATCAAGAAAGGGAATTTTGTGCTTTGTTCGGAAACCAATTTGCAAGCTAAAGGGACTTAAAGTCTTCATTTCACAGAGAAATGCGTTTAATCAGCCACAAAAGTATCGTGTCGAAAGAAGTTGCCTGCATGAACTCTTGCCATACCTTTTACATCCGAGGTTTCTTGAAGTTCATTGAATTATTTATGCCAATACAAGAGCTTATTTGCGAACCTAATTAGCTTCTTCATCTGTTTCCATTATTCATAAAATGCCTTCAGCCCAGTGTATTTTCTGTCACAACCAGACAAACTTTGGCTCTCCACACACAGCTGCATTTCGTCAAAGAGTTCAGGTGTGGAAACGACAAAATACACCAAGAAATTTGTTGTGGTGAGAAAGGAGTTCCTGTGTTGGCTTTTGGATGCTTTGCGGCCTTTTTCGTGTAATTCAGTGAACCAGTTGGAAGTTTGTGGAACACATCTGAGCACGCTGACGTCGTGTTGCTCGCTCCCTCGCTTTAACCTGCCATTCAGACGTCCCAACCTGAGCTCCACCGCAGAGCTGCTGCCAGAAGAAACACTTTCAACAAATACTGTAATGATTGTCCGGGCAGTCCAATTCATAATTTATTAATTCTTCATTTCATTCTTCAAAGATAAACTCACCTGACACGGAGTTGATTGTGACGCAAGAAAAGAGGCACGACCTCCTGTCAGTGAACTGAACTGCGGCTGGCAGATACTGAACAACAAAAAACTGGCTCATTTTGTTGCATTGTAGAGCCTTTGTTGAATGAAAAATGCGTGCCAGCATTTGAGCCTGTCAAATTTACAGTTTGTTCCTTGGAAAAGGGGGGAAATTTGAGACTCTGAGCGCCAAGCGCAATGGTCTGAACAATTTTCCACGTCACGAAAAGAGCACAAACGATGCTGATCTCTGAATACAAATCAAGTTTGAGCACAGAAATTGTCCACAGAGCAATTAGTGCTTGGAAATATATGCAGATCGACTGTTTTACACGTTCGGACTGGTAGCTACAAAGAAAACCTTGGGCACTGAATAACCTGCTGTTGAAACAGTGTTTGCACCAGCCAGCAACAATCGCTTGCATATGTGTTGACTGGGCAGAACAGAGCCAGCTTCGCCACGAGCTCCTGACCGACCCTGGGAAACTTCCGGTGCAGACTGACACCAACTCAGACGTGAGATAGTCTCGGCTGTGAAGCCGTGTTGCGAACCATTCTACGAACACCATGCAGAGTGCATTCCACCACAACGGAAACCGGGAAAGACAAAACACCGAGGCCGTTCTGTTGATTTCAATCGCTGAAGATTTTCAAACTCAGATGAGACTTCATTATGTCTTTGAGAGTGTGAAACCAACACTTCGTTGGCCTGAAAACTGAGCGTGCAAACTTCCCGTCAAATCATGACACAACCCAATTTGTTACCCTGTCGTAAGTCAAAACTAATGTTTTGCAGACAGGTCTGTGACAGGGATCGATCGGCATTATCCTGAGGAAAAAACACTTTGGAACAGATTCTGTGAGTTGTGTGGTTGCTGTTTCTTCTTTATCATCTTCTTTTTTCACACGTGAAGAACCTCTGACAAGAGAAAGCTGAAGCAAAACTCACAAATGGCACAGGTCTACACAGGACGAACAACTGGAAACAGACAACATATCCACAGTTGTTTTCTCTCGATTCAAGAAACAAGCTTCTGCGCAGAATCACAGCAACCAGTAGAGTTGGTGTATTTCGTGTCGTTCCATTCAGGAAATTCCAGTCAGATTTTGGTGTTTATGTGGTTGGCACGTGAAAAGTCCATCTTGATCCAGGAAAATAATATCTTGCAGATGTTCGTCATATTTTTTGTGTGGGTAACCTTTTCACAAGAGGCATTTGTATTCAACCTGCAATTAACTCCACAAGACGAATTGTGGTTCTGCGTGCTTTCCTGGATGAAAAGCAACCAAGCGTAATTTTTCGCAGGCAGCAAGACTTTACACAAGACCCATCAACAAGTTCCACAAAGAATGCAGTTTTATGAGTACTCACTGAACTTGATGGTGCAGACCTTCAGTTGGACTGGATCACGCCACAGCTACTTCAAAGCAAGAGTACTGGCAGCACATCCAAAGTGGTTTCCGGAAAAAAAGATGAAAGTCAGCCTCAGACGAGATATTTTAGGAGAAACTTAGGGTCGCCCCAAAACATCTAATTTTAATCGAGGGTTCTGTAGTTCAAATCAATGCACAAACTGCAGGAAGTGCTCAATCAGTTCACAACACAACGTCGAAAAATCGATCGGACTCAAAGGCTCCCGACGAGCTGGCCTGCAGCAAATGCCGGGGCTGACGGAACATGATTCAGAGCTGGAGGAATCGCACATTATGTTGCTTGCTACTCAGGGAGAATGATAAGAGAGAAAATCATTGTGTAACAGACTCAGACGCAACATCGCTGTGCGCAGATCTCATCATCTGATTTCCTATCACCTCCTGCGAAACTGCAGCGACGAAGCAGCGCAGCGTCTGACCGCGGAGGAGCACAGCAGCCTGAACAGACAGTCTCAAAGCGAGCGTGCTCGTCTTCTGTAGTATTAGCACCGGGAGATAAGCCTTCAATGATGAAGTTAATTGAATTGAACCACGGCACACACGCATCGACGACGAGACTAAAATGTATCTGAACACGTCCCCATCGGGACAAGAGTTGTGGCCATAAATAGGCGGCTATTACCCGAGCTTCCTGCCATCAGGAAAGACCATAACCGGGTCTCGTTTAATCAAGGCGGGATTAGGCCTTTATAGCCAGGTTCTTCCCGCGGTGCAGACGGCCAGGCAGTGTGACCACACCTAGAGCTACTGGAAATGCACACAACCACCAAAACATCCAAACCACTCCGACAGCCAAAGACGCAAAACAGAGATTCAATGACCGTGCTTTTGAAGCACTTATTCCCAGACAAGCAGGAACACTCTCAAATCGCACGTGTTCGTGAAATGAAAGTGAACGATTTGTTGCTGCCAGAGTTCCTCCAGATTTCACAGCATTTGTTGAGACTGCTTCACCTCTTTGATGTTGTGAGTGCATTTACGGGCAAACCCAACAATTTGTCCGTTGCCTGGTTGGTCAATACACGGGTCATTTTGTCAGCATTGCGATCACTGCACGATGCCCTGCCAATTGTCCAGTTTTTGGACACTTCATCTGTTGTGGAATCCCTGGACAGCTGAAATAAAACAGTTTCTAGCAAAGAAAGAAAGGGAACCAATGCCACAACGAAACTTTTTGTGCATTTTTGCGACACATGCCGGAACAACAACCCAATGACTGTCATCCAGATATTTTTCTGGATCAATGCGCACAACCAAATCCCTTCCAGTGCAATCCAATCACACACCGTGTAAATTCCAGACTCCACCCACGCAAACATGCAGATCCCACGAAAGTCCGGCTCGGGACTGAAAAGGAAATCTCGTTCAGTTTAGTCGTGGGTGGAAGTCTAAAATAATTTGCAGCCTGTCTTCTTTCTGGTTGTCGGATCTTTTGTCATGCATCTCACTGGGGAATTCAGGTTGAACAAATGCTATCACCATAAAATTTTAACACCAGCGATATCCTGCTCTGTTCCGGATTTAACGATCAGCAGCGAGCAAGTCAAGTCGTAAAACACTGATCATTGTGGTTTCCTTTATGGCAGTGGCCTTCAAAGTACTGGATGCTTCTGTGCGCTTGATGGCAAGTTAACATTGCAACAACAAAATCTTTAAAAACGCCGAGAGCCTGTGGTCAGAAATTCACACAGAGAATTGAGGCTCACGAATATGCAGTGTTTGCCTCCAACCCTCACCAAGTTATTCAGAAAAATAAGCAGAGACTGAAGAGTAAGAAGAGACAATCGTTGTTTCACGGAGTTTCCGCAAGAAACACCGGACTGAAGGATTTCGAGGTGACCTGCTTGAAAACCCGAAAGCTCAACAAACGAGTTTCCCAAATAGAGCATCCAACGTGTTCAGAAGAATGCCACCCTGTACGAGGCATGCTTTTTATGTTCCCGATGCCAAGCAATATCTCCCGTGTGGTTCAACACACAACCTTCAGTATTCATATCAGGCTTCCCTGATATCTTTTCTCAATATA
>JAAUXT010040319.1_pt1 | contig 17964 bp, 20 predicted proteins | sample 7278171 | NCBI WGS metagenome assembly JAAUXT01 (sample SAMN14350112, study PRJNA611818) | marine sediment metagenome | isolation source: surface marine sediment (1.8m) | place: French Polynesia: Moorea | collected 2018-08
CTGGCCGGGGGGGGGTCTGGGTGGGGGGGGGGGGGCAGGGGATATTTTGGTCCTGCTGCCATATACTGCATTACCACATGGTGCTTCGCCCTAAAGGGACTTCGCACAACAACGTCGACAGCAAAGAAGTGTATGTCAGTGACAGTTTCGTGTTCGAAAAATGAAAGAGGTACCGGTAGTTTCTGAACAAGTGATTAGTCAGTTGCACTGCTCATTTTCCAGGGCGCGAGGTGCCTGCGTACCAGCCGCGCTGGTTCCGTCAGCAGATCGACCCGCAGACCGGAAACCCGATCCACGTGTTCACAGACGAGTACTGGGACTGCAAGACCAGGCAGCACTGGGAGGGCTGTCCCGACATCTACTTGTGATGACAGTCTCTCTAGTGCCCTGACAGTGGTGGTGATGAGTGGTGCCTGCGAGACTCGAGTGAAACGGCTTTTTCCCCGGAAGTAATGGACGAACTGGCACTGTACTTCTGTCAAGGAAATGTGGACGGGAAGGATTCATAGTGTTCGCGATTACTCGCGAAGAAAGGGGAGAAATGGCGAGTCAGAATGGAGTCTTGCTTCAGTGTGGAATGATTGGTTTTGTGTGCAGCATGCTTGTCGAGGCGCACTCAGAACAAACTTGTGATCAGATCCCTCTGACTGGAGGGGAACTGATCGGTCCAGTGATGTCATGCACTGACCTTCAAGTCTTTGCTCACTTTAAAATTTCCCCAGACGCTGTAAGAAAGTTCATGTTCTTCTTTTGTGTTGGTTCAATTGAAATGTTATATTTTTCATGTGTTGGTCAATGTGATATCTCGCAGAACGTCCTTTCCTCACACATGTGATAGCAATGAGTCTGTTGAGGTTTATGAGTCGCGAGAATTGAACGGATTTGGCAGCCCTGCTGTCGCAGTCAGAATCTCGCGCATTCAGTTGGCGTTGTTCTCGATGCACTGTTTGGGTGAACATTTCTGGAGGCTTTGTGATTGTCGCAGTGCTTGTCACAGATTCTAAAATGTTGCACGAAGTTGAGTTTCGATTGATTTCGTTTGTTGAAACAAGTTCCTGTATTTCTCGCGCACAAATCTTACTCGGCCCGCCATGACAAAGCAAGTTGAGATCGGTGAGGTGTGGCCTACGGCTTGAACAATGTCAGTATTCCCGAGCATTTGGTGGGCAGAAATGCCAATTCCGGGGGGTGATGAAAATTCAGACGGCCTGAAGTTGAGTCGAAGATACATTGACCAACACACAACCAAAGTTTCTACGTTCGTGTCTTCCTGTAGCCCTCGTCAATTGTAATACTGAAGCTGGTGAGAGTCCTGCAGAACCAGAACTTTGCCAACTTACCCGGCACAATGGGGATGAGCTCTTGTTACTCAGTCGTAACGTTCACGTGACAAGTTTGTACGTTCATGGTGCTTTGTTCAGATTTTCAAGTCATGTATTGTGAAAAGGAGCCAGGCGAAGAAAACGTTCATGATGTTGGTGTGGCCAGTGTCTACACATAGTAGAGAGTTTCAGGTGCAACACGTCGTCTCACGTCCGGTCCGACGTCCCGTCCGAAGAGCGCCATATTTTACGTGAGAAATCAGCTTGCTCCGTGGCAATCTTATGCAGAAATTAACATAGAATTTCACAAACTATTTCGAGAAAAATGCGTATGGCGATCTTGTCTGTGCAATCGTTTTGTGTCTATGGGGCACTTGGTTCTTTCAGAAATGGGAAGAAATCAAGTGGTGTTACCACGTAAAATGCCACGGAATTTACTCTGTGGTAGATCTACCGCACGTTGGATGGCACGGGACCGGAGGGAGCCCCCACGTGTTGCACCTGAAACTCTGATTGTTGTCTTTTGATTTTGAAGATATGTTATTTTGCACAGAACGCGGAACTATATTGTCACTTCCTGGAGGCCAATTGCTGTGGTCAGTGCAGAGCAACAAACTTGAATTTCTTTTAATCCTACACCTGTAGATGCTGTATGATTTCATCGGCTGGAAACGTTCATGTTTCAACACAGCTCTTTCAAAGAAGACACTTTTCCTCATTTGCTAGATTGTGAGTATATTTTCCCAATGGAGTGGTTAGAGCTGCCAGTTTTTCACACCACGATGATCTGGTTTTGAAACTTCCTGTTGCCGCGGTGCCCTTTCATTCGTGCTGGAACGAGCGCGAACGTCAAACATATCAGTCCCGTCATGCAAATCTGATTCTGTCCACCAGTTAATTTCAGCTGTGGAGATTTCATGTCACAGCCGGTCATGCTCATCCACTCTGTAAAAATTCACCAGAGAAGCTATTTTGCTGCACCAGGTAGTCCTTATTATCTCCCATTTCATTCCTTCGACGACAGCGCAAGTTCATGTCAAAAGAGTGCGTATGTTTGGAAGATTTTGCTCGATACGCTCGCAGCGAAGTATTTCTCAACCGTCTTCCCTGCGCTTTTCTCGAGTATTTTTGTTGACAATTGCGAATCAACTGAAAAGTCTGCTCAGTTCAACTGTTGTGAAGCTGTTATTTTGCGCATCGAACAAACACACAGATCAAAAGGTCAAGTTCAAGGCAAATGGAATTGGTCAAAGCCTTTTTGCAACTTTGTGCCCGTGGTCCAGCTCACTTTCGGCGCAAAGTGTTGGAGCACGCTGTCTTTGCCTTGTCAGGGACATGTCATGTGAAGTGACGGCGTTTTCTTCAAAAGAACAAAAAAGTGAATTGGACGTTTTGGCAGTCTTCTGACAGAATTTAGTGATTCTTTCGTCATTGTGTTGGAATATTTGGAATAATGTTGGCAACTGCAATGTTCCTTGTCACTGCAGCAATTTGGGTTGAGACATGTCTAAAATGTTCGGAGTTTCTAGTTTCGCAGGAGCATAATTTGCGTGCAAAAACGGTACGGTTTGTGTTGCGAAAGGCAGAAATGGTGGGCTCCGTATCAGCAGCGCAGTTTTGGCAAATTGTAAATAGGGACACAGTCCTGAGATTGTTGTACATAGGCAACGATGTTTGAAAAACATCAATTCGCAGGTGAAATTTGTACAAAAAGATATATAAACAGACGAACGGTGATAGGAACTTTGTTCAAACGTATCTGCACGGGACATTTCAGCTTTACCTGTGTCACAGGTTCTCTGGCATTGACCACGTCACATCACATTTATGCGCCGCGGCTTGATTTGAGGTCGGAAGAGTCGTTTCCTGACTGGTACTGCAGCGAGACACCGCAACGTTCGATTTTCAAGTGAAATTCATTCAGGCGTTCTGTTTGTTGAAGCAGTTCAAATTCTGAAATGTTTGTCGCACGTTTGCGAACTTCGTTCAACATGAGTTTGTTTCACGAAACGCCCTGCGACTGCTTTGCAGCCGAGTCTATCAGGAATAGGATGCATTCAAATAAAGGCTCACGATGAGTAATTACTTTCTCACGTTTATTTGTCCATTTTGCGACCTTTACTTTCCAATCTACATTCACACAATCTTCAAAACCCTACTTGTTCACAAGACTTCTGGGCAGACACAAATGACTGAACGGCGGATACATGCGCTGCTGGGTTCACGCTGGCAACCCAGCAAACTCGCGGGAAAGGTTTCAAAATTGCTCCGTACAATTGGACGTGAAAGTCTTGATCACTGAGCATCAAATTTTCCAGAGAGCAACGCTTCAAGAACAGCAGTACTTCGCCATTGTTACTGAAGAATACAAGAACGAAAGCAATGCCATCGCGCTACACAAAACTTTGGTCACTGAAGACTAGAATCGTGCAGATAAACATGCACTTTGAATGAAAATCTGCACCACAATGACAGCAAGGAAAGTGTGTTTTGTCTTGCAATGTTTGCGTCCAAAGCTTAGCAAGGCATCCACAAGAATCTCCACCAAGACCAAACTTTCTTTTCTGAAAGGAAACCCTGACACCTTCCGATTCTTCCCGCGAATGTGGAAGGGAAATTCCCGGAGTGAGCGAGGACCAGTTTGTGGCTCGTGTCACACAGTCCAGAAACAGCCAAGTGGACACAAGTCTTGCGGTCCTTGTTTCTGTGCCGCGTGGACATGTTGCACTCTTGGGGTCCCAACAGAGAGAACTATCAACGTGAATGAAGACGCGACAGCCAGAAGACCCGCCCCTGCTGCAACGGGGCTCTGAAAACATTCAAACGTCAATTCGCCAACAACACACAAGTCTTACCGTGGGAGATCAACTCAAACTCATCTGTGTTGAAAAATGCGAAAATCATGTACAGTACGTGCAGTTGACAAATTGTTTGAAGTTATTGTTTAGACAAATGCTCTGCATTTTCCTGCACAAAAAGGAAACGGCACATCCACCAGTTGCACTCGAATTCTACATACGGCCTCACCCTGTGGCCTACAAAAATACAATACTGCTCACTGCCAAACATCAACCACCTTCAACACACCCCCTGCCTGTCCTGCCCAAAATGTTGCCTGCACAACGTTGGGTACGAGCCTGGGAACTCTTGTCAAAGAGGGCAACTAACCGTGTGGTCGTGCTCAGCCCCGACACCAAACCGCAGCTTTGACAAGTTCCTTCGTCCTGTGCACTCACTCAAACCGTTCAAAACGGCTCGCGAGTCTGATGCACGTCTTTTCAGTACCACTGCTGCTGCTTCAGTGTGTTTCAAGTCAGTTCACAAACACGTCGGCGCAAAAAAACAAAACAAAAAACAATCCGTTCCAATCTGCCTGTTCTACATTCAAAAAATCTCATTGCTACAACAAAAAACAGACCTTGTGTCAACGCCTTCCGGAACTGCACAGAATACCTTGATCGAAGCGCCAATGTCATCATTGAATGACTGGTCGATTCATTTTCGACTGACTCTGGCGCCCAGTGCACATCGGGCCACATTGGAAGCGTCACGTCTCGTGAAGATTCAGTCTCCGGCGAGGCTGCTCTGAATGCGCGCGTGCAGCGCGTGTCACAAGTCCATGTCGTCATCGTCGAACGTGAAGTCAACGTTGGCGTCGGGAAGCGGCGTGCTCGTCATCAGGTGCCACCTGGAGAGCAAACTGTGCTCAGATTAGCCCCAGGGATGGGAACAAGAACTTTCTTTTTGCCTGTGAGACAACCAGTAAGACGGAAACGAAAGGAAGAGTGAGGACAAAATGTGCGACAGTGAGTTTGAACTTGGCCATGACGAGGTCTCCACTCACACGTCGGGTTCCCGACTCGCGGCCGTGGCGGCGTTGTTGCTGTGAGACATTTGCGCCGCCTCGATGAGGAGATCGGGCACCGGGGTGGACGCGCCGTCGCGACGCGGCGACGCAGCGGGGACCAAGTCAGCGACGTCGGGCCGCAGACTCCCCATCTCGATGTCAGCCATGTCCACCTGAGGGGACAGAAGCGCCGTTTGAGGGTCAAACTCTGTGCCGTATGTGTGTAAAGTGCACCTCGAATTCGACACTTCAAGAGCAGATTTTCTCTTCGTTCGGCTTTGTTTTTGTGGCCAAATTCTTAGATGCCTTACAGAATCCGGATTCTTGTTGGTGATGTCCTTGATGATATCTTTGACAAAGTGTCCTTGAGGTTTCCACAACACGACCTGCATGTTGGCCTTGTTGCTGAAAACGGATGGGCAAACAAGATGCGTTACAAGAAGGAACACAGGTCAGAAAACAACATCCATCTCTTTCCAATTCTGATGTTCTGCTGACGAATTTCGGTGAGTGACGTCGAAGCAGCGATACTCACATTTCGTCGAGGAAGACTTTGGGGAGTATCTCCTTGGTTTTGATGCCGACCCTGAGGAGGTCGGACACCTCGAGGCGCGGGAGGCGGTCGCTGCTGTCCGACTCGGAGCTGCTCGCCTCGCTCTCGTCCTCCTCCTGCACGTCCGTCAACCTGCAGCCGCAACACACGCAGCCGTCACTCCAACTCCTCAGGACAGTGAGGACATTTCTTTGCTCAACGCCACTCAAAGCCCAAGACACCTGCCTTTCGTCGAGTTCGTGGAAAGTTCTTGGGCGGGGTCTGTGTTGCGTGTACCACGTTTCCGACTCGAGGTTCGGATGCCAGTCGAGGTTGTTGTTGTCGATCTGGAGCTGTTCGAGCCGCGCCACCATCCGCTCCTCGTTGACGAACACCTTTTCCCGGGGCTGCTCTCCTCTGGAACAGGTTCGTTGAAAACATATTAGTTATTTTCAAGAGGTTTGGTGAAATAGACAACAGGAAGCCATTGTTTCCTTGCAGCCAAAACCAACTGGTAAACAGGAGCAAGCAACAGCAAGCGGTCACGAGATGTCGATCCCTATCTTCAAGCATTAGCTGATTGAACTGAACCCAAAGCACTTCAGACAGCACAGGAAGTCGTAGTTTGCAGTTGTCTCTTCAAGCCACACTCACCCGAAATCCAGGCCTGTCTCACATTTTCGCTTGCACCTCCGTTGGCACGACGGAGGGGGTCGAGATTCTCTTATTCTGCAAAAAGGAATGTGAGAACATCAAAACACGTCTGCTTCAGTCCGCTCTTCCGGATTACTTCTTTCCTTCTTTTCCGCCAATGCACAACAAAACAAGATCAATGCCTGGTCGGGTCATTACCTTGGACTAGTTGGCAGTGCCGATGGCGGGGACTGGGCCGGCAGGTCGTGGAAGGTGTAGGCTCGATTTTTCTGGACCCCTGCGGAGTTCATCCAGGGCATGGAGCTGGGCACCGTGTGTTGCCAGACGGTCGTCGGCGTGACGCTGGCGCCAGAAGCAGGATTCGCCCACCGCGTTCCACTTTGCTGCCATTTTGCCCCTGGTTCAGACGGTCCTCCAACCTGGCAAACGAACAAAATAAACCCATTGCTTCTTTCGACAGTTGGTGGAACTCAACAAGAAGGCTGTGACAAGAATGCGAGTAGTTCCACGCTGGTTGGCATTGCGGCACCACTGCCCACCCTGGCAGATGGAATACCGGTGGTAGGTCCTGCCTTGGGACCTGACTTGTCCACAGGCGGGTTGACTTAAAAAGCTGTCCAGCATGCGCACGACTGCCACACACCCCGCCCCGGGCAGAAGAGCACAGACACACGATGGTGAGTGCACGAAGTGCGTGGTGAAGACGCCTTCGGAGAACCGCGCGTTCCAAAAACAAACCAGGCTCTTTTGGTCGAGTCAAGCTGAGAAATTGTATTTGTGCGTTTCAAACAGTTGGCGATTCCGCCGCTTGGACGTTACCTGGAGAGAAGTGTTCGTCCGGACGGACGGAGGAGTGAAATGCACGAGATGCTGATGCATCGTGGTCGCCATGTTGCTCCCGTTGAACTGCGAGTAGATGGGAGACGACACGGACGGCGCCGGGAAGCTGTACCCGTTGTTTGCGCAGAAGTTGGCCATGACCACGACCCGTGCACCGATGTCTGAGAGCACACAGATGAACAATCCTCAATTGTTGCACACAATGTGTCGAGTTGACGTGAGCCGTTCCCCAGAACTGATTTGTTTCGGTCACTCACCGTTTCAGTCGGTCAAAAATTTGAGCAACTTGAATCGTTTGAGCAACGTCCTCAAATCACGTGAAAATTACCGGTAGATTTCTGAGCAGAAATTGCAGTTTGAACGGGAACACAGAAGGTGCGTTCGTCAAGTCGTTCAGGAAGTTACACACGTGAACACCTGTTTCTCGGAGAAGACAAACCTTGAATTTGGATCTTTTGGGTTTTGCTGAGTTTGTTCGGGTCAAGGATAATTCTCAAACAAGGAATTTGGCAAGTTTGAATTTTTGGGTTTGTAAAATCCCACGTAAATCTATTTGACCCATTCGCGTAGACTCTACGTATACGCGAAAGACCACCCCCTTTTTTCAGCAGTGTGAGGACATTGTCCGACAGAATCGACGTGTTGGCATCCACCAGCTGTCTGAGAACTTGTCCATTTCCTTCAACATTCTGCACAAGAAGCTGAGCATGGACAAAAGGGTACCAAGACTGATTCCCCACTAGCTGACAGACACAGATCTCCACAAAAGGATTGAGTTCTGCTTTGTCTCTGCATATGGCAGCCTGCATTGGATACTCACAACTGATGAAGCCTGGTTTCATGTATATGATCCGCTGAGCAAATTTGAGAGCCGTGAATGGGTCACAAAGACTGATGAGAGGGGTGTGATCATGTGCAGAGAACAGTCTGTTAAGAAGAATATGTTCATTCCATTTTTTGACTCCAGGGGATTGGTGCACTTTGATTTTTTTGAGAATCAAACTGTCAACAAGGAAGTGTTTCTTCATCTGCTACTGCGTGTCAGGGACTCCATCAGGGCAAGGAGGGGGTCAAAGGTGTGGCTGAGGCACAGGAATTACCATCTCCACATGGACAATGCCCCCACTCATCGGGCCACAATTGTGCAGGATACCTTGGCATTCATGGAATGGCCCCTTCTGAAGCATCCCCCTTACTCCCCAGACTTGTCTCCCTGTGATATTTTTTTGTTTCCACTCCTCAAGGGACAGCTCTGAGGTCACAACTTCAGGAACACTGTAACTCTCAGAACTGCTGTTTTGGAATGCATCTCGGAAGTGACTGCAGTCCAGTTTAGGCATTGCTTCAATCAGTGGGTGGATCGCTGCAGGAAATGCCTGGCTACCAGAGGACATTACTTTGAGGGACGCAAGAAGAAGCACAATTGACAATTGTTTTGGTTTTCCTGTATTTCTACAGTGTTGTCAACAAAGCATGGTCTCCACACATGTTGCATAATGTTATGACCAATTGCCAGTATGCCAGGTGCATGTGCACCGAGCTGGAACTGAATGCTTCCAACCAAAACAAAGATTTCTTGTCTTTAAGAGTGCCACAATACCTTGATAGAACCTCGTAGTGACCAAAACACAAAGCAACTGAAACACAGTGACCAAAACCACAGATCTAGCGACTGAACCGCACAGCGACCAGAATCCACAAAGGTTCAATTTCAAATTCCTCAAATCACCGCGAGCTCCATGGAGCAACGAGGATGGAATCACTTCTGAGTTCCGTCATGTTTGAGACGACCGACGAAGCTTGAGTGCAGTTGCCATTGTCTGCCTATTGTCCTTCTTCAGTGCAAAAAAGAAACAAGGTTGAATCCCTTGTCAAGCCATCATCGCAAAACAAAAACGCAACTGCTGAGAGCACACCAGGCGCGAAGAGCAAAAACATTCAGGTGGACCCTCGACTGTGTCGAGTTTTAGTCCGTCAGAAAGTGGGGCAGTGTCAAGCAGGAAAGAATTTGGCCAGAGGTCTGTTTGAAAACATTCACCCAACCCAATAACAATGGACTGAACGTTTTGCGTTTGACCTTTCCTGAAAGTTTTCAACCCGTAGTTTCAGTCAGACCACCAAATGGTTTCTGGTCAGAACTGCCCTATGGAGTCAATTTTTGTCAGTCTCCAGCTGCAAAGGGAAACACAACCACAGACGCCATGTTGGTAACGTAACAGCTTCCACTCTATCGGCGGGAGTGGTTGCAAAACATACCACTAGAAATCACAAATGGTGCATCTCAGTCCATTGGATACCCCAATAACTCGCATGTTTCATGTGGAATCTCCACGCATACGAGTACGTACGTACGCTCGAACCTTCAGACTAAAGTTTCCCAACTGACCACTTTTATCTGTTGACTTTCGATCAGATCGTAAACACAAGTTCATCAGTCAAACAAAGCCCTCGTGGATCTGAAAATCTGACTGCTGTCCTTTACTGTTCTTTTCTGAAAATAGTCGCACAGCACGTACGATGAAAAAAAGTCGAGTGACTGCAGTTTAATCGTTACCAAACAAAGAAATGGTCACCGGAGCCCGTTGTGTCTCGTGTTGTGCGCATCACAAATTCTAAATTGTATAAAGTGCGTCTGCAGTTTGCCGAAAATTCGCTTTTGGTATGGGCTTTGATGTGGTCGAAAAACGATCCAAATTACTGAATTCAGGAACGTGGCAGAACGACCAGCAGTGAGGCTCTGCACGAGAACAAAGTAGTTTGAAACACGTTCTTGCGTACGAGCATCGTGACTTGTGAAGGTTTTTCACAAGCTTCGCGCTTCACGGATTCAGTCTTCTCCCTCCCCCCGTCATTCTGCGTTTAAAATGACACCTGAGCAATAGAGTCCACTTCCAACTTCGATTTCAATGTTTTTGGGGTGCTCAGTGTGTGATAGATTGGGGTTACTTCCCAAATGAAACCAAAGAGGTTTCTGGAGACAATTAGAAAATTCTTGTTTCTCGAACAAACACCACCTTTCAGGTCATTTTCGAAAAAAAACTAAATTGGCGAGAGCGGATGTTCAGCAGAAAGATGTTCGTTTCCCAGTCATCCACAAGCCTCTACGGGCAAGCGACCGAAACACACTTGCCCAGCAAAATGGGCCAAAACAAATGAAGACACAAATGTCTAAACATCATTCCGCAAACCGACTGGAACAATTCAACAAAAGGCTTGAGTGAACTTTTCACCTGGATATTAACCATCCCGTCCGAGCAAGGGCCCTCGCCCAGACTCAACTCCACCAAACACGGCTGGCGGACCAGTGATGGAGGTCTAAATCACTCGGTCTTTTCTCTTGAACGTTTGATTTCTACACACTCACGACTTACCAAAGAAAGGATTCTTCAATATTTTGTTTGGCTCTAACAACAAGGGAGCATTTGTGTTGACTTCAGTTCCACCTGTTCCTGGTTCCTTCTAGATCTATACACACACGAAATCCTAATCCCGACATATGGTGACATGTGAAGCCCAAATATTAGCAAAAATAATTTTCTTGATATCCTCAGGAATTTTCCCAGTGAGCGATAAAGGAGCCTGCCGTAAATTGTCATCTTGAAAGTGAATGTCGCAAACGGCACATTCAGTGTTTGTCCTTGGGCATTTGGGAAACTTTCGCCCATTGAGGCAACCTCAGGTCACAGGTTTGTTTTGTACGAGTGATTGGGGGGGGTGTTCAATCAAAAGCGTATCAAAATATATTTTCAAAGTTGGCTTCTTGTGCGATTTTCACAATTTGAGTGTCAGATTTCCCACGCTTCGTGGGCGATATTCGGGTTATTTTCGTGTTACTGGCCAGGCTCTGCACGAAGTGCTTTCGATTTTGACAGAATGTTGAATTGTCAGCACTTCAAGATCAACAGTATGTAACAGTATGTGAGTACATGTCAGTCAGGCACTTTCAACAAGGGTTCCACGTTTTGTCCTGAAAGCCATCAGGTCTTGGTTTGCAGACGATGAATTCGTGCTTGAAATCAAGCCTGAATGGTGTGGTGCAACCAGGGGCCGGGGACAGGAGAACACTGACTTACCCACAAAGTTTTGGACATTTCTTTGACAAGTTTTTCAAAATTTTGGTGCCAAATCGGACTCAATTTCAAGTACTTCACAACTGAATGAATGACAGCTGGGTGTAATGGATGTTTTCCCTGCTCCTGCAGTACCATACACAATTTACAAACAATATTTTGCTTGAAGAAGCAGTAAATGTCCAACTTCTCAGTATCCATTGTGGCAGCACCAAGGTTCTGATCACGTAACCTCTCTCTCTGGTTCCCACCCTAAGGGGGAGGCTGGCCAAAGCCAGCCAAATCAGTAGAATTCAGTAGAAATTGGTTGTTCCTTGAATGCAAATAATTATTGTGAAAAAATACAGAAATATCAAAATGGCCACTGTGTGGTGTGACCAGGACTAGGAGAACCACCAAGAGATGTACATGCTGGGTCACTGCCCTTGCTGAGGCAGTACTCTGACAAATCAAAGTATTAAGGCACTGGTTGGGGGTCAGCCCCCAGTTGAAGTGGTTGATACACTGCTGGGTGGTCACAGGCCAGCCCAGTCCTTGCCCTCTCTGCCAAAAGAAATCTGGATATTGATTGTTTCAGGCAACTTGAAGCCTCCAATTCAATCAAATTCTGAGAGGCAGTGGCCATGTTGAAAAGAGAAAGGGTCACATAACATCAATCTGGTTCTCATGGCCCCTGGGGGGGAAATCAGCCAGAGCCAGAAAATCCACTCAATATTGGAGAAAAATCAGCCTCCAATGGCAAATCTCTGTATAAGGATGATTCTTGTAAAATATTGTTGAAATATTAAAATGGCCACCAAGGCCAGTGCCCCCTGATGGGGGAGGAGTGTAGTGCTATGACACCTGACCTGAATTGTTTAGAACCACCTCTAGATGGTGTGATATGTTTCAATAAATAGGAAAATTCTCGCCTCAAGAAGATGGTCTCTTCTGAGATACCCAACTGATCATTTGTGATATCACTACACTGAGGCCAGGGCCCCCTTGTGGGGGAGGAGTGTGGTGCGATGTCACCTGGCTGTAAATTGTCACAACCACGACTAGATGATATGAAATAAAAATTTGGAGAGAGCCCGCCTTCAGGGACAGTCTCATCTGAGATACCGAAGAGAGTGCTTGTGATATGATGACATGGGTTTCGGTTTACAGGTTGATAGAATGGCGGGAATTGGTCCCTACGACCTTCGAGACGAAAAGCAGGCGAAGGAGTACCTGGAGAAAATTGGCATAGAATACAGGTTTCAGGTGGGTCTCCATTTCGTTCTGCACTTCGCGAAGAATTCTGTCGATAGATCTATCAGCACATCGCGTGGATCCACTGCTCAATTTTTTTTCCGAAACTTCATCCGTCTTTTCACCACACCACACAGTGTTTGGAGCAAAACTTGCCAGACGGTTGTCATCGATTGGGTCAATACTTCGAGGCTTTCACGAAAGAGATAAAAAAGGCTCAAAACGTCTACAAAGACAACTGTGACAAAAACAAGTGAGTGATTGGCACCCCTCGAGTTCATGGCTGGGACCTGGAACAAGAATTGTTCTGCAAAAGAAACCAAACATCAATTGTTTTGATCTGTTTTGGGTACGGTTTGTTCAAGCAACTTATTTTTTCCCAAAAAAAACTTGTTGCAGGTACGCACGGAGCTGTTTTACTTATGGGCATCATCTTTTACGCGGTCAAGTCGAACCGGACGGGCAACGTGCCCCAAAGCAGACAGATGCAAGTGATGTCAAAAGTCAATCCGACTCTCAAACCCGAGAAGACCAAGGCCCAAAATACACACCGAATCCACACAAGGCTGCTGCATATTACAGGCTGGTAAGAAGAAGCGTGGTCTCGCAGTGATAAATGTCCGTGACTTTTCACTCGCAACACAAGCGAGACTTCGTCTTTTCGAACAAACATGCAACTTACAATGTTTTCGCAGGCCTGTGATTACGGATTTGCGGACGGGTGCTTCAATGCTGGTATGCTGTACCTGATGGGGAGAGCGAAAACGAAGTTCTGGGAAGATGGTCCGCATACGCAGGGTCTGAGACTCTTGGAGAAGTGCTGCGACCTGGATGTTGCGAAATGTTGCAGCCATCTGAGTGGTGTTTATCTCTCAGGAAAATATGGATCTGTGCAGCGAAACTTGCAGTACGCCTTTGATTACGGCAAGAAAGCCTGTGACTTGGGAGACATGACAGCTTGTTCAAATGTGAGCCAGATGTACGCCCGGGGAGACTGGGTGCAGCAAAACAACAAACTGGCTCTGGAGTACAAGGAACGCGCCAAGAAACTGGAGAGAGATTCCAAGGACGACTCTTTTTCAATGACGTTTGGGCAAACATCTTGATGACAGTTCAGCGAAACGCAGTGTCTTCTTTCTCAACACACGTTCCATTCCATTTCTGGGGCCGATAATGGTTCGGAACAACTTTTGTTTCAATGGAAGGTGGAAACAAAATGCAAATTGCTGACTGGGTCTACAAAAAGTGGTTGTAACGTCACATTTGACCAGTGACCAACTCTCAACTGAAGTGTTGTTCAGTCAGAAAACAAGAACTTCGCCATGTTGCTACAATCACCAGAATGTTATATTTCCTGGGAAGGGGATCAAACAGAACGTGTACTTGTACACAGTACCAAAAATAGACGCTGAACACTTCCACAACGACTTGTAAATATTTAGGTTTGCGATAAACGTTCAACCGTCAACCAGTGTAAACCATGCCAGTGACCTGTTTCGAAAAAGATTTGTGCAGTAAAAAAAATCACACCAAGCGTCACACATATGCCAATTCAAGGCTCGAACCCAGCATTCCTGTGAATGAACAAGAGTGAAACAAGAAGGCGACGCCAAGAAAGCTCACGGTTACACCACGCCAACTTGGCAGACAGGAAACTTGAAACTTCCAACGTCTCTGCCCAAAGTCTGAGCGTTGCGTTCAGGTGTCAACCCGGCCGACAAACCAAAACTGAAACCTTGCAGACCCAACAATTTCCAACAGGACTGAAATGTGAAAAGGACACCGGGCGTGACGTACTCAGTGTGAACTCGGCCCAAAAATGCGAAACTGAAAGAAAAATACCCGAAAGTGACTGAAATGTGACCTTCAACCTCAGTGGTTGAACCAGACTGTTTCGTCTCGACAGACGACGTATAACACGCGACAATCTGTTCAACTTGCAACACCACTTTTCCCCTTTGAGCACAGGTTAATTTGTGTACAGAAATCATCGTAACATCACAGCATTCAAAGTGGAATGTTTCCAAAATATGTCACAACAGCAAACATGGGCATGGACAACTTTCAAATGCCTTGTCAACAATTTTACAACTGATCAGTCCAAACGCGAAGGCAGCAAAAAAACACAAAGAAAGAAAGGGTTCACAAGCAACCGTTCTCTCTCCACGATCACAACAGTAAATTCGCAAACATGTTCTCGATTTGTTCTCGAAACCATTGGCTTGCCTGTTTGTTCAGCATGTGGCTGCCTATGGCCCGCTTCAACAACAACGGCAGTTCTGCCAGATTTCATTCTCCGTGATTCTGAAAAGTACACTTTCAACGCTTCCAACAAACAGCGAGTGCTCACCCTCTCCAATTCTTGGGACTGACTGACACCAGATACAGGCGCTCTCAGATGAGCAAGAAACCGTGAACCTTGAAGCTGGATCTACCACATCCCAACCAGGTCAAAAAATTTGGTCACATCCAAGCCGCTTGTCCTCCACAACAAGTGAGAATGTCGTAGTAAAACCTTTCACGCCTTTTCACAAGACTCGACGTTCAGCTCTTTGTACATTTCTTTGATCACTGCGACGTGCGCCTCCAGCATGACAGTCAGCTCCTCCATATCCGCGTACGCCTGCAGTGGAATGCAAAACAGGTGAAAGTGTGTCAAACAACAGCGGTCTGTTATGGGACATGGTGTGCTTCAATTGTAAAGTTTCCGCGTCAGAAGAGGATTCTGAGCGACAGAAAGAAACACAGCAGACAGTAGAAACGGAATTGTATGAAAGCCCCGAAGCGCGAGCGCATACGGGCAACACAGACGGCGCACAAAGGCAGAAACAGTCCGACGCACCTGCTCCTCTTGAGACTCGTCGTCCAGCGCGACAGCCTTGATCAGCACCCGACGGTACGGCGCAGCGTGCGACACAACCTGAACACGAGACGCACGCCGTTAGAATCTTCAAAACTTTCCAACGTCCCTTTTCGTTCGACCAATTTTCAAAGACAGAAAAGGCACAACTAAACAAATCCCGAAAAAGTTCACTCACCGAAAATACTTTTTTCACGATCCAGCCGTGGTACGTTTCGAGGGTTGTTTTGTACGCATGCGCAACAAACTTCTGTATGTTCTCATCCGGACCTCCTTCCTTCTTCTTGTCCTTTATCAGTTCTTTCAGGAACACCATTATGTATTCCAGACCCCTGCAAACAATATGTCCAAGCAAGGTACACGAAATTCTTTTGGGCTCAGCAAACAATGGCTGTCAGTCTGACTCGGCTACGGAGTTGTGACGCTCAGAAAAAATTTCTCACCGGGTCAGCCACAATAAGGCGACGGTTGCAGAGTCTTTGTGTTTGGTGTTGTTGTTTGCAATATCATCCTCAATCATGGCATTCAGAGTCGTGTACTTTTCAGGATTCTTCGCGTGCACCTGAAGGAACAAACAACATGAGATTTACACTGATGAAACCCTCAGATTCAAAGAATTGTCTTCCTAACGAGGAATGCCACGGGCATTGAGTCGCTCTGTGAGTTCAGCAATGCTGCACGAGTTTCGAAAAGTGCAAAAAATTTTCTTGGTCAAACTCAGGACTAAATGCTGTGTGACCAGGGAGGAGGGGGACACACAGGATCTACCCCAAGCAGCATCAACTCCAAGTTGCTCATCTCAGAGTAGATGCTGTGTGACCCTGTGGGAGGGGAACAACAACAACAACAGATCAACGGTCATTGCAATAGTCGCGCGAAGCACGACTAAGAGTCCATCTGCTCCGTCATGGAGCCTTCAAAATTTGTACCTTTTCAAGTTTGACGACATTTCCCTCAATGTCACTCTTCACGGGTTTGAAGGCAGTTCCGACACAATCTGAGAATGCAAAAATGTGCACAATTTTGCAAACACACGCACGAACGCCTTTGTTGATCGACACTGTAATGTTCAAACCGACATCCGCTGCATCATTGGCGCGGCTGGCGTCACTTCGCCGTGAACTCAGCCGTTTGGCTCACGCGAAAAAACGAACACGCCCATCGTGCAACTTTGCGTATGTTTCCAGAAGTTCACTTTGCTCTTCAACATTGAAACACAACGTTTGCAATTCACAAAGAACTGAATGTAGTCTACTTACCAAAGAATGGAGGGATGTTTTTGGCAGCAGCAATGAACGGGGCTGCCTCAATTTTCTTGTCGTCTGGAACCGGCAAGAATTTAGGCTCACACTTTCCGAAGAATGTTGTCATTTTTTCCGCCAGAAACAAGACCTTTGTGACAATTCTGTGACAAGCTTTCTCACCACACTGACTGTCGTCTTTACAGTTGTCTAAACACCAGCAACAGAGTGTGATGGGCAGAAATATGTTGAAACAAGACAGACTCTATTTGTTTGGTCTGTTGCTTCCGTGCACGAACAAGCTCGCACCTGTCAGGCAAACTGCTTCCTTCGTGCGATCTGCAGCTGGATTGTCACACCATATTTGTTCAGCATTATTTGTGGTGAAAAGGTGACTTCAACCTTCAACGTTAGACTACATTCACTGAAAGCAAAGGAGCAAAATATTTATTCTGTTGCCTTTGCCAGTGTAGACACCAGACTCTGGTCAATTGTAGACTCTGAATCAGTTTGGTTGTCATGAGATTTGGGATGGAGATCGACTTGTTGTCAACAACGCGCGTTTTTGTGGAATTTTGAATCTTTTTTTGCTGTGACGTCTCCTGGAGAGGTAGGTGTTGCACATGTGCCATTGTATTGAGAAGACCTGAGAGAACTTTGAAATATCCCGCTACTTGAGCTGCATATTGTTGTCAATCTGTTGGAGAATCAAATGTCGGCATGACGTTCTCGGAATTTTTCTTTCCTTTCTGACAAGACATCTGTAGACTCCAGATAGATCTACACTTCAGACTGCTATAGCCTGTGTGTTCTGCCGTTTACGAATCGTCTGGTGAAAATCTTTGATTCCAACGGAAGTCATGGCGAATAAATTAGAAGATTATGTGTGAGCGATATTGGAAGGTTTCTGCTGTTTTGCGAGTCTCAGGCAACTTCGGAACAAGTGACAATGTGCCTCTCTCCATGTCAAGACTTTGGGTGTAAAAATCGCACCGGCAAAACAGCTTTCAGTCTGTAGTTCCACAAAGATAAGTGAGTTCTTTTGTTTGTCATCACAATGATGACATGAAAGAAGTAGATGACTGGAACATTGTGGTGTGACACACCAGCTGTGAATTTGAACCACCGCAGTACAGGTGGCAGCACTGTTCATTCAATAAATATAGAGATTTGCGCCACCGTGGCCAGTCTCACCTGAGATACCTAACTGATCATTTGTGATATCACTACATTGGTTCCCACACCAACGGATTCATTCTCGTGCCTGTGCACACAATCGCGCGCTAAACTACTGAGCTCTAAATTGTCGACTAAAGTTCACATCCTGGCCTAGCATTTACGCAGTGGGTCCGCTCACCTAAATCA
>JAAUXT010025219.1_pt1 | contig 17963 bp, 17 predicted proteins | sample 7278171 | NCBI WGS metagenome assembly JAAUXT01 (sample SAMN14350112, study PRJNA611818) | marine sediment metagenome | isolation source: surface marine sediment (1.8m) | place: French Polynesia: Moorea | collected 2018-08
AGCTTGTGACACCATAGAGGAAGGTAGCCTAAACCACTGAGCTCCAACTCATACTCTACAATAAACTATACTACAACATCACTACTGGGGCTTCACTCTCATATATAACACCAGATTGGGCGCTTTTCCACAAATTGGGCTACTTTTGACCTGTGATTTTCCAGAAATGACAGCTGATATGCAAGAAAATTCAAGATATTTCCAGAAGTTTTTTGGTTCAATTTGGGTTTGGGGTAATGTGCAAGAAAGAATTTTGGGAAGTTCTAATTTTTGGGTTGTCCAGGTTCAATTTTGGAAGGGTGGAAAATTTAGGGTACAGTTGTAGAAATGGGTACAAAGTACAAAAGTACAAATTTTTGGTGAAAGAAGCTGTTGATGAAATGTAGTATGTTGTGTGGCCCCCAGGGGTGTGTGATAGCATTCATTTTTTTTGATTTTCAAAAGTTTTCACATGGTTTTCAAAAAGGTGGGGTTGAAATATCAAATTTTATGAAAGTATTCAAAATGGTTATTTGGGTAAGAGTTCAGTTCATTTGTTTGCAAATGGGTGTGAGAATATTAGACTTTTCATTATTGTACATTTCCATTCTTTTGGGTCCATTTGAAAATGGAGTGCAACAGAGGCTCCCAAGAGCTTTAGTTTCAAATTGCACTGGCCTTCTTTTTGATGTCATCAGGAAAGCCCTTTCAAAATCACCACAATGCCATCTTGGCTTATTTTTTGGAATAAATAACTAAAAAATGACATTTTTGAAGTTTGGTTTTTTGAGTTGGGCTCCAAATTGGGCTACTTTTAGAAGATATTGAAAAATTGGGCTCTTTTTGGGCTACTTTTGACATCAATTTGGGATCTTTATTTCGGTCGGACCTGGCAACACTGAGTCTGCTTCAACGGGTCAAGATGTTTAGAACTTGAATGCTACGTGTTCCTTCTGCCTATCGGCTGTCTTGGTCATTTGGATTTTTTCTGCTTCGAATCGATTGTGCTGTCCGAAGTGTGTCTTGCCCGGTGTGTCGGTGAAGGAAAAACGATTGCGGGTTCCTTTCGGACGTTTTCGTTCTGTTGCGTGTTGGTTGCACACGCACTTGCACAGAGACTGGTGTCGAGCCTGAAAGATACGAGTATCTTTGTGGAAAATGTCTTTTTGGTGACAAGGTCTGGCGAAACAAAGTTCGGTTTTGTCGTTCGAACAGGATGGATAACCAGTGTTCTTTGCCATAATTTTGTGCAGAACTTTGTGCGACCGAAGCCACTTGCACACTCTCGAGTCCTTCGTTTGTTCAATCGACTGGGTGAGGATCGTGAGCACAGACTCGGGGATCCAAGCACCCAAATTGCATTGCACGCGAAGGACAACTGACCCATTCGATAGAAAGCAGACTGTCATGCCTGCCTCACTGTTTTCCTTGTTCGTTGTTGGTTGACACAAAGTCTCGCTCGTGCGCAAAATTGCAGAATCTGCACACTCACACTCACACAAGACATGAGCAGGAATTAATTGGTCAGCGAAAGTGGCATTCCCAATTACTGACCAACTGAAGACTTCAGTTGCTTGAATCAATCAAAAAATAAACTTTGGCAGATTTGGTGAAACCTTTGTGGACAACTTTTTCCAGGTTTGAAAAATTGTACGAGCAGACCACGAGACAGTAAGTCTGTTCCTGATGTTGGCAATGAACAGCAGATGTCCGAAACACTCATGTTGATGTCATCATGCAGCTGGTCATGCAACTTTCACAGCAATTTTCACGGAAATAAACGCAAATGTCGATTTATCTTCCAGAATAAATGCAAAAAAGGTCAGTGACATCATCAGGAAGATAGAGGGAATAAGGCTGTGTGACTGCGACAGGGAATTGGTGCACTTTTGTCTCTCGTACCACGCTCAATGCAACACGTTTCATCTCTTTCCCAGTTTGCACCAATCACCAGTTCTGTGTAATCAGCAGCACCTGTCATTCAGTGACTGATCCTCGCACACCCTTCTCTTTTCCTTGTTGACACTTTGACAACTCGTCGGGGGCTCATTCCGTCCCAGTGACAGTGCAGCACCGAATTCTGAAATACCCTGCAATTGCAGAACAATTTTGTACCCCCTGTTTTGATTTGGACTCCAAGAAGTCGCTCTTGCAGTGTGTGCTTCTGGAGACATTCAAGGAAACGGAAGCATCCTTGGCAGAGTATTTGGTTCTGCAGCCCAAGCCAAGTGTGTCCTTTCGTTTTATCACTCGGCGGAACCGCAACACGTTTGGTGTGTTTGTTGTTCTGGCGCTTTCGTCTGATTTCGGCGACCCAGGTATCGCGACCTTGGCATTTTTCTGTCACCTGTTACAGTCAGGATGTGGTGAATTGTGAGCAATTTCTAGAGAGAGAGAGACAGAGAGAGAGAAAAAGAGACAGAGAGAGAAAAATGAATGAGAACAAGTGAGAAAAGAGAGAACAGAGAAACAGACAGAGAGAAAATACTGAACAACATGACCACCAAATGCTATTGGCATCTGCAGCTCCAAGAAGTACGAAATGATTCCTGCCTCTGTTGGTGCTTTGGTGATCGCAGCAGATGTTCAAGAGAACAAAGGCCAAAGCGTGCTGAAGTCACCATCGAAGGGACAACACCAGAATTTATTTCGAAGTTCAGGTTGAGCAATCAAAGTTGCGCAGCCTCATCAATCTTCATTAGAGTCCGTCCTGCACTCTCTTTGGTCGAATCCAAGTCTGTATTGTGACAGGATATTTCTTACGCGACTCATTACGACAATTACTGCGGCTGTGTGACAACCTGAAACAGCCAAGCGCCCGGTGTCTCGTTTCCTGGGGAGATGCCGCCGTCACGAAAAGTGAAGTACAGAACGCATCGAGACTCGAGACTCTTGCTTGAAATGAAGAGAGTTGAGGTCATGTTTCCTGCCTTTGAAATGCTTCGTGAAGGAAGCGCGTGGAAATGTAGAATTCAGCGCAGATGACGAAGAAACTACAAACGTATCAATTACGAGGCTCAACCCAATACTTTCTGTTTTCTTGCGATTCACGAATATTTGTTGCTTTTCTAAATTTATTCGCAACGGAAAGTCAACACATGTGAGAACAGCACGAACATGCAAATTCGATGTAAAACAGCAATTAAGTGCAACAAAATTGACCGCTGCGCCATTGTATTGATCTGAGATTCTGAAGTCCCTGTGCGATCACAGCTGGTCTTTGTTTGGAATGCAGGGTTGATCTCTGTGATGTCCAGCTCAAGGAATTCATCAAGGACCGTCAAAGTAAGCACCTTCAGAATTGAGACATTTGGTTCATTCCACAGCAAGTTGAACCGTGGCGTCCACGAAGGGTTGTTGGTTGATCTGCCTTGAATCCCAATGTACTCTCTCTTGTTTGGCTGGGATGTTTCTGAAGTGGACCCCCAGATCTTGATGTAGGGATTCAGGGAACTGTCATCGGGAGTAAGATCCGGGGAATATGGTAGGTTGGGCTGGAGGTTGCCTGTTGAGCACTTTATTGAGAATGGTGGTGTGACTTGGTGCATTGTCTTGGCAAAGCAAAAAGTCCTTGTTGGTGTTTCCGTCACACCCTCCCTTCCACATGCCTGGTCTCTGGCATCTGTTCCATGCTTTCACAGTCCCAAGGATGTCGCAGTATTCCTCCACACCAATGGTCATCCCGTGAGGGTTGAACTCAGCCAAAATGATGCCACAACTGGTCAAAAAGTTATCAGCATCCCATTCTTTCAGGACTTGCTCTTGACCATTTTGGCAGGACAGCACAAAGCTTATATCCTGTGGGCAACCACTGTTTGTATTCCTCCTTGGTTTCTGAATCTCAAAGATGAATTGTGGACTCATCAGATGTGATAATCAGCTCCAGAAGATCATCATCAGCCAAAGAGCAAATGTCTGCACATTTTCATCTGAGCTTCTGCGAGCACAAACTTTGCAATCTTTCCACGAGTTTCATCTCCACGGACATGTTGATCTGATCTCCGGATCTTGGTTGCATTTTGTCTGCTCGTTGCTAAAACTTGATGTTTTTTCCCCTATGAGGGGATGCTGTGTGTGGAACCAAAAGAGAACTCAAACTTCAGCAATACAAACAGCACCACCTTCATCATCTCAGGGGTTGTGAATTGCTTGGTTGTCCCTTGGCAGTCAGTCCCTTTTTCAGCCCGCGGTTCAGCCAAATGCTGGGTGAGATTTTACCTGACAAGTTTCAGATTCTAGGCCCAGTTCTGACAATTGTGTGTGTGTGTGTGTGTGTGTGTGTGTGTCCAACATCAAATGAAAAGTAAAGGCTTCAGTCAAAAGCTGCAAGCTTGATCCCTGTGTCATAACAGAACTCGCAAGAGTCGACGCAAAGGTCTGTTTCAAGACCGATAAGGAACAAGTGAAAACTGACGACAGGCCGCGAAAGCAGTCCCTTTTCAAGCCCGTGGTTCAACTGAGTGCTGGGTGCAATTTTGCAAGACAAATTTCAGATTCTGGGCCTAGTTCTGAAAACACAGTGTCTGTGTCTGTGTGTGTCTGTGCTATCGTTGGACTGCCCCCTGCCCACCTGTTCCCGGTGGGATAAAAGCATCCCACCTGGGGTCAGATGGGGCCTGGCCTGATGATATCATCTGTCTGGGTTGGATGACAGCAAGGGGCCACGTTGTACGATAGCAGGGGACCCCACAGGGCCCTCGGTAGGGTGAACCTGAGCAGGATGACAGCAGGGTGGCCCCTGGGTAGGACGATAGTGGGGCTTGGATGGTGGCAGGGGGCCCTGGGTCGGACAATAGCAGGTGTGACAACAGGTGGGTGGCGCCCTGGAGGCCCTTGGGCGGACAGGATCTGGATGCTTCACGCCGCATGCCACGGGTCCGTGAAACGTGGAAAAGTCATTCTCCACAGGTTCAAAGTGGGCGTGTTTTTTCACTGATTTTCCACGTGTGACAAAAAAACGCGGCGTCATTCAAAACAGGGAATAGGCGGAATGGAGAGCGAACGTGTTTTTCTGTGACAAACCGGAAGGGAGAAGCCCAAACGGTGTCCACCCGAACCCAACACTCTTTGTTCTGGCAAAACACACGAAAGTGTGCCTCTGATTGCTTCATTTTCTCCCAGTGAAAGAATTGATAGCGCTGGGAGATGGCCTCCCTCACGCAACCAGTCTCTCTCAACCTGGGATGGCAACAATTTGCGTGTTGCTCACAGTTGCATATGTTGGTACAATTCACTCAACCAACATGAATTATTAAACTAACGAAATCATTTTCCTGATGAAAAACTTGGACTAGTTCCATCCCGTGATGAGTTGGGACTTTTGTCCTTTCAGGAAAGTTGTGTGCACAACGCAATTGCTGTTTTGGTTCAAAATGGTCTTCTGTGATCAAACATTCACACGGAAGTGAAAAAAACAATTACCACGGTGGCGCTGATGCGCACTCTTGTGCACAAATCATCCGTACCTGTGTTGTGTGCAAAAACTGCACGTGTTGTACGAGTCGTAATGATGCTCACCAAGTAATTTTTGCTGCAGACCAATTGAATAGACCTGAGGGACCGGTGGAGATTTATTTGTTGTTCTGACCTCATCCGGTACACGTTTCAGCTGCCCGAGCAAGGAGCAACTTCCCACGTGCTGACCCGAGGAACAAGCAACGTTCCACAGACATACTGCGCTGCTTCTGAACTGTCTGAGCCTCTGGCTTTCTTGACGAGTGATTCTTCTCCTTCTCCCACCGGGGAGATAACGAGGCAAACGTGACGGCAACAACCTGTTTTCTGTTCGACTATTCAAAGGGGCTTGACATTGTGTTTCTGGCCTGCCCTCAGCAGGACCCAAAATAACAGTGGGCCAGGCCTCAGCTCACCACATGAAGATCACAGATGACCTGTTGCCCAGGTTCCTGGCTTGTCTCACCACATTGAACAAGTCCTCAAAGTTTGTGAAATACACCCACCTCAGCTGGCCCTCCTGCATCAATCCCTCCTAGATTTGCCAGAAGTGGGTGTATGACTGGGGACTGTTCACACTCAGGGCATTGCAAACCCACTGTTCATATTGGTGCGGCAAGTGCAGTGGGGGGGGGGAAGACAGGCAGCCCATGAATGTAGAAGCTGATGAATAAGAAAGGCATTTCAAGTGCTTGGGTTGATTCTTTGGCTGAGGTTTTGAGATCACAGGGCCTGTCAATCTGAAGCAAGAGTGTTCTTGAAAAATGTGGGGATGGGAATGCGCTATCCACCTATTTATTTCAGCTTGAAGGAACACAAAGAAAAATTTTCAACACGCACAAGTGGTGTCATGCTTCCATGCGCAGGATATCTGAAATTTCTGCTTGTTTCCATTGCACAATGGGAGTTTGTCCAATTCAAACCCCCAAGTTCAGGTTCCTTTTTCGGGTCCCTCATTTGGGTTGCTTGTTTGCACAAAACACAAAACAGGCAAAAAATTGAGCAACCCGAATGTGCGCTGTTCAAATCACCCGAAAAGTGAGGTCACATGGTGAACTTCTTGTCTTGTGAAATTTTACAATCAAAACCCCACTTGAAGCAGAGTATTCACACCAAGCACTAGATCTACTGTTTTTACGAACTAAACATGGAGCATGGCGATATCGTGCTTCTTGCAATCAAAATTTTCGACAGCAATTTGGTGACACTCGCACTGGCAAAGCAATTCCCTTGAAAGTAAAGAGTACCAAAGTGCTCTTGATTCCAACGAAGAGAGCACTCACCACGGTGCACGAAATGTTTTTATTGCGCAAATAGGCCAACTAACTGCTGAAACTCATGCACAGGCTTCAAAAATGCCAAAACCATTGTGTTCGGAAAAAAATACTGTTTGCAGAAAGATTCCAACCCCGTGAAAATAAGTCAGAAAACAATGTGTGTTTGACCCAAAGAAACAGAAACCTGATGTTATCTCAGCACAAAATGGACGCATCTCTCATCGCTTTTTGTGTAGTTGTCAACAAAAATACAGTATGGATTTTCTGAAAGGAAACAAGACATTTGAAACCAAATGATCAGAAAATCCGAGGCCAGCGTCGTGCTGAATGCTTGTTGCGTATCTTTGTTCATCTCACACCAATTTTCTCATCGAGAGTCAAAACAGGTCGAAGGTCTCAAATTCTTTCCAACCTTTTACCTTGCACAAGTCTGAGGAAAATAGGCCCCTGGGCCTTGCGGTGATTTCAATTTGTTCAGCTTGCCAATTCAGGTCGCTCACTCCAGTTGCAACATCGTAAAAGAATTGCAATGAGTCGGGCCACCAGTTTACAAAATTTAACGCGTTTTGCCCTGACATCAAAAATCCTCACACAAGTGGCCACAACTTTACAACATCTCACTCATTCACAAGATTTAAACACCAAATAATTGTCTCCACTTCTACTTCATCAGAATTATCCAACAAGCCACAAAACATTCCAAACGTGTGCAAAAAGGTCTGAAGACACAGCAAATTTTGACCATTGAACTACAACACTGTTGATGTTTCAGACTCAGAGGTTGTCATTCCGGTTGTTCTTATGGAGCGAATCACCCAACACTCACTGTCGGATGTCGTGTGGGTCAAGAAGACGAAATGTTGGTTTTCAGCAGGGTCGTATTTTGTTGCCAGGTATCAACTTGCCGCGCACAGGACTGGGCGGAAATGTCTGGAATATCAGACGAGTTCATCAGCAAATACGACGTCGTCATGCAAACCAATGTTGTTCTACACTGTCCACGAATGACATTTTGTTTTTCCCAACTCGGTGAACTGCATGAGGCCGAAGACACACTGGAGGCGGTCCTCCTCTTCAAAGCAGGGGTCTTCACAAATGCTACGCAGGAACAAATTTTAGCTGGATGATCCTGAAGTGGGACGATTCTCGGTACAAATTTTGCTTTTTGTTTCTGAACGAACAATTGAGACTTGTACGTTTGTGTTGGAGTTACGAAACAATTCGATTCCTTTTTTGGTCGTGCTGGCGACTGGAGTTGTCACGTGCGTCTGTCCATCTGTGACCCGCTGGGACCATCTGCTCCCCCCCCCCCTTGCAAGTAGAACTTAGGCCCTGGAGTCAGCATGAGTGTCATCTGGATGCTGGCAGCCAAGGAAATAACATCTATCTCAAAGCACTGAGGGCTTGAGGCCCTGGAATCAGTTTCTATCAGTTGGGGTTGTGAACCAGAATAAGTATTATTTCAAGGCCCTGGAGTCAGCGTAAGTATCATTTTGACGCTGGCAGTTGAAGAGGTAACATTTATTTTGTTCAGCTGGGCCCACAGACCAGCATAAGTATCATTTTGAGGCCTTGAAGTTTGCATAGAAGTATTTAGAATGCTGGCAGTTGATGAGGTAGCATCCCAGGAGGCCTGTACGACACGATGCTGTGAATCATGCTCACATGTTTGAAATTGTCCAGACAAAATGAAAGCAAAACAAAGCTTGAAACTCAGCTGGTTTCACACAAGGTGTGCGTCGACTTGTTTCTCAGTCTGAGTCTCAGTGCATTTCTGAGTCTCTGGCTCTTCCGAATGCTGCCCCAACTGGCCCCTGTTGAGGTGTGAGTACCACTCTGAGTGCCGCCATTTTTAGTGGTGCTCAGAAGAGTTGGCTCTTCTCGAGTGCCACCCAGAAAGGTCGCGTTCGGAAGAGCCAAGTAGCAACTCAACTGAACTGAGACTGAGAAATAGGTCGAAGTAACACTGTTTCACACCACCAAACAATTTTTTCTGGCAGAACAATGAAAAGAACTGAAACAAGATTTGGGGCACTCAGAAGGTTTTTGAAAAAACCGCTCTCTCTCCGTGGAGTTTACCTTTCATGTTGTCCTTCAAGAAAAGCATCTGCTCGTGCGTGTGAGTGTATGATATGTGTGTGTATGTGTGTGTCCGGTGTGGCCAAGTTCTTTCCTGGTTTCACAGACCTGTTTTTGAGCTGAACATCAACAACAACTGAGGAACTGAGATTTACCCGGTGATGACCTGCTCACATACAGGGTCAGATTCAAGCTCAGGAAGTTTGCATCTGATGCCTTTTGAACCAGTTCAGCCACAGCACCTCACAAGGACTTCTTTCTTTGGAACTTGGTGCAATGCATGGTGTAGACAGGCAGCTCAGAATGGATCCCCCTGTGCACAAACACCAGTTATGTCTTACTCACAGTGTAGTTGAAATTACTGTTTGAGAAAAAGCTAACAAAAAGAACATTCTCACCACTCAAACCAGGGTCAGTAGAGAATCTCGTCCTCTGTGCACGCAGTACGCCTGTGGTGCACCTGGTGTCAGCGTCGGCAGTCATGGACTGACTCATTGTCTTTTCTGTGAATTTTGGCTTCTGGAAGTTGCCATCACACACACACACACACACAGACACACACACACACACACGTGCATGCGCACACACTGCGTACACGGAGGGTCCTCTTCAAGACCCCATCTAACGATCGCTGGCTTGGTCCCCCTTTCTACCACTGACTTATTCTCACTTTGATCAAAGACCCTCGGTGTGTGCTGCTCCATGCAAAAGAACAGGCTGTGACTGCAGAGCGATTCTTCCGCCTGAGTAAACCAAATGAAAAGCAATTTCAACTCACAGCAAAAAGGCCTTCTGGCTTGAGGATTTTTGTAACTGTGGTAAATGTGTTGCACGTTGATAATTTGCGACGCATCACTTTCCCTCTGATAATTGTTCCCAAGCAGCCAATTGCGACAGAAAACAATGCGGTGGCAATTATTTTTGTACTCAGGTTTTGATCAATCAAGTAGCAGCAGAAATCAAGAACTGTGAGCTTCACACAGCAAAATCACCACGACTGTGTTTGCACGACACACACCGGGAAGGATCAGGATCTTCCCGACTCCCACAGACTCAATAGAAAAGAAACTTTGGGGGTTCTTACCAGTGTTTGAACATCGTTCAGGCGATGTTCGTTTGTTGCTGTTTCGCAGAGTGTACAACGTTGGTTTCAAATGTCGCTGTCACAATTTCAGTGAAGGCTGCAATTTTGTAATTGCTACGAATGGAACAACGTGGCAATGGATGAGGGGAAAACTTCCGTGGCCTGAGCTGCCAAAGACTGACGGTATGCAGCTCAAACAAAAAGAAACTTTCGATGAAAGTGCATGTAGAAAACTCGTCGGGATTTTACAAGCTTGTGACTTTGTGGAGAAATGTCGCCGACTTCCCTTGAGCCTGAAGGTGTTTCAGAGGACTGAATAAGGGTATTTGGCACTTTGAATCAGCGACAGTCCCCTGCTTCACCAGCTGAAACATCTTTTTCAACTGAAGATTTGTACAGTGTTCGGCTCCACGTGGAAAGCAAATGGGAGACGATTAGCGAACACAAGAGCGACACCACAAGGTGACCAAATCTGTACGAGTTTGGGACCTTGACGTCAGGAGATTGGGCGGACAATGTGTCTGCCAATTGTTTCTTGTGAATTGACAGACAGACAGACTGACTGACTGACTGACTGACTGACTGACTGACTCGGTCATCTGATTCCGCTGAGCTATCATAACGCCGGAGGACAGCTTCACCCACACACGCTTGTCCGCAGTCTGCTTCAGAATCAGGAGGACTGCACACCGGTCACGAGCCGTGAAACTGAAACACTCCAACGAGCAGTCTGCAGCCGAAAAAACTTCCCTGCTGAAGCGACTGAGTTCGTCACTGGCTTCTCACCAAGCAAACACAAAAACAACCCGAAGAGCGGAAACCGAAGACAGAACTGGAATTTATTTCTCTTGCCACTCCAATTCGTCGATAAACGATCCGTACACCTGCCTTGAAATTATGCTCGTTTTCCGCAGTGACTTGACGTGGAAATTGATTCGGGAAGTGTTCCTTCAAATCATTGAATTCCAAAGTTGACATTTCTCAGCACGCACACGCAACTCTGAAGTTGAAGCTGCAGTGAGAACAGACGAGTTGTACACGGAACATGTACGAGCTGCGACGTGCGCGCCGTTTGTTGCGCTGTCACTTCTGCGCAAGATAGGTGGTGAACAAGCTTTATGGTGGCATTCATTCAACAAAAAATTGCTTGTTGGATAAGTTCCAGCGAGGACACACTTCCATGCTCTGCAGGTGAGACATTCTCACTTCATCTCCGACGAAGATGTCCACTCTTTCGGACAAGAGAACAAATTCATGAAACATGCACCTCAGATACTGTACTTCCAAAAGGCAACTTGATATAGGGTTTCCAAGATTGCTGGAGCTGACAACGGTTTCCTGGTCACTTTGTGCGCGTTGATTCGCAACTCTCCGGACTTGATGCACCTCCTCACTGCTTCTCAATTGTCGATCGTTCCGCGTGATTGGGGCCTGATTCTGGACATTAGGATCGATTCCAAAAAGATAAACAGTGGAAAATGTTGTCCCTGAAGACACAATTGAAGAGACAGACACAAGAGCAAGAGAATGGAAACACACCTGCCAGGTATGGTGGTCAGGCAAGTCTCAGTCCCGAACGGTCTGAGTGACTCAGCACTGGTTGTTTGCAACCGGAACATTTTTCATCCGATACAGCTGAACATCATTAATTTTTGAAACCGAGCTCTGTGCCATAAATTGTTTCTCGGATCAATGCTCAGTCAGTGCTTGATTCCGTGATGAAATCCGCAGGGCGTGTTCCCAATTGCAGTGATTCGACAGACAAGAGGGTTTCTGAATGGAAGTTTGGAGGCGTATGAAGTTCGTTCTGTCTTTGAAAAAAGTAACGCTGGATCAGAATGTTGTTGTCCTGTGTCCCTTCAGTGGAAGAACACCTTAATTGTGGTCGAAGCTGACAAAATCAAAAAGTATTGCTGTCAAGATGTCCCAAGGTCTCGTCATGTCCCATTGCGGAGGCTTCAAATAATCCGCTCCTTTTTTACGACTTACCCCAATTACCAGCTCAGTGATCCATGCAGATGCCAAAATTCAGGAACAGGAACCTTTTTTCAGTGTGTGAACTCACTTCTATTACATTGTACGAGAGGCTTTGTGACCGCAGCGTGGTAGACGCAGCCTTCCAGACATGTTAGAGAAAATATATTTCTCATCCAGACCTCACAGAACAAAGACAGACTGCTCCAGATTGGTGTCGGGCACCAACGCCCCCGGCAACCTGACCAAACACAAACACAGATGGCGGGAAGACGAAGTTGACAGAAATGCAGTCAGTGTGATTTTTGTCTGCAGACGCCGAGATTGGTTGGAACACGATGCGTTACAGGAACGTCTGGTTTGTGCGTGCGCTCGAGACACACGACCGTCCAGATTTCTAAAGAGTAGTGTGCAGCTTTGCCTCTTTGACCACACTGTCATCCAAAAGTGGTTGCTGTCTGTCGAAAGTAGTTCGTTTGAATCCTTGGTCACGCAATCGCGTAATGGCACAAATTTGTTTACCGGATTCTTTTATGACACTGACTATCACGGACAAGAACGGTGTTGTCATCCCAATGTTCTTTACCTCCCCCGGTTGCATACATATAGAAGGAAAACTAGTCGTTACACAACGAGACTAAACTCTGATGAAATATTCTTTCTTTGTGTCTCATTCACAACCTGAGAATCTTGGGTCACAAGATATTTGTGTTTCCGTCCTTGACGAGCATAGGAACTTACGCATTGCTTCACAACGCGAATCCACCTTCCTTTGTTACCTGTAGGTATTTAGACTTTTCATGACTGCATGCACGCAGGTAGTTTTCCCAAAAATTACAAGCAACCCAAGTGCGTCTTGTTGTGCCACTGGGTGCAAATGGGATTTTGTCCACGCAGGCATCTGAGATGTGTGGTTGCAGGATTCGATTTCCCTGCATTGTGAATGGGTTGTTTGCTCGTAAATCGCATATCAATAAAGCTGGTCACTTAACTGGTTGGAGGAACATCTGTCACCAGAAAATGGGTTCAGAGGTTGGTCGAGCCTGATTGGGACACAGCAACCAAAGGCTGTCTTCAGACTTAACCTCAGAGCGAATCCTTGTCACAAATTAGTGTGTTCGCACACGTGTATTTTCTGGAGCAGAACAAACAACCTTTCAGGAAGAACACCCAGAAGGAACCCAAAAGAGGTGACGTTACCAAAACGTATTGACTTGGCTAACGTTTTGAGATGCGTCTGAACCATTCACTGTCTCCATAGTCAATGCACCCAACAACCTTGTTGGCTTGTTTCGCAGCTTGATCGGCATCCAAACCTGGAAGGGGGTTGCGCAAATATTGTTGTGGTGCCGAGTGTTGCGCTTACGACCGAAAACATTGGGAACATAAAGCACGCGTTCCAGCGGACGTAATGTCCGTGTGTAGACTTTTGCCTGGTCCACATGACGTTCCTAAGTGGTGATGTGGCTTCTCAATGTTCATGTTTGTGGGCCACTTCATCCAAAAGAAACCGGTTTTACTTCCAGTGATGAGAGGAGCAAAACAACAATGGCGCCCTCCACGTGAGACTGAACCGTAAACTCGCCATAAAGAACCCGAGGACTCACCACAGAAACCGCTTTCGAGAGCAGAACGAACAACCTTTCAGAAAAAAAAAACACCCAGAAGAAACCCAACTGTTTTTTCTCATTAATGAAGCGAGGTGCGTGAAAGTCTATCCGCTGATTCCCCACACGAATCTGGATCGACAGAGGCGCGCCGGGCGGAACCAAGACAGCATGGAGACCATGGGGACCCATCACAAGTCGCTTCTGTCTCACAACCATAAGAAATAATCCACAGCGTTGTCTCACAAATCTGTCTTGGAAGGTGTCCTGTTGTGTGGAATGGACAAGTGTATGGCGTGTCTGTGGTTGACGTGACAGAAGGATGGGGTAAAACACGAAATTTGTCATTCACCCGTCTTGAACAGGCCGATACCATTTTGGAAACAAAGTTTCCTCGCCAAGAGCAAAGAACAAAGAGAGGCTCACTGGATTGCGGTTGTGTTGCGTGGCTTTCCCTGCCCTGCCCTGCATCTCTGTTTCCGTTGTTTGTCTTCGATGTTGTTGGAGAAATATACTTTGGGTCACAATGTCTACAAAAGAGCCACATCATCTCTCTTGCAGCTTCGTGGTTGCGGCATATTCTGTCAGGCACCAGTCATAGCACTGGGCCAAATCTGTCAGGTGTCAGCTTACCAGCAGCATCTGTGGTTCTCAACCTTGTGGACAATGAGACTTGTCCCCCTTTCGGCCAGGGACGCAGCAATGTACTGAGAGACATTGGCTCCGAGGAAGGAAGAGGTGCCGTGGATTTGGTTGACTGTCAGCAATCCAGTCCCAGCTTTCAAAAATTAATACGGTGGGAAATGAGACACACCGGGCTTAATGGCACAGGTACCCGTGTCACGGCGTGTGTTTCCGTACTTCTGCATGGGAATGAACTGCATGAGATGTGTTGCACATTACTTTCCAGTTGAGTGACCTGGAGGCCACCAATGCTATTTCAGATTTGCGGAACAGAGATTTGCAACAGCTTTGGGGAGAGAATCTTTCTTGGATAATTTCTTTTGTACGTAGTTCCGTGTTCTTTGTTCTTTCCATATCGAAGCTCTTCCTCAGCTCCATAAAAGTTCGAATCACATGATGTCAATGGCAATTCGATCTGTTTCGTTTCAGAACACTGATATCTGTCGATGTCTCTAATGAACTTCGTTGCAAGAAAACCACACGAAAACGCTTGGCACATGAACCTGCAGAAATAGTACTTTTACTGCAGCAAACGCGGTACATTCCAGTTTGACACCTCACAAAGACTGCCACTCGAAAGAACGGACATCCATTGGAACACAAACTAGGTCAACGAAATGGAAACACAGACAGATTTCTTCCTCTGATTTTTATTTCTGCCAAAAGGACTGTGAGTAAACAGCCTGGATCCTATCGATTGGAGATTAATTCTGATGATTTGGTATGAATTTTCTTCTCGTATCACCACTGGACTGCGTGCGTTGGCAGTGGACAAAGCAGAATGTTATCTTGTGTGCTCACACCGCCTCCCTCGTATACTATAGGGCTGAGTGAGACCGAAGCGGAAAGGAAGATCCAAACCGCACAATTACAATGAGGAAAAACTTTTGAAAATGGCAGTTTTGAAAACAACAAAAGGAGTCGAAACAGGAGGTGCGAGTATCCCTGAGACCTGACTCCGCAGAAAGGAAACTTGCCCCTGATGCGGCCAAGATTTCACGTTTGACACGAAAATATTCGCAAAGCTGAGGTGGTTCCTTGATCCAAATCAATCCTGTGTCCGAGAGAGAAACTTGACTGGGTATATTATGCGACACAGACTGGTTTGTACGAGTTTTGCGTCTGGACTGAAGGATGAAGTGTTATTCTGATCACGCCTTCATTGCCTCACTTCTGGAGTGGAACCCTTGAAGCCCCACAGAGTTCTTTTCTAAAACCTGTGGTGCTCACCAGATTGTTCCAGATGAGAGCCAAGTTTAGTCAGTCTCGGATGGATTGGTGGGTCCCCAAGCTCTCTTATTCGGAACCGCTCCCAGATCTGTTCCCAGCAGTGCACAGACAATGAGTGGAAACCACTTCCATGCATATCAATAGATAAAAAGGTTCAACTCCGAAAACTGACACAATGTAATCCAAATTTACAGCGAGACGAGCACATTGTAATTGATACAAATATCACTGCAGGTAAGGTCGGAGAATTGAATGTCATTTCCTCTGTCAGAGGCCCGACTGTGAACGTGGTTTCCTCCGAGTGGAGAATCAGATCTGATGATTTCCGCTGTGCAGCAAGTAGACGTACCGTGCACCACGCGAAAGATGAATCAGGAGAGGGCGGACAAAGATTGGTCAACATGATTCAATTCCAGCCACAATGAAAAAATATTCCGAATCAGGACGGGAAGATTGCGTGATAATTTTTTTTCAAAGGAAACATCGCACTTTTTGGAAAACAACAAAGGTTCTTTCTGCAATGACAGCAAGTGGGAAAAGATTGTTCCAACTTGTTCTGGTAGAAACCAACCAATTCAGACTGCTGCACATAAGAGAGAAACCCAAAAAGGAAATTGTTTCTGTCACCCTGATGTACAGACACTGAGACAAAGACATGAGTGAAAATTCACAGATGCCGTTAAGAACCTCGTCACACCGAAATGACGAGCAGACACTTCAAGCTCCACCAGAACCTGCGTGACTCGTGTTCTGCCAGAGCTCCACCAGAACCTCAGCCAACTGCTCCACCCGGAGCCCCAGCTCCACGAAAACGGCTGCAGTTTCACCCTGCAAGGAAGGCTAAAGACACAAGAAGCCGTCAGTTTTCTTTCCTTGGGGTATCATTTGTAACGCACACAGATCCAATTGACATCAACTTGAAACTAACCTTCAGTTCTGCTTTTTTGGGGCCTTCAAAACAAATACATTTAAGCAAGCAAGCCTTTGAAGGAAAATTGTCTGCAGCCAAAACGAATGAAGCTTCGGGTCCATTTGGGAACCAAACAGGCACCTCTCACCCCTCAAATGCGGACTTTGTTGATCCAGAAAGAAGAGCCCTTTGACCACCCAAACAGTTACAACACTCCCAGCTTCAAAAAGTCGTGTCACTCTGAATGCCATTGCGACCCAGAAAATCGATCAGCACTTCTTGAGTTGCACTGAGATCAATCGGCACAGCTCCCACCCAGGGGACAGTCAGGCCCACAGTGAATGAGATAAACTGCCCAGGTGGTAAGCAGGTTGCGCTTGGGTCGGAACCTTTGGCCAGCAGCTGCAGGTCTACACTGCCTTCCGCAGTTTGCACAGGTGCAGCAAAGTTTCATCAAGCTGATGTGTGGTGATGTCAAGAGGGAGGTCATTTAGTGGGCTGCAAGGATCTTGAAAATGGTTCTCGGTTGGCACCTGACAGTCTTTCATGTGCTTTGAAAGCGCTCATGAGAGTATCGGAATTGAAAAAGAAGTCTTTTAGAACAATACCCTCGATTTTCTCACACAGCTTCTTTACAAATGTGAATATTTCCTGTGCCTTGGTACAGTATTTTGAAACATGCAAGAACTCTGAGTGTTTGTTCAGCTAAAAATCGATGTCGGTGAAGGGTTCGAAACTTCCAATCAGTCAAAGCAGGAAATGGGGGTTTTATGCCTTCAAGACGGGTGACGGAATTTTACTCGGGCGTTTAATGGCTGGTTGTTGAGGGTATCATCGATCATCAAATTACCTTTCAACTTACTCATGCACGGAAACCTGTACTTTATGGATTTCAGCCCCGATGTTCCGCTCTCAGATACTCTGAGATTCCCAAGACACGGAACACGCTTTCGCATCGGAAAATGTCCCGACATCTTCGACAGAGCATGCTCAAAAAGGACGTTTACGAAGGAAACATCCGTGGAGATTCTTTCAGACCCATGGAGGCTTCCTGCATTCACATTCGACTTGGGGTGCCTTGAACGGGCGCCGTTGGGTCGCTGCAAGCGCGACCCGAACAGGCAACCAGATTGGATCACCTTCTGGGCATCGTGGACGAAAAACTGGCAGACGCTTGTGGGTCAGGTTTTTTGGAATAAATTTTGGGTTCAAAAGTATTTTTGTTGAATTTTAGGCCCAAAACAATACCTGAAATCTCAAATAACAAAGTGAAATCTTTTTGAATGTTTGATTCAAAAAGTTCAAAATGGTAGAATAAATTTTGGATGAAGATTTCTGTTTTACGCTGTATCTTAAAAGTGAGTTATATTTGGTCAATGGTGTGTGGTGATAATGTTCCTCCTGTTGGAAGGGCTTTTCAGGTAAAGTGGGTGTTTGGTGATTGGTTTTTATGCCCCAGTGTGAATGTTGTGGGGCGGGGGAGGGGGGGTTCAAAAGCAGTGGGGTAGATGAACCAAACCGTTGGCTTTGCCAAAGCAATGAAACGAATGGTTGTGCGAAGGTTTTCTGCTGGGACCGTGTTTAACCTGCAAATTGGGGTGCCTTGACTAGGATAATTTTTAGTGGCGTACTTCTGTCCAAGTTCTGATGCTGAGCGTCAAAGCATCACAAATTATAAAAGGGGC
>JAAUXT010004358.1_pt1 | contig 17961 bp, 20 predicted proteins | sample 7278171 | NCBI WGS metagenome assembly JAAUXT01 (sample SAMN14350112, study PRJNA611818) | marine sediment metagenome | isolation source: surface marine sediment (1.8m) | place: French Polynesia: Moorea | collected 2018-08
AGGACAAGGAGGACCAGGAAGAATTGATAAACAAGGAAGAATTGATGACATTAATGCCACTGCAACGCTGCAAGGGACTTCGCACTGCAGTTGCCTTGAGCACTGCTTCTAGTTTTTGTTTGGAATGCGGTGTTTGAGTCTTTCCCCACTTGCTTTCATCATAAGACTGATTTTCTGGATCACCCAACCTCCTGACCACCTGAAAACCCTGGCCCCCATCAGGTCCACGGTTCCCTAAGTCCCACACACCACCAAACCTCCTGACTTCAGTCCCACTGCCTCGAGCATCTAGCCTGCCCACCTCCCTTGCAACACATCTTCTTTGGGGTCCCTTCGCTTCAGGTTGACCCTTACCTTTCAATCAAGACTAGATCCACTAGTTGATAATGCACAAATCACCATAGCAACGGTGTATTCTCCACAGGATGTTTGCCATTTGAGGCTGCATCCCATCACCATAATTGGGAACCCGGACACAACATGCACTGAATTTCTGTGTTCATGTTGAATCTGCGGATCTCATGCAGGCTCACTGGCACCGTGTGTGTGTGTGTGTGAGTGTGAGCCCATCAACAGAACTGACAGGACAAGCTCACACAAAACCAAATGTTTTGTCTCCCTGTCATTGCCCTTGTTTTCCCGCTGGGAATCTACATGTTTCTGATGCTGGATCAAAGCCAAAAGCATGCAACTTCCTCTTCTCAATCTATAGTCAGGCAACACAATCGAGTGTCTTGTCAGTTTGGTTGTTTTGAAATGCTGTGATTTTGTTTATTCAGAAATGTAAAGGGTTGTCCAAATTGTGCAAGAGAGACCTTTTTGTTTGGTTTTGTCTTTTGAAGATATGAGAGTTCCATCCAGCTGACAATGTCATGATTCCTTGTTTTGATAACATTTCACACGTTTAAGTAACAACACAATATCTGTGGAAACAAGTGTTTTCACAAGTTTACAATGATAAAGGGAACACAGCTGACTGACACATTGTGTTCCAGTCTGGCACCAAAGCTGATGGATTATATTTTGCCTCAAGAATGAACATTTCATTGATGGATGAGAACTTCCTCAAGATGACAATCCAAGTTGCATGACTTGGGGCCTCCAGCCTCCAAGACACAGCTTTGCATTACAACAATTTATGACTCATGTTGAAAGTAAAGCAAAGGTAAGACATCACAAAGACAAAGAGTTTTGTTGTTCAACAATGACTCAAAAGAAATATTAACTGAACCAGAGTTTAAAAAAATTCTTATTGCCAATAAATATTACATGTTGACAACAAAATGATTTGAAATATACACAAGTCTCCAAGGGGTACCCACCACAACAGAAGAGCGATTGTATTGTATAATTGGGTCAATTGTACAGTTATTCAAGGCTGCAAATGTACCATATGTCTTGTATAAGTGTGAATGTGTACGTAGGTTACGTGTGTTCCATCAATGTGTGTGTGTGTGTGCGTGCGTGCGTGGGTGGGTGTCACAAAGTGAGCGAGCATTTCGGCTTCACTGATAGATTTGACAAGCTTGCATCCATTCAAAGACATTGTTTTAGGAAATGGAACATTTCTTTGGGTGACAAACGATTGCTCAACAATGAAGAAAACATAGTTTATCTGAAGGAAGAGAGTAGTATTGAATGCCAAAATCAGCATTGCTTGTGTTTTTTGTGAGCAGGCAAAACGATAGAAGGTGATTTTGTAAACACCAGGAGGTGACTGAAGCTTGGTTGCAAGTGAATATGACAGGATTTGGCTTTTGTTGCTTTTGCTGCCTGGAACAACAAAAGGGCTCCTTGACTGCAGCGATAAGGATGACAATTTCCAATAGTAGATGAAGAAGTTTACACCTGAATTTGTCAGAGTAAGAGAAACCACATGTTTGATACCTCTCAGATAAGTGCAGTCAGTAATGTTGGTGTGAACAAGAGCACTAACCACTGCCAGAGGAGGGAGGAAAATGGAGAAATACACAGCAAGGGCCTCAAGGCATACTGTCAGATCATCAAGCTGGTCAACTGATGGTTTGCTGGTGTGACTTTCTGTGTCCAAAGTTTTCCTAAATTTCTTCTTTTTGTAAAGAAACACCACCAACAGAAAAGTGGTGATCAGTGTGACAATGGCAGGTAAAACCATTTTTACAACTAGAACAAAACTTTGGTAAATTATTCTTGTCTTTTGACTTCCAGCATAATTTGTAGGAAACAGCATATATCTGGTTTCAGTTCCACATTTGTAACTTATAATCTGCAATGGAAGAACAGCAAATGTAGGAAACCAATTTTCCATCATTCTTCATGCCAATAGCAACACCTTCATTCAACTGCATGCTGACCTTATATGTCATCCAAAAAGGAATATCCACAAGAATAAAGAAAATAGCAAGAACTGTCACTGCTATCTTTACATTCCTTAGTCTAGAAGAACTTGGCTTTCCAACTGATGTATGTCCAATATATCTGCAATAACGAGAATTTTCAGTGCAGCAAACTACTACAGGAAGAAAGAACCAAAGCCTCTTGGTTGCAATGTTTACCTCTGCACTGTAAGGAATAGTATCAGCCAATATGAGAGTGCACCACACAGTCTGTACCCCAAGTAATATGAAATTCTCTCCACATAGATGTAGGCTGATAACCTGTTGTATCCATATCCAAATGCCTATCTGTAATACTCCAGAGAAAATGTGAAAAATACCCCAGAAGATGCAATGAATCAATCACTGCCAGAGACACTCTGGGACCATTTTCATCTTGCTAAAGATGATCAGTGAGATCACATGAAGAAAAATAGCTGGAAAACAAGAAATCCAAGAGATCTAGAAGATCTAGCAGAGAGTGCATCACAAGTATTCTCAAATGGCGGTTTAAAATTTGGCAGGCAGAAAATATTTCCGACACAAGGGTGAAGGTAGGCAGGAATCGAGAAGTTATTTGCGCATCAGGCTGCCAATTCATCTGTGTCATTTCCTCCGATCATTGTCTCGAGAGCCTCAGTACTGTTGAAAATATCCATCTTTGGTTTGATTCTCCTTTGAAGCAGAAAACACTGGCCCTGACAAGATACAGACTGTGATGTCAACAGATGTCTCACAAGTCTTGCGAAATCAGACTCGTTTGCGATTCACCAAAATATGATGGAATACACGGTTGGTTTCTGTCAGCAGGACACAAAGGCCACATGATCAGCATCCGGTTCATTGGATGATATTGCACGTGATACCACGTTTCAGTGAAAAGGCGCATTGTACATTAGGGGTGCAGCAGAGAGGATTGGAATTTGGTCCTGAATGGGCTTTTTGTCAGCATAAATGGTGCGGCCAGGTGCAGCGGATGTGGAGGGGTCTGACCATGAAGTGCAGGTTTTCTACCAAAGCCCTGTCCGAAAATTAACTTGAGGGTAATACATCTGCTGGTCCATTCGTTTTTGGTTTCCTTGTTCAGAGTTGTTTGTGTGTTGTTCCACTTGGTTCGATCAGACTTCAGGCACGATCGGTCTGGGCATTTACCTGCTCACCAGATCAGTCTGCTCCCTGACCATCTCAAAGCCACAGCCCTGTCAACTGCCTTGCTCCCTCAGTCCCCCTGCACCATTGAGCCCCTTTGGCTCTTCAGTCTGACTGGCTTCTGTGTAACACCCCCCTGCAATATTTTTTTCATTCAGGTCCCTTCACTCCGCACTTGCTGTTGACATCAATCCTGGATCCACTCCCATAAATGGGCACATCACCACAATGGACACATCACCACAATGGACACATCACTGCAGGGATGGTGTGCTGTCAGCAGGATGTTTGCCATATGATGCTGCATCCCATCCCCATAATTAGGAACCCGGACACAAAATGCAATGAATTTCTGTGTTCATATTCAATCTGCTGTGGTCACACTGACATGGTTTGCGTGTTATGCGCTTGGAACACAAATTGTTTTTTGGCACAGTGATGTGCATTTTGATGCAGGTGTGTGCATGTGGGCACGTGTCATTTTGCAACTTTGTGTGTGTGTGTTTGTATGTGTGTGTGATCTTCTTCAACAAAAATGACAGAAAAGCACAAAGAAAATCAGGCTCTCCAGGCTCCTTTGACATTGCAAAAAGCAAACAACCTCATCACATGTTGCCCCATTTTTACTAGTTGTGTTGATACCACATCAAACTTTTCTTGCACAGCACCGCATGGGCAGGAGTCAGGGCTTTGAATTCATTGCAGCACCCACACCTGGAAATTCTGTCTGACTTTGGGTGCCACTGACCACTACACAACACTTTTCTCCTTTTTCAACCCCAAATGGATCCAATTTTCTGACTGAAAATTCAAGATTCATCACACTTAACAGATCCAGTTCATGGTGCACCAGTCTGGCTTGTGACGCACCCACACCCAAAAGAACAAACAACCACATCCCAAAAATGTTTTCAGCCGTATTTATTCAACTTCAGTGTTGTTTTAAACAATTTTGTTTCCAGATTATGCATAATAGCACACTTTTCAACTTCCAACATGTGTTTTCCCTTCAATCCGAGTGGTTTCCACAAAATACTGTGTGATTTTTCACACCTCGAAAAGCCTTCCCTTCCATCAATGCATGCAGTCCCCAATGGGTTTTTTCTGTGCCTTTCTTGGAGGGGGGGGGGGGCAATGTCACTTGCGAAGTACAGGTGAAACCCTGAAGGAAAACATCTTACTGTGTGAACATCCCCAAAACAGCAAGCAGTGTATTTACTGGCTGAGCGTTTTCGCTTTTCACAGTGAGCAGAGTGTGGCTGTTTGAATGTGTGTCGCTATTGGCCCAAATTTGGGACAGTTTTACAGCAGTAGAGAATGGGAAAAGAAGAGGCCCACTCCCAAACTTGCAAGTCTTGACAAAATTGAAGTAGCTTCAGGCTCCTTTTCAAGACAAATGTGCATCTGCCTTCTGTGTATCACCTTCATCTGTCTCAACCTTCTCTGTGTCACTCTCAACCTTTTCAACCTTCTCTTTAGCAATGTCTTCCTTCTCAACGCCATCTGTGTCACTGTCATCTTTTTCAATCTTCTCTGCATCACTGTTATTTTTCTCAATATTTTCTATGTCATTCCCATGTTTCTCAACATTCTCCGTGTCACTTTCATCATCATCAACCTTCAGTGCGTCATTTTCATCTCTCTCAACCTTCTGTTTTTCACTGTTTGTCTTCTCCACCCTGATCTTCTCTGGGTCACTGTCCTTCTTCTCACTCTCATCTTTCTCAACCAAAGTGTAGTCAGCCTTGGTCTCTGAAAGTAACAAAACCCTGTGTATGGCGAAATCAACAACAGCAAGCTCAGATTCCAATGGTGTCAACAATTCGTACCAAAAATTTCACTGAGTTTCCTTTGTATTTCATTGAATGTTGGCCGTAGAGCTGGATCCCATGCCCAGCATGATAGCATCAGATCATATCTCATGACAGAACGAAAAGCATGTTGAACAAGATGAGCTGCTGTTGTCAGAAAAAATTGGAAATACTTTTTGTGAATGCTGGAACTCACAGTTCGTTCCCGACCAACATTTCTGGTTTCCACAGGCGATTGCCTGATTTCAGGTGGCTGACCAGTGCAAGATCAGATATTCCTTTGTACGGAAAGCTTGCAAAAGTGTAGATTTCCCACAGTAACACACCAAATGACCACTGAAACAAAATTCTAGAATTTGGCCAACATTGGAAATTGACCAGAACAAATGTCAAGCTTGTGTTCATGAAGGACTGAGAAACCAAATTTAAACAATGATCTCATGCAAAAAAAGAATCTGAACTTTTATATCACAGATATTTTCTGTAAATTTTGCACATTTTCACACATTCACTGGTATTTCCCCCCTCATTTTTGAGAAGTTTATTTGTGGTTATTTGAATGTCAGCCTTTTTTCCCTCAACTGGTCAGGAAAGTGCTGACTCATTTGTTTCACTCAGAAATGGAAAGACTTAACTTTTATGTCATTGCTTTCTCATAAAAATGGAACAAAAATATTACCACATCACTCTTTGTTGTGAATAACCAATTTGTAAGTGACTCTGGACTCATCCACCTCACAGGTAATTCCACTGAAGTATTCTCAACTTTGTAGTACTCTTTATCTTCCACATCTCTTGATAGCCCGAAATCAGAAACCTTGAGAAAGATATTGTTGTCTAACCTGCAACACAAATTGGGAGTTTGGAAATGGCGAATACAGAGAAACATTTGGTTTTTTTATCAAATACAACTGACATGCAGTTTCTGGCAGCTAAATCACGATGAATCACATTCAGTTTGGACAAATATTGCATCCCATTTGCAGCTCCCAATGCAAAAGCCTGAAGATAATGTTCCACATATCTCTGCAATTGAGCAATAGAACACTGAAAACAAGAATCTGTGTATTTCAAAATGATTTTAAATGTTGATTTTGTTTGAGGAATTGCTTGAGATCAGTCTTCATCAGAGGCAAGATGATGCAAGGTTTGTTTTCAAGGACTGTGACTCCCAGCAGTTTGATGACATTGGGATGGTTGAATTTCTTCATGACAATTGCTTCACTCAGATAGTCCTGGACCATAACAGCATCCAACTCAACTTCCACTGCAATCAAAGAAACAGAAGTTCAGCAAACATTGAAAGTATTTAAGATCATTCTTGGTGTCCCTGTCAGAACATTTCTCTTTGTTTTCAGGACAGTGCGAAAATGCACTTGGAGCAGGTGAAGTACTTCTCACCTTTCACCTTTTTCACATGGAATTCAACTTCCTCTTGACCTTTTCTTCTCCTAAGAAAACCTTCAAATGTGTCTGCATACTTTCCTGAAAAACAAAAAAAAAAAACACTTGCAAATCTGTCCAGCAGATTCACCTCCCATTTGAAAGAGCCTGTGTGTCAAATATTCCTTTGTTGAAAGCAAAACAGGCGCGACAGGACATGTACGAAGCAACAGCACAACATGTTGTGAACCATGGTATTTTGTGGACTCATTCAGGAAACAATCAGGAAAGTAATTTTCAAGTCATGTCAAGCTGTGCAATATTTGTATCATGCCGGTGATTTGTGCTTGTTGTTTTGTTGCTGGTGATCTGACACTGAGAAAAAAATCATTCTTTTCACTTGCTGCTTCTCCTGGCCGTCCTTATTGCCAAAGAGTTTGCCTCTACGACACCACACCAGAATCAAAAACTGTAATTCATTGTGTTTTGCTCTTGCTGTTCAACGAATTAAGATGTCAAGATGAAGAATGTTCCTCATGCTCTCATCTGTGTGTCACACATGCAGGGTGAGGTGGCTGTTGTTCTGCAGAAGAGTTTTTGAGAACCAAGTTTTACCTTTCCTCCTCTTGACAGCAACAGCTATTTTGATGTTTCTTTGATGTTTCAGCCAAGCAGACCAGACTACTGAAAAGTTTCCTGAAAAATCCATTGGAGACTCAGGTGAAAACAAGAATTTCTTTCACTGAATATTGAGTAACAACCTGAGAACAATAAAAAGTTGTTACCATGCCCAAGAAAGTTACGCAATATGAGTTTGTTAGGGTCAATCCAACAGCCTTTTACTTCTTCTGCCAATTGTTCATCCAGTTTTTGAATTAGTCTCTCCAGACTGATGCTGACTTTGTGGTCAACAGAAAGTCCAGATTTTAGCTTTGAATTTCTCTTGAAATTTTTGTATGCCCTACAAGGATGACACAGTGGGAAAGACAGCTTTGTGACAGTAAACCTCAGACAATTTGCAAGATTGCCATTGCTGGCTCTTTTGGCTATTCACCGTTTGGCAAGGAGAAGAAAACTAATGCCAGCAACAGCAGTCATGGTGATGATCATTGTTGTGATCATTATTCTTGTCATAGTCACTGGAGAGTTTTGATCCATTTCTTTTGTTGTTCCCCAATAGGTTTGTTGTGGTGTTGTCAATTCGGCGTCAATTCCTACAAAACAAGTGAGTTTTCATCCTTGTACTACAATGTCAGATTTCATAAAAATTGCAAGTGTGTTTTTTGTGGCTTGAGCTCCAACTATTTCAAGGAAATTCAGTTTCAATGACTTTCGGGGCTCTTCTATCAGACTTTTTTTCTTTTTTCCACTGTTGAGCGATTGAAATCAGAGATGGAATCTGCATTTTTCAATGGCCAAGAGGTGATGACGTTTCCAGCCCAAGGGAACTGAACCAGCCACACAAGGCTTCAGACTTCCCAATGAACAACTTTCAGACAAACCACACCTTGACAGCTTTGTTTTCCAGTCCATATCCACTCTACAACTCTTTCACAAGTAATTTTCACTTCATTGTCTTGCTCAATACAGTTGTAGATGACTTCAGATCCCAGGTTGTAGGGTCCATCATAGGGAGTTCTGTTGGCCAGTGGGATACCACCCGGCTCTGGTCAGACTCCTAAATTGTTGAACAAAACACCAAGAAATTAAATATGATGAGTCACGTTCAAGCAGGCCATTGAACAGTTAATTTTTCTTGTGCCCCACATGTGGCTTCGTGGTACAAATGTCAACTTCATCAGGACACAGCCCCAGAAAAAAAGACAGGTTTTGAGAGCAGGTGTGTCTGACTCGCCTGGGTGACTGCATTCAAGAGAACTCCAGTCTTCACCATGTTCACAGGTTGGATGCAAATCTGGTGACCCCCACTCCACAGTTCCGTGCAGTTCCTCATATTTTAGCCAGCACAGTGCACTGCAGTTCAACTGGCTAGAAGGACTTGCAAGAGCCAAATCAAGTGGTTTTCGAGGAAGATTTACAAAAATATTTGGATCCAGGTCGGCTAGTTTTGTGTTACTCAACCAAAGTATGTCAAGATAATAGAGAGTATCAAATGATCCTGCATCAATGGTTTGTATTGGGTTGTTGTGAAGGAAGAGGTGCTTGAGAATATTCAGGCCACTGAATGAGTGTTTTTTAATACATGGAATCTGATTTTGATCCAAATGAAGCACTTGACATTGGTGTAAATGGTAGAAGACACCAGCAGGCAGGGAAGTGATCATGTTGTCATGAAGGTAAACCTGCACTGCTGGGGCAGGTATGTCATTTGGTACAACTGATAAACAACACCTGTTTCTTTGAAATAATTGGTTGACAGGGTTGTATCCATAGGTGGTGAGATTGTCTCTTGCTGAAAGAAAACCAAACAGGTGAGGACAAAATAAAACTCTTTTCCAAATGTAAATTCAAATTCTCGAACTTTCTCTCCGAGAACCAATTTTGCAGAAACACAACAACTTGGAAGAAAAAATACATTTGTGGACTTTTTTTGCAGTTTGTCTCCGTGACCGTTTTTGTCAACCTGATCATACATCCACACTACAAACACAAACTATATTTTTGCTTGGCAAAAAAAAAGGTGAATTGATTTTTTGAGGTGGTCTGAATAATTTCTGAATACATTCTGTGAGACCTGAGCAGGAATAAATAAAAACATAATGTTGTTGTCTTGGACTGGTAAAAACTGAGGATGTCAACCTGTGCATATTTCTACGACGCTGGTCCAACTTCCATTGCTTTGACATTCAATCATTTTGCTGCAACTGTACACAACAAAGGATCCTGTGTAGTATGGTCCATTAAACCTGTCCCGCTGGTGGGCCGGAACTCCCCCTGGCTCTGCACAAACTCCTGAAAGAAGCAAATTGGTAAAACAAATTCACAGAGACAACAATTTGCAGAAAGATAAACATTTCCTTTTTTCTGCATTGAACCAACAGGAGAACAATTGCTGCTGTTTTGCCATACTTTTCACTTGAAACCAATGTATTCAAAGTTACTCCTGAGACTGAAATATGTTTGCCAAAATTCTGATTGCTCCAGGTGGAGTTTGCAGGTTTGTAGAAATTTCTTTTTGGCTGAGTGTTCCTGTCTATTTTCCAGATCATGTGGTATTTACCGTGGTGACCACACTGAAGAGAACTCCAGTTTCCTTCCTCCTCACACTTGGGTCTGTGCTCCAACACCAGAGTCTTGAGTTGTACTTCATGTTTCAACCAACACAGTGAGCTACAATTCCATAGATTATCACTCTTGCCACTGTGAGTTGAATGAGCCAATGTCAGCACAAGGGGTCTTGGTAAGTTGATAAATAGGTCTGGGGAGAGGGTAGTCAGTTTGTTCTGGCTCAATGACATGTTTTGCAATGAGTGCAGGGGATCAAATGCTCCTTTCTGGATAGTAGAAATACTGTTGTTGTCCAAGAACAGACAAGTACACTGGGACAAATGGTTGAAAGTATCACCTTCAATGATAGAAAGACTGTTGTTGGAAATGTCCAACACTTGCAGTTCACCAAGCCCAGCAAAAGCACCTTTTGCAATGTGAAAAATTCCATTCCCGGACAATATCAGTGTTGCCAATACAGCCTCTCCTGGTTTGACACTAAATACTCTATTTTGTCTCCAACACAACATATCAAGGTTGTTCAGGCCTGTGTACAATCTTATCTCCATCAAAGAAATGTTGCTGTTGTTGTGTTTTAGCTTCTGAAGGTCATGCTGTGCAGTGAAATGCCCCTTCTGAATGACAGAAATTATGTTGCCATTTTGCTGCAGGTGCTTGTACCCTGGCTGTTTTGTGAGGGACTCAATTCCAATAACAGAAATGTTGTTATTGAGGTCAAGGTGTTGTGGATCAGGGATTCCAATGAATGATCCATTTTCCAAAACAGACATTCTTTTGTGTCTGAGACTCAGAAAAAGATGTTGTCCTGGACTTATCCCTGCAATTGAAGCTACTTCAACTAGAGAGATGACATCATCATCCAGGTGCAGCGCCTGAAGCTCTTGTAGTCCAGTGAATGAGACACTGTCAATCAAAGAAATGTTGTTGCCCTGCAGGTACAGTTTTTCAAGTAGATGAAGTCCTGAGAAAGATCCAATTTCAACTTCAAAAATGCTGTTGTTGGTGAGATACAGGCTTTTCAGCCCAGTCAACCCTGTGAATGATCCATTTCTGATGACAACAATTCTATTATGCCTGAGATACAACTCAGTAAGCTTGTGCAGCCATTCAAATGACTCAGTCCCAATCACAGCTATGTTGTTGCTGTCAAGACACAGTTGACTAAGCACAGGCAGCCATCTTAACAATCCACTTGAAATCATCACAATTTTGTTGTCATTCAGGTACAATTCTCGAAGACTATTCAGTCTTGAAAATGACCCTGACTCAATTACAGAAACGTTGTTTTTGTTCAGACGCAGGATACACAGGAAGCCCATGCCTGAGAACATTGCACTCTTGATAACAGAAAGTTTGTTGTGCTGAAGATGCACCGTCTCCACGCGCAGCTCATTGAGAGACCCAATCTCAATCACAGAAATGACGTTGTTGTTCAGATACAAGTAGCAATGCGGAATCTCTGTGAGAATTCCAAGGGCAACAACAGAAATGGAGTTGTCATCGAGGAAGAGTTTTTGAAGCCTGATCAGTCCTGTGAAAGATCCTGCTTCAATCACAGAAATTTTGTTAGAACTAAGGTGCAGGACAACGAGCCCTGCTAATCGAGTGAACATTCCAACCTTCACAGTGGAAATTCTGTTGTGTTGTAGACACAGGCCGGACAGGCCTTGTGGGAAAGACCCATTCTCAATCTTAAAAATAATGTTATTCTCAAGATTTAGTGTCCAAAGACGCAGTAGTCCAGTGAAGTATCCAGTTTTAATTACTGACATGTTGTTGTTGTTGATATGCAATATATGTAGGAATGTCATTGCAGCAAAGGACCCTGTTTCTATTGTAGAAATTGAGTTATTGTTAAGATACAGACTTCTCAATTTTGCAAATGACTCTTGTAATGACAGAAAGTCTGTTGTTGGATAGAAACAGGTGATGTGGCCCTCCTGATACCTCAACCACAAAAATTTTGTTGTGTTCAAGATGCAGTTCATCAAGTGATGACAACTTAGCAAAGGCTTTGCTTTCAATCACAGATATCCAATTATGTTCCAAATACAAACACTCGAGATTGTGCAATCCTTTGAAAGTATCATTTCTGACAATAGAGATTCTATTCTGTCTGAGATACAGGTCCTGGAGCACAGAAAGTTCCTCAAATGATTTACTCACAACTAGAGAAATAATGTTGTTTTCAAGGTACAGTCTTGCAAGTGATTTGAGCCCTGTGAAAATTCCACAGTTTATCACAGAAATGTTGTTACTGGCCAGAGAAAGCCACCAGAGGCCGTCGAGCTCCGCAAATGATCTGGTCTCTATTGAAGAAATCCAGTTGTTCCACAGGTCAAGTCCTCTGTGTGGTTGTCTTGTGTATGATCCCCTCTTGATGTGAGGAATTCTGTTGTTGTTGAGGTAGAGAAACTCAATGTTAGTTTTTCTAAGTGACTCCACATCAATTGCGGAAATTTTGTTGTGTGAAAGATCCAACAAGTCAAGGTACGTCTGTCCTGCCAAAAAGTTTAACTGAATGACAGAAATGTTGTTGTGTTTCAGAAACTAGTGGTTTAACGTATCCAGACCTACAAATGACCCATTTTTGAGGACTGAAATTTTGTTGTGGTCGAGATCTAGACGCACGAGCATGGGCAGTCCCAAAAACATATCAGCCTTGATGTCAGAGATATTGTTGTTGGTCATATCCAATTCCATAAGCATGTGCAGTCCTGCGAATGATTTGTTCTGAATGACAAAAATATTGTTGTTGCTCAGATTTAGCAGCTTCAGCAAAGGAAGTCCGACGAGAGATGCAGTCCGGATTGTAGAAATACTGTTGTTGTTCAGATACAGGAACAGCAGCCTGTGTAGCCCTGTGAATGTTCCGTTGTTGATGACAGAAATTTTGTTATTTTGAAGGAAGAGGTGCTCCAGGTTACTCAATCCTGCAAAGGACCCATTTTTGATCATAGAAATTTTGTTGTGTTTGAGATGGAGCCACTGCAGATTGGGTAGGCCAGTGAAGGAGTTTAGCTCTATTTCAGAGAGGTTGTTGTTGCTCGGATTCAAATTCTCAAGCTTCAGTAACCCTGTAAATGCTCCAGCCTTGAGACTAACAATTATGTTGTGTGATAATTTTAAAATCTGAAGATTATTTAGTCCTTGGAATGTTTTAGCAGGAAGACAGGTTATTTTATTCAAGGATAGATCTGCATTTGTACTCCAGGTTGGGATATCATGTGGCACATGAGTCAATCCCATGTTCTTCCAATCACAGTCTACAGATGCTGCCAGCAAAAACACCAAGATTCCCCCTGAAAAGAAAAGAGTGAATAAATGCCAGTACCATAGAAGCTGTTTGCTGTCACTCAAAGCAAGCAAAGCTCTGTCAGTGGTGAGCGCAATAAATTCTCAATATTATGTCAAGAAAGAAGGATAGCAAAAAAGGATAAATCCAGAAACATGTTGTCTTTTTGTTACCTGGTCTGAGAATGAACAAACCTGTCAACATGTTAGTGAAAGTCTGAATCACAGCCAAAACTCTTTCTGTATGAATGTTTCTGTGATGGACCTCTTGTGCTCTGATTTTCTCCCTGCAATTGTATTAGTCTGCAGCATGTATACGTGAACAACTTTGCAGATGTTGCTGGAATTTCTCAAACTGGACCCCAATTGTATTTTACAGCAGTGTTTTGCTCTTGAAATAGAGGCTGATCAAAGTCAATTTGGTTCATTTTGCTGGACAATGCAGCATTTTACTATTCTTGTTTTTTTATTGTTCAAGAGACGCCCTGCTCCATCCTGGGTATCACACTCTGCATTGAAGCTCAAGGCGGAAATGAGTACTCGGATGACAAATTGTGTACTCAAAATTCTGTCTTCTGTCATCATAAAGTGTCACAAAATCTCCTGCTTGATGTCTTACTCAGGACCTCAACTTCGGATTAGTTTTCAAGGATGTGGCAGGTGAAACCCAGTTGAATGACAAAATACTGATTGTCACACACAGCAATAGGAAACACAAAACTGAAATTGGTGTTGAGATTCCAAATCGTGTGAATAGAATTCTTTTGGCGTGAGTTCTGCACTTCATCACATTTCATCACCAACCCAAGGAGAGTGGCAGGCTGGAGAAAACTGTCTCCGAGCTGGTTTTGCCAGAACTGTTAGAATCAGATCCCTATTTCTTCCAAATGCCTGACCCTTGTCACGTGTGAAGCGAAATATTTTCACCCGAAATTGAACCTTCCCGCCAACCCTGTTTGAAGCTGTGGCACAGCTTCACCTGTGAGCAAACCCTGAAGTGGTTGGGTGCATGAAGCTGGGCTGTGAGCAGCTTGGGGTTGTTGTGTTTACCTCTGTGTCCTGACAAGGTCTTACATTCAGACAATACATGTGATCTGGTGAGTGTTGATAGATCTACACAATGAGTTTGTTTGCTTGAGCCAGTGTGGGGGCTTGATTGCATCGTGTCGAGATTTGGGGATTTTGTGTGGTGACTGCTTCGTACCCACGGGTATGCCAGAGGGTACAGGGTGGAACACCCCACACAACACCCTGGAATCAGCTGAGAGTGATTGCATGCTGATTTTAGAGGGAACATGAAACGTCCAGGAAAATGAATGAGCCGAGGACGACCTGGCCGAGCTTGGGTCTGACAATGGCGAGGTTCAGCAAACCCGATCGGACCTTTTCCCAACGTGCTTCAATATGACAAAGACACCATTTGGTCACTTGTTATTGGCTCTCTGCGCACAATTGAGGTTTCTGGATGTTCTTGTGTGCAACGGTGTCTTCTGATGCAAACCAAAGAGACACGTGTTCTTTCTGTCACCCTTCTGGCTGGGGCTGGACAAAAGCAATCTGCAACAGATATGGTGCAAAGAGCAGGCATAGAAAAGAGCAAAGACGGCTTTGAGTGCAAAAAGGCTGTGGAAACATGAACACCAACTGACACACCGAGTAATATGCTCACGTGGTCATTTGGGAGTTTTCCCAAAGCAGATTTTGCAGTCAACAGTCATTTGATGGGTCGGGTTGTTTTTCGCCATTTACCACAATGACACAGAAGCGTTATATACGATGATGAGTTTGTTGATGTCAGGCAAATGGACAGTGATGCACACTGAGTGACAAAACATGTTCACCTGCAGACGCACAGGTGAAACCTATTCGGAAACAAGCGTTCATTGGCAGGGAGATCGACTAACACAAGACAACCAGTCGTCCAGAGTGATAGATACATCAACATATTTTTCAAGATTGAATGAAACCAATCAATATTTTTTTCTGTCATGAAAGAGGCAAACAACACATTGGCAAATGAATCAGATCTGGTTGAATTCTGGTGTGGACAAAATCTGACAGACCCATACAGCAAGATTTCCTTGTTATGGGCTTGTGTTGAAAGTGGCTGGAGCTTTGGAAATTGTCATCATTCCCCTGGGAATCATCCTGAATTTAACATCATTGGCAGCTCTTCAGAAAATGAAGCTTAATGCAGCTTGTCTGTCCCTCATGAAATGTCTAGCTCTTTATGATACGCTATATTTGCCAAGCGGCTTTTTTATTGGAACTCTTCGTTATATTGTCTGGCTGTTGGGATTGGGGCTTATCAAACACACTGTCTATGAATATGTGGATTTCATATTCTATTGTCTGTACAGAATAGCTGGACCCATGGTATCCTGGACAGTTTGTATTCTTACTCTGCAGAGGTGAGGGAAATCTGTTTCAGATTCCACTGTTTGATTTGCAAATTTCATAAAACACAACAACAAACAAATTGCCAGCCACTTATCTTGCAGATACATTGGCCTAAAATCCATGCTGAAACAAAGTGGCAACAGTATGAGAAATGTAAGGATCGCCATGGCAACAGCCAATGCATTGGTCTTTGGTTTGGAGTTTTACAAATGGGTGTCAGAAAAGGTAATCTTGAAGACCTCTGGAGCGAGAGATCTCAGTGACGTCTCGGTTGCTTTTCTCCCGTCCCCTCATGAGTGCATCCTCAGGAGCACAATTTGTGCACCTTCAACCAGACAAAAAGTGCAAGTTGCAGATAGGTCTTCTCGAGCAACATACATCAACATACATACTTTGATCTCTCCCCTGAACCTCCTGACCTCTTGCTGGACATACGAAGTTTGTTTTAATCTGGCTGCACAAATTTTGTTTGTAGCCTTTCTATTTCAGATTCACAGGTTTGAATGTGGTGACAGAGATGTGTATGTGTCACTGCCATCAAGATTTTCTATGCAGCACAAATCCTTGGATATCTACTTTGGAGTGTCAGTGATTGTGAGAACAACTTTGCCTGTCATTCTCACTTTCATAGCCACAGGACTTCTGGTGTCATTCATACAACACAGAAACAGAGTCAGGAAAGACATGTTGTCTGAAGGGGTCTGAGCACAACAAGGACAGAGGGGAGATTCCTTGGATGACTTGACCACATGTTTGGGTGCTGTAGCTGTGTGTCTCTTGGTCCTTGTCATCCCATACTCTGCACCCTCCATGATTTCTTATGCTAAAATTGACACATGTGCAATGCAGCAGGCCATCATCATTGCCACACTGGCTTTATTCAACTCTTCAATCAATTTCTTCATTTACTATTGGGAATTGTCTGCTTTCAGAAAAGCTGTCAAAAAAGTTTGTCAAACAAGTTTGTACTTGTGTCATCAAAAAGAAAACAAAGCACATACATACATGTCACCACAAGATGGACCCTAAAACTTGAGTTTGAATCAGTACAAGCACAAACAAACTTGTTTGTGACTCATTCTCTTCTCAATATAGGAGACAGAGATATTGATGACAAGCCTCTGCCGACCTGAAGCACCTGACTTGACTTGTGTCAGAACAACAAAGATTCAAACTATTCCTCAAACAATTGCCACAGAGAAACATCATTGGCGAGAGTATCTTGTATTCGGCGACTCGACGGCCAGGCTGCGAGTGAACGAAGACATTTGGGTTTGGGGTTGGGTATTTTTTTGCTCAATCTCCCAACGCATGTGATGTCAACCACGACTTCTCGATCGTCACCATGGATCAACCACCAGCTGTTTGCCCTAAATTTCGTGAGACCCAACGTGTTGCTTCTCGAAAGTTGTGTATTCTGCTTGTTCTTCTTGATGTTTACCGGAGGTCCCACAAACTGTTTTGTGTGCCCGCATACACACACCCACACGCACGCAAACACACTGATCACGCACACACGCAGATGAACACACAGAAGGACAAAATCACACACAATCGCCCTCACGGCAAAACACACGAACCCGCACACACGCACGCACACACACACACACACACTCACTCGCAGGCACACTTCTTGCAATACTCATCTTTTATTCTGAACCGTACACAAAATTAATTTCAAGTACAATCCAAATTTATATCTCGAATGCATCTTTTCAACGCAGGTCGTTTTCCTGCACTGGACTGGGCTGACGTCGTCTCCCCCCACCCCCCCCCCTCAGATGAGGAAGCCGAGGAAGCCGTTCTGCAGGTCCGACCCGTTCACGCTGAGCACCAACTCGCTGTCCCCGCGGTCCCACACCACCGCCACCACGTCGCCTGGAAACGCAACGGTCACGTGGTATGAACTGCGCCTATCTGTGTGCTGTTCATGACTTTCATTGTAAAACTGTGTAAGACGAACTCAGCCACAGGCAACTGCGTGTACACAAAACATAGAATCAACTCATTTGCTGACGCAGTTGAAAATAAAATTGTTCTTTTCTCATGCCTTGGTCACCAACAACCTTTACAGCTGATGCCAGTCGAACCCGACCTGATAAGTACTTGTCACCTGACTTGTTCTGAACCAACTCGAAGCCGCCCCAGCAAACCCAGCCCACCCATCCTGCCCCACCTCTCTCCACCCTGTCCCACCCCACCCCTCCCCTCTCCTCCCCTCTCGCCCTCGCTGAGATTGTCGAGTACAAAACAGCTGGCAATGGACGGCCTTACCTGCCCACCCTGCCTCACTCCGCCCCCCCCCACCACCCCGCGCCCCGCGACCCCCCCCCCGGGCACCCCCCCCCCGCCCCCCCCCCCCGCCGCCCCCCGCCCGGCGC
>JAAUXT010010488.1_pt1 | contig 17954 bp, 22 predicted proteins | sample 7278171 | NCBI WGS metagenome assembly JAAUXT01 (sample SAMN14350112, study PRJNA611818) | marine sediment metagenome | isolation source: surface marine sediment (1.8m) | place: French Polynesia: Moorea | collected 2018-08
CACTCTGTCACACACAGACACACACACTCTCTCTCTCACAGACACACACACACACTCACTCTCTCACACACACACACTCTCTCACACCCACACTCTCTCTTTCTCTCTCTCACTCACACACACTCTGTCACACACAGACACACACACTCTCTCTCTCTCACACACACACACACACTCTCTCTCTCACTCTCTCTCTCTCTCTCACTCACACACACAGACACACAGACACACTCTCTCACATACACAGACACACTCACACACGCACACACACACACACACACACACACTTCACCTCTCTCTCACAGGAAGCTCGAGCCCTCGCAACTCGTACCTCGGGACCCAGAGGGAGACGGACGGTCGGGCGGGGAGCGAGCCGACCCCGAGCGCACCGGGACACAGTGCGCCGCGCCAGGGAACCAGTGCGCTCCGGCACCCGGTCCTGGCCGGGGGTGTGGCCGGGAGCAGTGTGGGCGGAGTGGGCGATAATGAAGAGTCGACCACTCCCGGAAGTAGCATCGCGTCGACGCCCCAAACCGGAAGTGACACCCCGACGTCGACCGGAAGTAGCAGCCCGGCGCGCGAGTCGGTGCCGCTGCTGCGCGCGCCCCCTGGTGGACGGTGTGAGCAGGCGGGAGGGGGCGACACTGCGGCGTGGGCGCGAGGTGGCGCCACTGCGATGAAAATCTCGCCACCAGGTGGAGATGGCGTCGCGTCGACGTCACGGGCAGCGAGCAGCGGTGAGACGCGCATGCGCAGTTATTTTGAGGTTTATTCTGCTTTGAGAAAGAAACTCATTGCAAGAAGAAAAATCACACATTTTTCAAGGCTGTTCTTGAATTTGCAGGCTTCTTTGAATCAATGAAACGAGTCACTGCTTGAAATTTTTTGTGCGTTGACCATTTCTGAGCAAGACCTACGAAAGTTGTGCGTCTGTTCAGCCTTGGTTGTTTCTTTGCTCTGTGTGTGTGTGTGTGTGTGTGTGTGTTTTGTCGTTCATTGAAGGTGTGCTGTTCCAGTGGTTGTAATGGCTGAGTATCTGTCTGTGTGCGCGTGCAGAGATATGTCGCACATGTGCGTGTGTGTGAGGTGTGCGTGCAGCAGTGTAGATTAATCTCCTCTCTCCCTCCCGCAGGTGCTGCCCCCCCGCGGCGATCCCCGCCCGCCTCCCTCCCGCTTGTGTCGGTGGCGCCACCGCCGGGCCCCGCCGCCCCCGCCCCGGGCGAGCACCAGCTGCGCCCCGTGCTCCAGTCTCCATTATCGCCCGCCGCGCACGTGGCCGCCATGCCGCGCTCCGGGTCAATCGCGTCCCAGGTGAGTCACGTGTCGCGACGGTGGCGCCAACTGGTGGTGATGGCGTCTTGACGCTGGCGCCGGATGGTGGTGAAGAGGGTTTGGGAAGACAAGACGCCAGCTGGCGGGAAAAGGTACACGTGTGCAGGGTGTTGAGTAATGGGGAAAGCGCAAACCACGCCCTCGCACTGCTGTCTTTGCTGAACTGTGACCCCTCGGCCCGCGTGCGCCAGTGCATCACGCACAGCTTTTACGACATTCCACACCATGTGCCAGTGCACATTTGGGGTTGGAACGCAACTGCAATCATGGCAGTGCACACACACTTCAGTGTGAACACAACCATAGACATATATGTGAGACCCATTTTGGTGCGCTGTGACCTTGGTGTGCGTGTGCGCTGGCACACGCGGTGTGGCCCAGGGGTCAATCTGTGAGGACGAAGAAGCCCAACACATAATCAAACACCCTCAATCGCTCAATTTCTCCCGTGTTTGAGACTGGGCGTCAGACGTCGTCACACGTTTCAGCACCACTGTCCTGCGCAAAATCAAACCTGCCACCTGTTTGCGGGTTGGTTGGTGTCGCAGAAAAAAGAGAGGCGCGTGTCTTTACTGTTGTCTGTTCTTGTTGCAGGTGTCACAGTTCTCGGTGTGTTCGGAGACGGGCGAGAAGAAGCGACCCAAGCTGAGCGTCGTTCCCATCGCGTTGGGCGGAGAGTCGCCCGACCCGCCGCCCGACTCCCCATCATCGCCCGCTGTGCACGTGGCTCCTCCAATATCGCCCACTGCGCACCTGCGCGGTGCTTCAGGAGGAAACAGTGCAAGCGGGTCCCAGGCTGCAGTATCGCACGCCGGCGTGGTGTCTCCATTATCGCCCAGCGCACACGTGTTACCTGCGCCACGTGCTGTACAACAGCCGCCCGCTCGTGACGCCACCGCCGTCGCACCCCAGCGCCCTCTACACGGCGCATGCGCAGTCAGGCCGCACCACGTGACAAACCACGTGCCGCGCGCAGCCGCGTGTCCGCTTCCGGGCCCCGCTGTGCAGAGCAGCGTCGACTCGGGCGTGTCCACGTCAGAAGGCAGCAGCAGTAGTGGCGGGACGCCGGGGTCGCAGAGTGCAGTGAGTTCACCAGGCGGCGTCAGTTCTCCAGGCGGCGTCAGCTCGACGGCGTCACCAGGGGGCGTGTCCTCACCAGGTGGCGCCTTCGCGAGCGACGCCGTCATGGCGAGCGCCACGTCACCGTCGGCCACGAGCGACTCGACGCAGCTTGACTCAAGCGCCTCCACGCTCGACCGTGCGCACACGTCACGTTCTCAATTATCGCCCATCGCGCACGTGGCCTCCACGTCACGCTCAACGAAGGCTGGGACACAATCTGAAATATCACCCACGGTGGCAACATCTCAATTATCGCCCACGTCACGTGGAACTAACGCGCCCGTCTCCAATGGATACCCACGTGAATCCCACGTGACAGACGCGAGAACTGTCAACAATAATTTTGTCTCTCCCTCCGCGCTCAGGAGGAATAAATCTAGTCAAAATGGCGGGAAAAGAGAGAGTGAGAGAAAGGGACAGCGGACTGAGAGGAGGAGTTCAGGGAAGACAGAGCAGGAGAGAGGCTCTGTGAGGAAAGTCAAGCAGAGACGACGCCGCAAATCAAGGGAAAACCCCCCGGAGGGGAACTCCCCGACTCATGACGTCGCGGGTGGAAACTATGACGTCGCGCCTGCGCGAATCTCGTACGTGTCTGACGCCTGTGTGGAGGCGGCCTCTTCTGAGCGCTCCCGGCGTCACTCCAAACCCCAGAGGGACGAATCAAGCCCCAAGTACAAGCAGTACGGGTTTATAGACAGTCCTGAGGCTGTGTGCGCCAGGGACCAACCGCAACTGACTCCGGACGCTGCGCAGAAGCCTCAATCCGCGTCCTCTGCGCACGGAAGTCGCGGGAACTCCGCAGAGCGCAGTCGTCACGGCTCCAAATCGCGCGAGACTTCGCGAGAGCGACGCGAGAGTTCGCGAGATCGTCAGCGCAGACGCAGCAAGTCACGTGAGCGTCATACGGGAACCGGAAACTGTGTCGACAACGCCGCGTACGTCAACGGTGATGTCAGCGGAAGTCGTAGGCCCTCTGGTGGGAAGGAGCGCAGCGACCCGGGCGACGTGACGTCACAGAACAACGCGGAGAGACGTCGCAAGAGACGCTCCACCGGAGACAAGACGTTTCCAGAGCAACGCCAAGGTCAGGGTCACCCTCAAGGTCACAGACACTCGGCGACGCTGCCGTCGCTCAACGGGTATCTCCATGACAACGACGCCGTCTCCCTTGACAACCACCCGGCGGACGATGACGTGTTCATCCCGTATCCTAGCAACGAGGGCGCCGTACTTCAGACGAAACACGTGACGTCATCAGGAGCGGGAACCAGGGCGAGTCACGCCGGGTCCCGGGCAAGGAGCAACCGACGCAGCGTGCCTGGTTACCATGACAACAGGACAGTACACGTTGACAGGTAGCGATGGTGCAAAATCGTTCGCTCAACGTTGGTGTCTGGAAGTGTTTGCCATGGCAACTGAATCGTTTGCCTCAGAGGACGGATGCGTCTCCATGGTAACGGGGGCGTTGCCCTTGACGACCGCTGTCCCGTGCGACGTGTGTGGGAATCTCGGGTTGTTCTCTGTGCTGTTGCGTTCCATCGTCGCCTGGACCGTTGCCCTGGACGACCACTCGGCTGTGTGACGTATTTGGGCCCCACGACGTTGCGTCGCTGTGAGAAGACGGTGGACGTCGCGTCGTCGCTTGTGCGTGAACCTCTTGTTTCGATGCCGTCGGTGTAGCCTGCGGTACAGGAACGCAGCGCGTGACGCATCCCGTGTGAAACAGGCTGCACAGTTCTCCACTGCTGCTCCTGCTATTCCAGCTGCAGCACCTGCTCCTCCTCCTCTACGCCACAAACTGCCGTCACTGCTCCACAGTTCAAAACCGCCACAGTTCTCTTCCAAGGCCAGTTCTACGCTGTATGCGTCAGGCGTCGCGTCCCTTCGCAAGGCAATGAGAGACAGAGGGAAAGGGACAGGCCAAAGGCAGAGGGGCAGAGAATGAGGGAGAGGATGGAAAGAAAGAATGAAGGGAGGAATGAAGTGAATTGCGCAGGTCGATTTCTGTTTTCCACTTCGCTCTGCTATTGTGAGACGTTTTTGCTCATCTCAAGTTGGACATGTTCAGGGGCGAAATCTCGTGTTTCTCAACTCACACACACATACACACACACACTCACACACACATACACACACGCACACACACACACACACACACACGTCTACACCACCTCACACACGGGCACACACACACACCACATCCTCCCAGAAACACACCCAGCACACTCACAGACACACACACTGCGCACACACACACACACACACTGACAAACGCAACACACCCACACCACACGCACACCACACACATACACGCACACCCTCACACTGTACTGGACAGTTCAACTCTGTCTCGTTCTGTTTGTTTGTTCAAAGTCGACCTGCTGGCTACTCTGGAGGTGAGGCACACACACACACACACAGGGAGGGTCACACACACAAACACACACGCAGACACACACACACACACGCAGACACACACACACAGGGAGGGTCACACACACAAACACACACGCAGACACACACACACACACGCAGACACACACACACAGGGAGGGTCACACACACACACATACAGACACTTCGCCCGTGTCCACAGAATCTGTTGAATCAAAACTTGTGATTTTTACCGAGATGTAACAAACACAATGTGCATTCTTGTTTACAATTCTTTTTTTTTTTTTTTTCACGTGTTTTTGTCCTTTTTGCGACATCTGAAATTGAGTCACAAAGTTTTGGGCGATGTGTGGAGTCTACCCGTCTCAATCGAACCTGCCTGTTTCGGAATCTCGACTTATACGAACGAATCCTGTTGAGCAGAGAGGAATCGAACGCAGCCAGTCTCACAAGTGGAACTTTCCTCCAGTTTTTCCCACTCGATTCAGGACTCACGAGTTTAACCAGAATCGTCGAGAGTATTTTTTTGCGGATTCGCTTCGAAACTCGGCAATTCGTCGATTTTTTTGCCGATTGGAGGCTACAGTCGGAGTTGCTGTTTCTACTATTGAAATGTGTGATACAAGAATAAAATGCTGTGACAGGAACAAGACAATGCATCTGATTTATCAAGGGTTTTCACACAGGCTGGGCGGCGTCAGAATTTTTGACGCGCGCGTCTAAATTTTGACGCGTCAAATTTAACATGACGCCCAATGGAGAGCGTGAAAAAAACGGTTTAGTCCATTCCTGGCCTCACGTCAAATTTTTGACGCCGCGTCATCTGTGTGAAAACCCTGATTGTTTTTCCGCATAGCGACTTGCTTGGGTGTTCACTTGTGTATCTCATGCCACTTCATGTCTGTTGAGACCCCTCCCGCTGAAAATGAAACACACTTTGAAGCAAAGAAATTTGGGGTCAAAAGTGTTCTGAAAAACGAAAGAACCAACGATCAATGTTCGATCAGATGATTTTCAGTCGCGCAAGCTCGACTCAAGTGATCGGTATTTGTCTGTCTGTCTGTCTGTACACACCTCAGTGAAAGGGGGGGGGGTCACACAGGTTTCTTTCGCAGGGCAGCTCAAATTTTCCATGATGTAGTGACCCCCCCCCTGTTTTCAATACATCATGGAAAAGTGTGAGGGCCACTACTTCATGGAAAAGTTGGGCTGCTCTTAAATTTCTAACTTCTGAAAACTTGCCTCAATCCTTACCCAACTTCTTGTGTGAGGTCCATGGGTGAATCAGCTAGACGAGTTCAATTTTGGCACATGTAGGTCACATGGTGTGGCCAACTCTTGGATTTGATAGAAAACACATTTTGGGCCATCCTGGGCTTATTTCTGTATGACAGTCAACCATTTAAGAGTATGTTGGAGGGCACAAAAGGTTTTCAATACATACTGCATTTTTAGCCTGGTGACCTCATTAATATATTCAAAATGGCTACTGAAAATGCAGCCATTGGCAAGTCAGCAGGGAATGCTTCAATTTCAACCAAACTTTCAGGAATCATTCCTGTGGTTATTCTGAGGAATTTAACATTCTCAGAAAGTAGGTCATGCGATTTGGCAGCCATCTTGGATTTTTCCTGAAAATGCCTTTTTTGTACCTTCCAGCTTCCCTATGAAGTTGTTCATGCACCAGCTTCATGTGTACATGTGCACACACCTGAGATCAGGGATTCACCCAGATGGTGGTACCTGTGTGCACACCTGATACAATATTTAAAATTGTGAAGGTAAACACAAATGGAGTGAGTCAATGGAGACAGGTCAATGCCTCTGCTCTCCTGACAGAAGTACCTCATCACCCCAGGCAGGGGCAACACACAGGGCATCTGATTTTAAAGATGAATCTTTATTCTGTTCACTTCAGCAGAAGGTTCGCAAGAAGCCATCACAGAGTCTGTTCTTGCCATTGGTGAACCCAACTGATTCTGCTGCATCAATAAAAGTTGTTCTGAAGATCAGTTGGAGTAACATTTGCAAACCTGTTGTTTGACAATTGCTGAAGCTATGGGAATTCCCATGATCAGCACAAAGCCTTTCATCTGTAGGAACAAGATCTTTATGCCATGTTATACTGACCAAAAATATTTTTTCATGTCACTTCATTTTCACTTGTTGTGGTCTTGTTGCTTTGTTTTGAGAGCACCTCCGGAAACTGAAGAAGTGACAGCAGTTTCTCAAACAGGCCAGGCAGAAATCTGCTGGGGAAACTGAAGAAACTGACTCAAACCCTGAGTGTGGATAGTCTTGAAGTGTCAAAGAAGCACAATGACTGGTGTTTACTTGCAGATAGACAAGATGTCAACCACAAATTTCAGCAAGATTTGCAGAGTGATCAGAATTATTATGATGAAAGAACACTTTGCCATGTTTGGTGTGGTGATCTGTTTTAAAAACCAAATGAAGTCAATGTTGAGTACCAAGTAAAATTCTTATGATGTACCCTTGTATTTGAGACCTTTCCATTTTCAGCCAAAAAGTTTTTGTTTTAAAGGAGGCTTCAGCCTGGAACCTTCAAATGCTTGCTCAGTTCAGATCATAGGGTTTTGATAGATCATATGTCCTTTTCCCTGCCCACAATCTGTTGCATTTTCAAAGCAGTTTTTTTTTTGCTGTCACTTCTTTTCTCACAAAATTTTCTGACAGACATGATAATAAAAACACAAGGATTGAAAAAGGCATTGATAGGTAAACCTGCCACTGTTGTCCAAATAATAATAATATCAATAGGGTAAGTGGAGAGAAACATGGCTGTTGTATAAATTCCATTTGCAGGTAACCAGCATAAAATATTTGAAGCTGTGATAGCAACGAGTTGAATCACCATTGCTGTGCTTGTGCTGTCATTGGTGCTGTGCTTCTGAATACTTTTCTCTTTCTTGTGTTTTTGAAAAACAAGTGCTGAGTGCAAAATGACAATCACCAATGAGGATGCCATTTGTGAAATGATAGAAAACCATGTTGTGAGCATTATCACCAAAACTAACCCTGTTGGATCCACAAATGGCAAACATAGGTTGAAAGGTAGTGTTACCTCTGTAATTTTCAAGACAACTGTCACTAAAAGTCCAATGAGAAATGATATTGTTGAAAACAGAAAAACACATTTTAGCACAAAACCCAATTGTTTGAAATGTGTGGCAATGGGATGAATTACAATCATGAGTCTGGATAAAGAGAGAAAGATTAGACAAAATTGGGTCATTATGGTGTAAAAAAGAACAATTCCAAATGCAGTGAAACAGGGAGCACTAGATCTCCACATGTGTTCAAAAACTACTCCTTCAAAAACAATATCTGAAGCCCAGATACAAACCAGATAAATGCCACAAAAAATGTCATTTATGTTCATGAAAAGTACAGTGACTAAGAAGGGCTTTTGAGACTGCCCAAGAAAACAACAACTTGCAACTGAAATTATGTTGAGCAAAATAACACCCACTGACATTGAAATAAAAAACACTTTTGTACTATGTCTGGGTAAAATATCATTGCATGAAATATGCCATGGCTTGTATGCTGGACATATGGTTTTGTTAGATGCAACACAACAAAGATGATAATCATCTGTTATTATTACATTTACTGAAGAGTCATACAAAGTATCAGGGTGAATAAAATTAGAACTGGTGTTCATGACAAACAAAAGTTTCATTTTGACTGTTTGACTCATCATGTCTTCTGGGAGATAGCTCAGTGGATTATTTGTCAAGTTCAGGTATTTTAAGTTGCATAAGTTGTGAAAAGAGCCAGCTTCTATACAAGTTATATTGTTGTCATTTATTTCCAAAATTTGTAGGTGGAGAAGGGTTGCCAAACATTGCTTGTATAAATGCTCTATATCATTGGTTTCCAAATTGAGATGAACAATCTTCTTGATTTTCAAGCCACATATTTTTGTGATATGATTGTTTGGCAGTTTGACAACAATGGCATTTGATAACAATGCACTCAAATTTTCTAATAAATCAAAATTAGAAAAGGCTATGTACACAGCTGAATACCTTGCATAAACACAAGAAATTATATTCTGTGGTGTAATTTGTATGCATGAAATTGCAAATAACAAACACTTGCATTCCAATAAACAAGTCACTTGTTTCAAGTTGCAGAAATGTTCATCATCTCCTGAAGGACAATCTTTATATCCATCACATACATTAGCAAAGTGAATACATGACTGTATGGTCTGCTTGCACTTTAGCATTTGAATACAGGCTTGGCCCTTTTTGCAAACTGGATTGTTTAGTTCATCCTCTCCCTCAGGACAATCCCATTTTCCATCACATACAAAAATCCATGGAATACAATAAGAAACAACACATTTGAATTTCTTGTTGCATTCAAATTTCTGGCAATTCTGCAAGTGTCCACCATTTCCACATGGTACAAGTTGGTTGAATACATTCAGCTTGTAGGTGCAAATGTCCTCCAAATAAAAACATCTTGAGTGACCTACAGTACAAGGTATTGCATTTGATTTGACACAAGATGAAATGTTTCATTGATCAACAGAGACATCAGCACTGGTTCATCTTCACCAGTAGGGCCACAGTCAAAATTCAAATCATTCAAAATGTTTGCATTAAGTTTCTTTTCATTGTTGCAAGAAAATAAAAAGTGTGGAATATTTTTGGCTGTACTTGTTTTATTTTTATTCATGTTATGTTCCTCTCCTCTGTACTTCTCACAAAATTCTCTTTTTGTCATGAAGTACAGTTTGGGACAAACAGTATTTGTCCTTTGGAAATAACCATGTTTGAAAGAATTAAAAGTATTTCCACTGGTTGTCGGTTTGTATGAAGGACAGTCTGCTTCATCACTTTCATCATTTGGACAATCTGTGGACCCATCACAGATATAATCAGCTGATATAAGTCCTCCTGCTTTGCAGTAAAAAACATTGATACCAACTGTTTGGTGCACCATCTTGGAATGGCACACAAAGAATCCATGTGTCTCAGAAACAGACTCTTTCATATTCTTGAAAGTGAGGTTGTTCAATATCTACAGATATCCTTTGTGATAACATATTCTTTTCTCCAGTGAAACTCATAGCAATTATTCTCCAGAATTATTTTACCTAATGAACACCCAGAGAAGGAATCAATATTGATACTGCTTGAAGCATTGTTAACTTGTGTTTCAGTTTTGCTCTTCTCAGCAATGCAAAGTACATTGCACAGCAGTACTTCATGACAATGAACAGAAATCCAGTCTGGCTCAGCCATGTTGAAGAGCAGCATCATGATACATGAGTGTGCTTTCTCCACAGGTAGATACAATGGGGAAGTTTCATTTTTGAACACAAATATGGAAGATGCAGTGTATCTTATTTTTGCCATCATGCAATCAGTTTGTTGTAGTGTTTTATGGTTTGAATAGTACTTTATCACTTGTGTTTTGTACAAAAAATAATGGTGTGATTGAAAAGCCAGAGGACTTCCTTTCTCCCATGTTGGTACAGTCTGAAAGATCACTAATCAATTCTGAATAGTTCAAGAAAACAGATTTGGATTTTCCCCAGTCATCAACTTTGCCAAGTTGTTGACAGATTTTGTTCTGCGAAGACTGGTGGCACACTGGTACCCTCTCGTTTGTGCAAGAGACACAACTGATTCAACAGTGAGTGTTTTTGTGGCTCCCTAACTCCGGGAATGTGGTCATGACTGCCTCTTTTGAGTCAAACACCTCAAGTAGTCAAACGAGTTGAGACACTAATTTGAATACCGAATTTCAATTCTTTACCAAAATGGGGTCAAAACTGCACTAAAATGTAACACAGAATCCTTAATTTTCTACAGTGGTGCACTTCAAGTGAAACAGCAACGAAATCTTTGCAGAAAAACTTGGATGCATTCTCAGGGAAAAGTTTGCACTCAACAAAATGCATGGATTTGATGCACTGTGCACGGGAAAAGTTGGTGAGCAGCAAAACTTTGTGCATCTGAAGAAAGTCAGTGCAGGCAAAAATGTGTGCCTGGCTAAAGTTGGTGCTGTCTTTTTTGACTTAGGTGGTTTGGGTTGTCCAACTGATTCAATTTGGATGCAGGGCAAGAGCACAATGTCAGCTTGGTCTTTGGGAAGACAGTTAAGATCTTCACAAAATTAAAGGAGTTGACAACCTGCTATGACAATGCACCATATCCCTTTTGTAGTTTCTTACTTTCTTCAACACAATCTTTCTGCACATTCTGCACTTCTTTGCTAACTCACAAAATAGCTCAGCAATGGCTGTGTTTCCCCCAACAAATAATTTTTTGTCAAGGTCACACTTTAAGACACAAGGAAATGTCCCAAACTATTTTGAGTAGGAGTAATTTTCAGTGTTTTGGTACCATCTATAATCTGTACCAAAAGAACACAAATTTGGTCCCAATTTTAAAACGAGCTTTGGTTGGTATTTGCCCAAACAACCTCAACACTATTGCAGCTTTTTATCAAGATTCACCTGGAAAATGTGCAACTCTTGTTCAAGACTATTTTGAGATGTTGCAGAATTGTGCATTCTCTCTTCCCTTCAAATATTTAATTTGACTGATAAGCAACAGGGACTTGCCACTGGATATATACCTCACTACCACCAGTTGCTTGGGGGACAACCCACAAAAACAAACAGCAGAATTCCAATGCTTCTTTCTGCAGCTGAAATTTTGCTTGGGATATTGTTGAGCATCTTTATCTCAAGGCATATTTCAGTTCAAGGTATGTGCAAGGACTTACCTCTTCTGATGAATATTTCAAACCAAGAAAAATAGCAGTTATTGCTGGGGGTTGATGTGCCAATTTTATAAATGCAAGAAGTTTGTCTAAATGTTGCTTGCTTGTAAAATAAGGCAAATGACCTCCAATTTCTTTACATATTTGGGTTGCTTCAGTCCAAGACTTCTTTTTATTATAAAGTTGAAAAGATATGTGTTCAGCCAGTCCTTTGCTTTGTGAAAGAGTAAAATTATAACACAACACAGTACTAGTTTTTGCTTTGAAGTGTGAACAGACACCTGGCATTTGGTTTGTATTGAAGGAAAATCTGCCATAATTGTCAAATATCCATGTGCCAAAAAGTTTTGTTTGCTTGTCAAAAGATGTATTTAAACTAACATTTGTTACTTCATACCAGTCAGGTTCTCCAAAAGTTGAAATTAACCTTTTCCTCAAAATGCTTTTTGCTGATAGAACAGACACCCATGTTGCCAACCAACGTCGCCATCTTGTGAGTCCTTTTACTGAAAAATATGCTTTGCAATGAAAGCCTTTTGGATAAAAATAGCCCCAGGGATTCAATCTGATCTGTTCTTCTGCAATTCAACTTCTTTGTTCGGGTTGCTGGTTTTGAGCAAAATCTGACAACAGACTCAGACAAAACATCACCAACTTTCAAAACTCTTTTGACCAATCAAGTGGGCCTGCAACCCTCTCACACCAGCAAAAAAGAATCTGAGCATTTTTGTGTGACAAGCCAGGCCACCAGCTATTTTCACTTGTTTTGCCTGAAAATTTTAATTCTGGCACAAACAGCCAAGAAAAAACAATGCCTCAAGAGATTTACTTGTCATTGTATCCCATCGAAGCCAGAAGCCTTTCCAAACAAGTTCCAAAGCTCACTTTGTGAACCACATTTGTCCACAAAACTTCATAGTTTCAGAACAAAAAAGAAACATGTTCAAATTTTGAATTGGTCATTTTATTTTTTATTTTTGCTCTGAACTTGAGTTTGTTCCATTTCATTCTCTCAAAACCCCAGGGATGCTTTAGGACCTAAAACCCATCACAAAGACCTCAATCCAAGACTATGCCCCCAAAGATGTACCCACAGTGCATGTGCAACAAATTCCAACATGATGGCATCAGGTGATGGGTTTAGCTTTGCCTGTTCAAGCTGCTCAAGCATAATGGACAAGGTGAATTCAAATCACCAATAAAAAAAACAAAGGCTGAGAGAAAGTAATACTGTATCTCCAAAACCATTTCAACAAAATGTAATTTCTTAAAAGGTCAAACAACAAACAAAAATCTCTCTGAAGAGATGCAAAACTCACTTGGTTGTAACATTTTTCTGCTAAAGATTCTGAGCCTGATCAGCTGATGTTTGAACTTGGATTCATCTCCTGTGTTTCCACAGATATGTAAAAGTAACACAGTGCCTTGCTTATTTCTCTTGGGATGAATGCTCAAATTGTTAATTTCTGAAACAAAAGGAGAAAAATCCAACAGGCCTGCAGATTCAGCAAAGAGAATTTCTTCTGATTCTAACAGAAACCATAAACAGAGATCAGGAATACAAGAAAAATGTGTGGTGGAGAGAAATGGGTAACAATAGTGCACAAAATGCAACCTGTAGGAACAAAAAGTGACATCAGGGGCAAAGACCTTTTGGTAAAAGATGAGGTCAAAATAAAAACAAGTTTGGTTGAAGAAAATGGCCACTGGCATGCAGTGATTTGTTCTGTTTGGTCCACTTTCCTGTTCCTGTTGCTCACTCTAATTGGCTTGTCCATTCATGCGCAAACAACAAGAGAAGCAGTGCACAGGGCAACTGTAAGTGCGACGTCCCTGGGGGTTTGCTTTGGTGGTCATAACCCCTTTTCTTTTTTGTGGTCCTTAGTGTAAGAAAGTGTTTGGACATCTGTCTTGAGATGGTCTCAATGTAGACCAATTATCCCAGGCCAGCACCATTGACCACCAATAACCCCTCTGGGGGTGGGCTATGTGATATGGGACAAAGTGGGACATCTTTCCTGAGATGCCATGTACTAATGTACATTGGCAGAAAATGTGGACCAATTGTTCCAGGCCAGCACCATTGACCACCAATAACCCCTACAAGGGGGGCATGACAGTGGGACATGGGACAAAGCGGGATGTCTTCCCCAAGTTAGTATACATACCGAAAAGAATTATGGCACTTCCACTGAGTGCTCTTTCCAGAGGGACTTCGCACAATAAACACAACCACCAAGGAAAAGTTACCCAAGGGCTTAGAACTTTGGTATTCCAGAATGTAAACCACTCAGAGGGTAAACCAAAACAAGGCTGCAATTTCCATTTTTGTTCAGCCATTGCAAGACCTTCAGGAAGTGCTTTGTTTGAACAGATTCATCAAAGGGAAAAATCAAAGATGTCAGGACCAACACAGGCTGTTCTATTTCACAACATGGTTGAGCCTGAAACCCCAAAATATGAAACTTTTTTGTCAGAAACTGAAAAAAAATGTTTGAAAAGCAACCTGAACAAGCAGGCCAAAAAGCTACCTGTTGATCACTCCAAATGCTTGAATCATTGTGAGGCCCAGGGACCCACACTCATCAACAAGCATGATTGTGGCCAAGATAAACTGAGTCCCTGGTGGCCTTCCACCTGCTTTTTCAGTTCACATATATATCAGAACAGAAAAGGTGTGACACAACACACTGCTTGGTGTATAGTACCTGGAGGAAAGCAATGTCGAGTTGAAAAGGCTGAGACTATCTTCTTGTAAATAACTTGTGGTTTTCTCAAAATGATCTCAGTCCAACAACTAAATAATGCCTCCAAAATGAAATCCTGTGACAAAGCAACCTTCTCACTGAGAGCTCCAGGCTCATTTTGTTCATTCAAGTCACAAGTAACAATAGCAAGTAAGCTTCTTTTGGACAGATAGTGTTTTGAGGTTATGTCTTCCTGTCCAATAAGTGATGCACAACCTTTGATTGAAACTTTGATAGAAAAAATTTGAACCTTATTCAGTTTTATTTGAATAGAATGTGTCAACATATCATGTGTGTTGCTGGAGAGAACCAAAACAACACATTCTTCATCTGTCATATGAGTAAATATGAAATGTCCATCCTTTGAAACATTGATTGGTACAAAGTTTGTGATATAATCAAGATAACTCTGACAGTTTGAGGACTTAAAATCTGACATGCATTTTTCATCATAGGTACAAGAATCAATTTGAATTAGTTTGCATTTTGATTCAGAAATGTTCAGTGTTATGTTAATGACACTGTAAGGTTCAAACCAGTATGCAAGGAGTATCAATGAGGAGTTATGAGAGTAAAAACATCTGCTTGGATGACTGCTGCTATCATGGCTTTTGCAATATGTTGCACTTTCTCTAGAATCATCAGGGAATATTTCTGTTGCCACTAAACCACTGAAAGCACATGGCAGGTCCACAGAACTGTTTGGTGCTTTTTCACTGGTGGTCATTTTGGTAACTGTGGCATTGATCTGGTTCCTGGACTGTGACTCAATATTCAAGATGCAAACAGCATCAAAACAGTTTTTGTTTGGAATACGGATCAGAATGTTTCCATTTTTATATATTTTAACACTTTGAGAAACTGGAGACAGTTGTGAAATGTATTGTAGTGTATGTATTGATCTGTGATCCATTTGTAAAACATGTTTTGTTGATGTGTGAATGAGACATTGAAATGCTGATGTCTTTTGAATTTGTTGACTTTTCAAAGGTTTTGAAAAAATTCCAGGCCCATTGTACACTATATAACTCTGGATCGATTTGTGTTCAAATTTCAAACATATTTGGTGAAGTTTTTTGACTGTGACCAAAAATGAAACCAATTTGTCTTTGTTTTTTGTGTCATAAATAAAATTGACAAAAAAGGACATTTCTCTATCTGCGCCTCTTACATCAAAAAGAAAGTTGGGTCGTGAGTTTCCCTGGTGTTCTGAAAGGTAATCACCTTCACATGTATGAACCTAGGCAACACACTAAATTTGGAATATCTCTTTTGGTAGCAATACCTTTCTTTTTGCAAATACACATTTGATTATTGAGATTATTCCAAGTGTCAATTTGAAGTTGCCCTCTTTCAGCAAAGACAAAATGAAATGTCATGTTTATTCGAAACAGTGGATTCGGCTCAAAATGATGCCCAAAAGATAGGTACATCCTGATGGGGACAGTCTAATGGAGTGTTTTCAAAGTCGCCAGGAAAACAAAAATCTAGAGATCCTGACATAGATGTGAGGAGTTGTTCAGGCTGTCTAGCTGTGGTGAAAGTAAATTTCACTGCTTCCCTGCTTAATCTCACAAATAGTTTGGAAGATTGACAAATCTTCAATAGTTTGAGGTGTAAATATTTTGTGCTTGAGTGATATAACTCCTTATTACTGAGGCAAAGGCACAGGAACTTTTTGACATACTTGTACCAAACCTTTGGTGAATCCGGAATGAGGTTTCCTTCTGCAAGCTTCAACAAATCAACATATGTTTCCAGCTGTTTTATGCAAATGAAGAAGTGCAAAGACAGGAAGAAACAAACTTTCATTTCTTCCTTGTTCATTCTTCATTCAATGAAAAGAAGTGAAATGAGGGATATTTTTTGCCAACATGGCAAGGAATGGCCAAACAACAGTCAGAATTTGGAGGACTGGCTGTTGAAGAGCCTCATTTTGCAGAAAAGCTAAGTTGATGCAAACAATCAGAACATAAATCAGTTCACACCATGCTTCACCATGAGATTCTTTGTTTTCCATTCAATGGTGTGATCGGTCAAAGAAAACATTCTCTTCCAAGTTGAATGGAACTTTTCTCAAACTAAATTATCCAAAGTTATGTGTTCTTGGTGTGAGACCAGGCCTTTTTGGAAAATTGTTTTGGTTTCTTTTCCACTTCTTTTATTTCCTGCAGGTGTTGTGAAGCTGCAAATAAGACTTTCTTGTTTGTGTTTGTAAATTCCTGGTTGAAAGAGAGCAACAAGCAACTGACTTTGGATTCAAATAGGAATGGGCTCCAGTGGAATGTCACAAAACCAGAAATGTCTGACAAGAATTTAAATCTTGACTGAAAGGAAACAGATTTGTCTTGCTCTGTTCAAAATCAAATTTTGTTCTGAAATGTCTGTGCTGTCTTCAGTTTGGTTAAAATTGACTATAAACCTTGAGACAACAGCTACTGAAAGGCCCATCAAATTTGTTTTGTTCTGTTCAAAATCAAATTTGATTCTGTAATGTCTGTGCTGTCTTTCTTTTGGCTGAAACTTAAATCCAACACAAACAAAGGGCAGATGTTTTGAAAGACATCCTCAGAAGGTCAGACTTTGGTGGAAAGTTTTTCACTGGAATTGTCTGCGGCACAAAACCAAACACAAGTGAAATATTTTGCTTTCTCAAAACAGTCTCATGTTTCATCACATTCAGTGAGTTTCCACAGCAACAAACTAGACTTTCAAGTGCAGAACCAGCCAGGCACCACGTACATCAGCGTTCCATCTCAGAGGTGATGTCCTGCCAGGAAAATGTCCATGTTGCACATTTTTTGTGGGCACGGGGGTCCATAGACAATGTCCAGCTGATGGTACTGTGGACAATGAGTGGCCAAGGGTTCTGCGGACAATGTCCACGTTAAAATATTTTTCTGGCCAGGGAGGAGGGTTCCACAGCCAATGTCTGGCTGAGGGTACTGCAGACAATGCCACAATGCCCTGTTTCTGAGATGTCAACTTCCAGGCCATAACTCAACTGGCAAAAAGTAGACTTTCCGGTCAAGTTCGTTCCAAATGGCCTAAGAATCACTCTACGACACTGTTTCTGGGGTTTCAAACTTTCTTCAAGACCATCACTCAAATGGCAGGCGTAAGGGTGCCACAGACAATGCCCAATTTGAAATATTTTTTGGGCAGAGGCGGGGCGGGGTTTGGCGGATAATGTCCAGGGAAGGGTACTGAGGATTATGTCTGGCCAGGGGTGTTGTGCCCGGGAGCCAGTTTTGAGAGGGGTTCAACATGTCAGATTTTAGGGTCTCTGACTGATGAAACATCAAACTTTTACTCCTGTTCCAGGGATCACAGACTGGAATCACAGTGTTTGCCAACACCCCCTGGGGTACTAAACAAGTTCCACATGGTATCATTTAATTGTGCTCTGATGAGGTGTTTCCCACTGAAAAATTTCCCTTACATTTTTGCCAAGTAGGGGTGTGACTCAGATTCTTCAAGTTGTACTTGGAAATGAATCTCCTGGTCCAGAGGAACACAAAATGGCAGTAGGTTCTGCAATTGAAGCCCTGGTTGAGATCTGAGAGGAGTTCAAAATGTCAGATTTTA
>JAAUXT010134121.1_pt1 | contig 17954 bp, 20 predicted proteins | sample 7278171 | NCBI WGS metagenome assembly JAAUXT01 (sample SAMN14350112, study PRJNA611818) | marine sediment metagenome | isolation source: surface marine sediment (1.8m) | place: French Polynesia: Moorea | collected 2018-08
CCAAGCAATTCTTTTGGTTGATATGTGGATATTATTGTGAAACAATGTATAAAAGTTCCATTTGGTGAAATTTGTTCCATTTGGATGTGTGCTAAATGAGTTCTCAAGTTGTGAATATTAAGTGAAAAAGTAAGAATTTTGACAAAAAAAGCAAGCCAAATCAGAGTGAGCCAAATCAGAGCAAGGCAAATCAGAGCAAGCCAAATCAGAGCAAGTGAAATTTCCTCAAATCACCGCGAGCTCCATGGAGCTATTTTTTCTGTGTTGGTTCTGGGCACGCACAGGGCCGGTGGGAGTGGTCAATGAAGTGGGTAGGATCGGTTTGGTTGTTTGAGTGTTTGTTGTTTTCTGGAAACTCACTTGAGTCACAAGTTGCGTTAGCATTGTTCCTGAGCATCCGTGGTTCTGTCAGTGTGTCATATTTTGTGCGGGTCAGGGACTCTAATGGATGAAAAACCACCTAAAAAACTCATCTGAAACCAAATAAACTCACTGACTCACAAAGCTGTGCGAAACATTGCGATGACCAATCACAAACACTGTGGAGTCGATGAACTCTGCTGCAGGTCCTTGCAACGGCGGCTTTTCTGTGCAGCCATCACTTCCAAGTTCAGACGTGAAAACGCCAAAAGCAAAGAAGATTTGGTTGACTCGGAGAACAACGACAAAAATGCCGGTTTCTGGTGCTCATGTTCACACAAAAATTCTTGTGTTCACATTCTGTGGTCTGATAATTCCAATTGTCTTGTGATTCAGAAAACGAAAAAGGGCTTCTTCACAAAGGCTGCACTGCACATCAAGTGCACCGTCTGCTGGCGCTTCCAAACTGCAGCTCAGAAAAAAACACGTGAATTATTGTTCAATATATTAATTAAGACTTTTCATTTCCCTTGCGCAGTCTGAACGGAGACGTTTAATATTCTTGTGTCACTCAGGCCTTCCTACTCAGGAATCAGGCATCTCATCAGCGCCACAGACGGATCCAGGGCCCAGCGGTTCCTGCAGGCCTCCTGGGTTGCGAAAAGAACAAGAGCATGATTACTTGTCTCCAGTGCAGTTTATTGTGCATTAGAGCACGGCACAAGTGAAAAAACAAATTGTCCTCTTGTTCAACAATTTTTGCTCGAAACGTTCTCGATCAAATGATGAACAACCCATTTGGTTGAGCCACCGGAAGCGGATCTATTGTGTTCACAAAATTTGGTGTGCAAAGTTTTGTTCAGTGGGTGTACATTCCACTGTGGCTCTCTGTGAAAGAGACAATGTTCTGCTCTTTTTCTCGAATGGTAACAAGAATCAGAACCTGTCGGTCACGAAATGGAAACAGTTCTGACTGGAATGCGTCCCGATGAGAAAAACATTTCTGAATTGATATTTGTGGACTTTGGTTGAAACTAACAAATTATATTTGCCTCCAAACCAGAAGGCTGTACGGTCTGCCAAAATCCAACCACATCTGCCTTGGGACTCACGAATTTTTTGTTTGAGTCCTGAATTCACAACTTCAGTGTCCAAAAGAATTTGCGTGACTTTGGCCAAAGCCGAAGTACTCGTACGAGGGGGTCTTCAAAAGAAACCGCTGCACAAAACCAACTAAGATTGGTGTGTCGCATCATTTGTCTTACCAATTGACCTGGCAGGACTGACCTCGATCTTTGGCATGTGCTTGGATCAACCAGATCACTTGTGATCCTCAGGAAATGAAGAACAACAGAAGAAACCACTTCGAAAAAAATTCGAAAAAGTGCGCTGCAGCGGTTTCTTTTGAAGACCCCCTCGTATGTGCGTCTTTCCACCTGACAACAAATCAGGAAAACAGGAATTCACAGAGCACACCTTTTGAGGCCGGTGGCACACAGTGCGTGGAAACATGCGCTCTGCGTGTCATCGCATTTGAGACTGGACAGTATGTTATGCAGCAGCATGCTTCCACAGTGCATACAGTTCACACCTTGACAACAATTTTGTTTATAGACAAAGAAAATGAGGAAGATTTCTGCACAGTTGCATGCCATATGGACTAGGTAAGGAAGGATCTGTCCAGTTCTTTGCGTGCAACCCAGGCTGAGAAGGAAGATTCTGTGCAGTTGCGGGACATGAAGACCAGTTTAGAAGTATCTATCTGGTTCTTTGCAGCAAAACCCAATGAGGCAGAATTGGTCCAAACTGTACAGATTACTAAAGATTGTTTGAGACAGCTTCAACAGCAGGCTGAAAATGACTCTGCAGGGGAGCTATTTGTATGTTATGGGCATAAATTTCTGTTGCAAAAGTGCAAGTTGCCCTTCAAGAGAAAAGGGTCACTTCTGCAGTGTGCGTCCTTTCTGTGTGGAGACGCTGCACGTTGTTCTGACCAGGGGCGCAGACAAAAGATTGAATGTATTTTGTCGAACAAACAGCACGGTTCACCCTGACCCACCTGATTCGACCTGACATCATTCAACGATGGGGTACACATCAAAGAATTTTCCCCTTCTTGCAAATTTCGTGTCGACGAAGCCACTCGGGAACAAAACTTCGAATGAAGCTTCTGTGAAGTGAATAAACGAGATACGAGTTTTTAATGAACTTTTTATTGGTAGATGTAAAACGCTGAGTATGAAATAGAAAAAGTCACACTGAAAGTGAGTAAAATGACAAGTAATAGTAACATTTTTGTCAAACGTTGAATACTAAATTCAATCGTGTGGAAGAATAACAATAATGGTAACAAGAGAGCTCAGGCTCAACACTGCCATCACAGGCAAAATTCATGGCTTGACAATGTCATGTTTGAAACATATATTAGAATATTGAACACTATCCCACAGAATCCCGATTCAAACAAACATGAAAAAGCCATTTGTCTCCAAACACAAGTGTGTTCAAAGTCGGAAGATTTGAGAGACAACACACAAGACGAAAATGTACAAAGGCTCCGCGAAATTTGTTACATGTGTAATAATGCTTGACGTCTTGCTCTCACCACTTGCAAAGGTGGAAACTAACCGGGAATTATCTATGCACGGAAATTTTCGGATTGATAGTGGATCTGCAACGTTTGCATGGTCAGGAAAAAACACTGACCAACGGCTCTCAAACATTTTACGTAAGTGCTTGGACTCTGATCACATCATGTGCAGACAGATTTTCTCGAAGTACCCCGAAAAGTCCTCCAAAATACATATGTACTCGCATGCCCGTCAAAAAAGAAAGTGCGTTCAGCCTTGCTTTCAGCTTTCTTGCGTGGAGTGTGTATTTCGCGCTCTCAATCTTCTCTTCGTTGGTGAAGAATTGTTCCAAGTCAAATGACAATGAGACGGGAATTCCTTGGCCTGGCTTACTGTCGGTAAATGTTGAGCAAATACATCAATAAATGGTAAATGGCGTACAAGTAGCATAGAAAATTCCTGGCAAAATATGTACAGTTCACAGGAAGAAGGAATGTTTCTCTCACACAACATGCTGCCGACCACATTCAGTGGTAACAATTTTCCGTTTTCAAAACACCCCGGGTCTTCAAATTCCTTTGTTTCTGGCAATTTTTCATTCAGACTCGACAATATTTGCACGGACCAGCCAAACCAACGGAGAACTCTAAGCCCATTGCTTCAAATTATCCAGAATTTCATGTCATCCCTGGGCAAAGTACTTGCCGAAACGGGTGCAGGAATTGCAACTTCAACCATCACTTGTACGCACATCTTATCTTCCACTTTCTGACAAAATGTTTTCACAGACAAATAATTCTGACAAGAAAAACAACACGCACGCACAATTGTCTGAGTTGGCCAGTTGACATAGCAGAAATTTGCATACATTCGCAAGGGATCAGTTTATGTATTTTCACGCAAATGTTAAACATTGAACACTGATGAGCGAAGAGATCACAAAGAACATTGCTGAACATTTCCCTTTTCCTGGCAAGAGCTACAGACTGTTCGAGTCAAACAATCTCAAGTCCCACGGCACCAACCCTGATTGCAACACACAATGGCAAAGGTGCTGAAGAAAAGAACGCTGACGGTTGTTTCCTTCATCACTTGGAACTGAACAGAGAAACGAACTGATTGATCAAGCTTGAAGTGATCGAAGACACCACGGATTTGGTGTTGCTGCAAGCACCCGAATGAGGATAATCATTTTCGCAAAAGTTCTGATACAACAAGCATAATCTTGACCTGAACTCGTAGTCTCTTTACAGAATCAAGAGATTGCTTTATCCTGCATGTGCTAGAAAAATGTTGTGCAAACACACACCACTCATTTTCATTTGGCTTGACGAAATCGCAGATTCTCATCTCGTTGTTTTTGCTGCACAAGAACCTGGAGACCTGAGCAACCATGCACGTGTACTCGTACCATGTCGGAGGGGCACAGGCCGTCGCTACGTCAGTTTGTCTGGATCGACTTTGTGCAAACACATCATGAAGGCAAACTCTGAAAGCAGACATGACACAACATGACGAAATATGACAAATGTATCAGTGACCAAGCGATGATTATGCACGATGCGTGCAAGTGTCGAACACTCGACGGCCTTTCGTTGAGCAGTGTCAAGTCAGGCCACGGTTTCCTCAGGGACAGTGTTGCTTTGTCAAAAAGTGACCACAACTGCATGATTATGTTGTCCCCTTCTTGCAGCAGAAACTGAACAAATTGTCATCAAGCAGACCCAATTCCAAATGCCGGGGCTTCCTGGCCCATGAAAAATCTTCATTACAAATTATTGCAGTGTGAATTTCCAGAAAAAATGGATTGGACACCCTGAATTGAAGCCCATTCCACTTGTCCTGAATCAGACTAGAAACGCACTGATTTGGGTTTAGGCGGGAGGTGGGAGGTGGGAGCACACAAACTCGTGAAAAAAACTCATTTCAAGTCAACGACAAAAACAACATCAAATCCGAAGAGTCTTCCGCCCTCACCTTCGTAGGAGATTTGTCCGTCGTTGTCGTGGTCGGCCTCCTTGATCATCTCCTCGATCTCGTCCTCCGTCATCTTGTCCTCGAGGTGACGCATGACGAACTTGAGCTCTTCTACGTTGACGTAACCAACGTTGTCTCTGAAATGTCAGAGTCACAAGCAGGTCGAAGTCCTCTCAAAATTGTCGTTTCGGCCTCGTATCTTTATCCGACAGCTGGTGCTGAACAAAGAAAAGACAAGTCATTTGAAGTCGGCCTCAAGTCTCGTATTCCAGTCTGGTCTCGATTAAATTTCTCAGCTGCTCAGAGAATTTGCGCACCGACCTGTCAAAGACCCTGAAGGCCTCTCTGATCTCCTCTTCGCCGTCCGTGCTCTGCATCTTCTTGGCCATCATGCTGAGGAACTCCGGGAAATCCACGGTGCCGCTTCCTGTGAGCATGACACATCCAGAGTTCAATCTCGCTTCGCCGCAAACCTGAGTTGAAAATCTGCCCGCCTTGCATTTTCAGTTCAAAACCGAAAACAACAAAACCTTTCGACAGTGTGACCTGCTTTGGGGATTTTTGGCCCAATCAATTGGGCAAGGAAAGGACACTTTTGTCGTTTGTCTGTGAAGTTGGAATGGTGATTTAGTTGACATCTAAAAAGCGTCCAACAGTCACAGTTCATTCATAGTCAGCCAGCCAATACTCGTATACTCTGTCACCGCAACGAGGTTTCCTGGTTCGCTGTCAGAGCTAAATTAATTAAGACAATTTGTGGACCACGAGGTTCACAGTTGAAGCACAACCGATGGAGGTGATTTAGCATTCCCCGCACACTCTCCCCGAGGAGCAAGGAAAGTCAGTCTTGTTAACTGTCTGACCACTTGACGAAAGAAGGAAAGGCCACTGGTGTGCCTGGTCGATTTTTTGCTCAGAGGTGGTGTGAAAGACTTCTAAACTAACGGCCACCACAGAACGCAGGACCCTGTGCACTTTATCTTGTTCTGCTCAGGTCATGAAATCGTGCATGTGCAAGCTGTTTCGTGGTCAGCTCGTGTTCCACAGGGATGTTCAAAGGCAGTCTCACATTGCCCTCAACCACGGTCGAACTGAGACTGAGGTTGTGGAGCAAACACGTGATAGTGTATCGCCAGAAACGAAGGGTTCTTTCAGCACACGCTGTTCACGACGGGTAAACGGCACACAGTTTGTACGAGGTGCAAAGGCGTAAAACACGACAGACAACTTTTATGGAAGACGTCTCCAAAACACAAGAGAAGTTAGAGCCACAGAAGTATTCCTTTCAGCAAAGGAACGTGTTAGAAGTCTTTGTTCCGTTGCTTTCCTTATCGGTGGATTGCTGCTGGAAACATTTTTCTTCAGTGCTGAATGTTACGCGCGAAACAGCCCATTCGTGTGGGACTTTAGGAACGCACCATCCACATCGACCTCGTTGATCATGTCCATGAGTTCAGCCTCGGTGGGATTCTGTCCCAGCGACCGCATAACCATCCCGAGCTCCTTGGTGGATATGGATCCATTGCCGTCTTTGTCAAAAAGCTGGAAAGCCTCCTTGAATTCTGAAAAATAAGAACCACATAATTTGATCAAATCATGCGGTGGATGAATTTTCAAAGGGTTCATCAGGACGGTTTCTGCTGTACCGGCAACAACAAAGTGAACAGAGTCAGCAAGAATCCAAGTGAAGTTTCTTCATGAAAATTCATCCCGATTGAGATGAGGGCTGAAAATTAATCTGCGGGGTGTGATCAAAGACACTAAGATACAGAATTGCAGTTACGAGTTCGGTACTCTTACGCCACTCGTGACTGGATTGGGCATGTTTTCCCAGTTTAGGTTTTGTCTCTCTTCCTGACTTGGTGAGTGTGGCGCACACAAAATGCCCCTTTTGCCTCCAAATACAAAAAACGGTCGTATTGAGTGCGGTTGTTCTCAGGAGACACTGCAGCTGCAGCGGTGGCCTCGCCGCTCACAACGCTTTGAACATGATGGCTTCGTGTCAATGAGTCTGGCAGATTGATGTATGTTTCTCTTGGTGACGTGATTAGATCTCTTTCCAACAATGGCACACTCGCACAATGCGGAACAAATCTCGAGTGCGCTTCATTAGGCATTCGACGTAATTGAATTGCATTGCTTCAGGTAACTTATCGCATCAATCCGATTCCGACGACTTCGCTGTTTCTGCGCCAGAAGCACGATTTTCATATTCTCTCTTGTTGATTTGAGAAGAGAAATGAATTGTTCCACTACACACTTTGTACGACGAGGAAAGAGGGAAAAGAAACCCCTACCGGCAATTTGTTCGTCGGTCAGCTTTTCCACTTGGAAACTCTGGAAATAGAAAATGCATTGTTGTCGTCCATGAATGTAACGTTTTCCAACCACATCAAAATGAAACCCCGAAAGAAGAAAATTTGCTTCTTTGCGTGCATTTTCTTTCATACATTTTGATGCAGACGACTTGAAAAGCATGACAGTGATATGATACAAAGTGTTGTGTCGAAACACCCATTTTCCAGAATCTATGCACAAGTGTTTACCAAGCAACTGAATACACACAACATTAAACAGGTAGTATTGATAGAGCAAATGAATAAAACTGCTGCAAAGTACAATGGCAAATGTTTAGCAGAGGAATCAATGGAGAACTCATTAAAATACCAATTATCACGAATGTCAAACGGCGTTTTCCTGCAACTAAATTCGTGAATCTGACGTGGAGACTTGTACACATGACGTTTGCTTGATTTCAACAAAGTCCGAAGCTGAGCAAGGGCACCTGTGACAAACGTGCTGCGCAACAAAAGAAACTTGCAAAGCAGCAGCACAAAATTCCTCATTTGGGCAGGTGAAAACAAGGTTGGTTTGCGCTTGTTTTTTGACCAAAAACCTTTGAACAAACACAATTCGATGACATCGAATGTACATGCATGACCGATGTGTCGTTTGCTTTTTTGTGTTTGAGATCGATTTTGATTCGGCAATATTAATTTCATTTCACTTCGGTCATTTGCAATTTGTGTTGGCAACAGATGCATTTGACTTCAATGTCTGATATCCTTACAATCAGAACAGAGTTCGTCGTCCCAACTTTCGTTTTCGCTGATTTCCTGAACGCCGGGTAGCAACGGCTGACGTATGTACTCGCTCAATTTCTTCAAACGTGACAGAACATATCCATGTCAGTATCACCAATAAGATTTTCCTCTTGTCTGATTTACATTTCGCCTACTCTGATAAAGCCTCTCGACTTCTGCTACCAATGGCAAGTGCACCCAGACATTGGGCGAACGTGTCTGCTGGAGAGGAATTGGCCTCATGCTTCAGTGAAGTCATTGTCAGAGTCTGAAGTTTCGCTGCTTTGAGCCAGTTACCGTCGTGTGTACTTGTGCGTTAAATTTCTCACTCAACTCGGCGCAGAAACAATTTCCTGGCGCATTTGTGAAGCAGTATTGGGCTGATGGCGAATCTCACAAATGAATCTCTTGTTTGCTTGGCTCAGAACATTCCCCCTCATTTCTATTTCTGCACAAATTTGAAATGTGACACGTTCTCGGTTTGCTGCTTGTGTTCCACACATCAAGAGGATTTGTTTATCTGAGCCATTTGAGACGAGCTCAGCTAGATACAGGTACATCCAAACGAGGTCCTCACAATCTTCATTAATCTTTCACATTCACTCGGTTCAAACACTTTCAAGAGGCCAATGATTGTTCTTTGAGAACGACATTTCTTTGAGAACGACATGAGGAATCAAAAGCATTCGGACAAAAAGACAATTGCATGAAATATCCAACGATAAGGGGCTTTGTGGGCCTTTAGTTCTGTTCATCTGGCAAGACTCGTTTGTCTTTTGTGCAACCCACCACGAAATAGATCTTTTCTGCTCAGTTTTCGGTGAAGCGTCACCGCTGCTCAGTCGAGCTGTTCATGTTCAGTCACTTTCAGGTCACAAAAGGCAAATTCAAGCAAATATTTACCGATGAATATGATTCCACAGGGTGTCATTCATCACATTGTGGACTCTGACGTTCCTGGAAGCGTTTGTTGCCGAACAAAGAAGAGAGTTAAATAGGAACCAAGGTTGGCTTCTCTGGCTTTTCCAGAGACTTTATGTGCCTGTATGAATTCCACTTCCAGGCAACCACATGTGTGCAAAATTCCTATGTCTGGGTGTTTGTAAATCAAATACAGAAGTGAATGTTATCGAAGCCAATATCTCTCCGCATTGATGAGTTCGGCTGCAGGCTTTTCGATACGACCAGCGATGGATCCACACTGATTCCCTTTATACTGGGAGACAGCCTGGCAGTGGAGAAGGTAAATTGGTCAGTCTTCAATTTCCATTTAGGAAGCGAAGGAAATGAAAGCTTCGCACACTGCTGACGCGTAGGGAGTAGGGAAATCTGCAAATCAATCTGGGCAAAATGAAATACGAAAGTGAATGGATGATCCTGTTTTCAACGATGTGTTGGCAAATTCGACGTCAAAGCCTTTTTGTTCTTTCCTATTTCGTAGTTTTGGCAACTTTCTTGACCATACCAAAGCGACAAAAGTTTCTTCAGATCGGGCGAATGCAGGGCAGAGACTTTTTGATTCCGTGGTCCTGGTCTTGCAAAAATAAAACCAATAGTTGTTTCAGATTAATTCATTTCCCCCCCCCAAAACTGAGCACTGTGTGTTGACGAAGGAGGCGTCTACGTTTTCGGCTTCAAGCAATTGGGGTTTGCAATTCGGTTGCAACGTAAGTCTCAGTGCGTCCTCTGGAGAGGTGGGGTCATGGACTTACGAGGGTTTGTCCACGTACAACTCACCTTGTCCGCACAAAAGAACCTCCTGATTTGGCTTGGAAATCATTCATGAACCACTTCAACCGAAGTGCAGGGTGTGATTCTTCCGTCAAACTTGTCACGGAAAACCACAAATGCTTCATCACAAGCACGAGGGTCTGCAACTTCCACACGTCAAAGTCCAAAAAAATTCTGTTGACGAGCAATTTCAATTTTTTCCCTTAAACGAATGACAGACAGCACAGCAAGGTTGTTGAGGACTGGCCGGGCGCCCCATAACGCCACCAGGAGCTTCAACTCAGGATAGAAGCGGTTGGTCCTTTCCTGACCCTTGCCAAAAGCAGAATGATATTTGATGAAACTGATCTCCAATCGAACAGAGCAGGAAGGTTGTTATCAAGTTCACTTTGTGACATGTACAAGTGACAAGACACCCAGCAACTAGATCTACCAAGCAACGAATTCAACAGTTGTGAAAGTTGGGATGAGACCCCTTTCACCATATGCACGCACTTTATGCACATACACCCACAGAAGACCCGTTTTAGTCTGACATGTCGAACGTGTTTGGCGTGTTTTGTCTGCACACTGTTGTCAGCAGTGAGTCCATCAAGTGAGGAGGAATTTCCAATTTTGCACATGTTGTTCACAAGGGACCGTTCATGCGATTGCGTCGCCATCTGCCAGACCATGCGTTGGGCCCCAGAGACACTGTGTGTGAATGTGAACTCTTACATCTGCACTTCGCATTCGCACAGAACAAGGCACCTTGTTTTTTCATGGTTGCTGGTTGATCATAGAGCATCTTCGTGTTTGGTCTTGTCCGTGTTTCTGCAGACTTCGCTTTCATCACTTTTTTACTCAGCCCAAATGTGTGAGGTTTATGTCAGTTTGTCGAAATGTATTCGTGTCTTGTGTTTAATTCGATGCCCTCGCTGGAGCAGCTTCAGTTTTTATCTGTGTGATGATTGTGACAGGTGGGGTTTGGCGAGCTGCATGTTTGGGTTTCGTTTCTGCAGATCGACAAATGCGTTGGAACCAAGGTGTTTGGGACGGATTTCTTCTGTCACACGACCACGAGACTCTATTTTTCTCTGTTTTGGCACAGCAACGAGTAGATGATCAGCTTCAATCACATTAACGTTTTCAGGCAGTGTTTCTCTCATAAATAATTTGGGGGTCTACCAGGGAAAATAGATGAAAACCGTCCAAATCTCGTGCCACCAATGTACGTGTACAATGCACGTTTTGCCGTAAATTTAGTCTGTAGGTCGTTTTTCTCACTATGCTTGCAAGATACACTCACTCTGCAACTGCAAGTTGGAAATCCGCGTCAAGAGAGACAAGACTTCGATTTTGAAGTTGTGGTGGAACAGACTGGTTTGTCTGGTGAACGGTATTTCAGTTCTGTTCAGTCTTGCATTGGGCCTTGGCATGTGAGTCAATTCCTGCAGTGGATTCCTTGTGCACCAAGGAAAGTAGCTGTCAGAAACCCAAATGCGTGTACTTACATCCTGAACGACGACTTTTGAGCCACGTGGAGCTGCCATTTCAGATGCAGGTTGAGCTGCCGGTCTGAATAATTCATGAAACTTGTATTCCGAGTTTTAAGCTCAGTTACCAGATCAGTTCAGGCGCACCGTATTTCAATCGAATCCCAGTTTTCAGATTGACTTCGTTTTCAGTTTCGTGTGCAATGTGAATGAGTTTTTTTTCTCCCACGACAACTTGACTTTTTTTGGTGTGTATCCCACCATCATTCTGTCCTGCATAGGATGGCCGCGTAATCCAAGACTATTATTCACCAGATGCAGACCAAGGTGCAGCAGCTGTATGCAGCTTGAATTCGAAGCTGTACGTTTACATATAAATATTGTCGCACACAGAGGCAGCATTAGAGCTGGGGCACGGTCTAACGACAATTTTTCCATTGGGAGTCATCTGAACATCCGCGAAAGAGTCGGTCAGGAAACCACAGGAACTGAAAGCAGTCTTCACACAGGGCAAAAAACTGAAATCACGAACGCCAAAAACGTCTTTGCTCTTGCACCACAAATACAAATCACCAAAAATAGGACAACAACCTTTTTGTTAAAGGTGTGAGGAAAACAGGAGGGTGGATTCAGCCGGAGAGCACCGGACTGATCTGCTGCCACTTCAGTGTTGTTCTCCCCACGCGCAATCTTCCAAGAATGCATTTTTGAACCACAGCCTCTGCGTCTTTTGTCTTCCACGACACGGAGTGTTGGGCTTCTGACAAAAAGATTTCAACGCGGCGTTGAGGCTGTTCATTGACACAGACAGACAGGAACTGTCAGTCTTCTCTCGTTCCGGAGGCCTTGGCTGAGCTTGCGCCACTGTGAACAAATTACATGATCATCCTTTAAGCACATCCAGAGCCCTTTGTTCTTGCCTAATGGCAATTTCAATTCTACCAGCAGCTTCCTGCGTGATACAACAATGCCTTCCACCCGCACCATGGTGTGTTTGCAATGGCAGCTGTGTGCATGCAGCTGGTGTGTGCCATGAAGCTGCGTACATATGAAGGGTCGTGCTCGCATACAAATGCGTTCGGCTACCAGCAGCATGTAAGGCCACAAAGACGACGATGGATGACCAAGAGAACCTGAGCCTTCTTCTGGCACTGTGTCTTATGTCTCTATTCGTACCCATTCGTCAACGTGGCATCTTGTGGTGACTTAGGAGGGTAAAATTTCCATTGGAATGTCAGTGAGCGTGATTGAGGGAAATTCTAATTCCAAGCAAACACAAGGGCTCTAAACTTCCTTTTTGTGTCACTTTGATATTGTTGTGCCTTCAAGTCAATTGATCAACTCCCTGCACCAGCCTGGATATGACTATTTTTAGCTCTGTAGGTGAAACACTAAAGCCGTCTGGGGAGTACGAAAAGCTCAATCCCCACAATGTGCCTGAAAGAGGATGTGAAGCTATTCTATTTTTTGCATGCAAGTCGTCGGGAATGCAAAATGTCCCCTGAATTGCGTTCTTTGAATCGTGTGGATGGATCTCACGAGAACTTTGATCTTTTGGCTGATGAAAAAGAATCGCATATTGCGAGGGAAATCAGCCGTTATCACAGGATTGCTCAAAACTGAACAGGCCACGTCAACGGGATTCGCGAGTTGACGCGACAACTTTGCTGCACTGCACAGCTATTATCCGTTAACGGCCGTATTTGACCAGGGACAGAAGGAAAGGATCATGACCACACTTAATCTGGTTTGCAGGCGATCGATTGATCTGTGAAGGCTCAGCGCTTCAGACATCGCAGGGGCTGGAAAAAATGATACCAAGCTGCCAATAGTTGACCTCGAGCACGTAGATTGTGCTGAAGAGTTGTTAAATTTGGCACCAGCGGCAAACACGCTGGAATTGAACAAAGCGCTGCTGAGCTTTTTCGTCGGTGCCTTTTTGACGCCGCTTGATTGCTGCTCGACAATGTCGTCTTCCCAAGGAAATTTCAGACGGAAATCGAATTTCCAACGGGGAAAAGGCGCCGACAGAACGGCACTCGTGTTCTCACTGTCAAACAGGAGGATATTGCAGTGATCTGTCCAGGTTCGGGACTGCTTGAGTTCGTGTGAATTGTTGTTATTTTCTTGAGAAAAAAATAGGCTCCCGGGCCTCGGGGTGATTTGAACTTATTTGGGTTGCTAATTTGGCACGCTTGTTCGAATTGCTTTCAAAAAGCAAAAAACATAAGGCTGACCCTCCACTGCAAACTTTTTTACCCCCAAAAAAGACAACAAATGGACCTTCCGCTGTTCAAACAACCCAAAAACAATTTCCTCAATCATTTTGAGGGTCATATTGGTTTCTATTTGCAAAACGTCGGTCCTTGGAACAAAGAAGGCTGTTTTGGGATCTGCAGAGGTTGGTTACCACACGTGTGGCGAAGTTAATTTTACAACACGACATCACATGGAGACAATTTGGAGACACTGAATGTTGTAAATTTGAAATGCGACGATATGTCTCCTTCAAACTGGACGAATGATGCCTTGAAGCTGGTGTCATCTCTGGCAATTGTTGTCAGTCACTCTTGACGTGTTGCGGAGTCGGTTGCCTCCAGTTCTCCACAGAGCCAACAGTGAAACACGGTGCCGGTAAAACAGATTCTGCCCAGAGAAATTGCAGTTCTCCATTTCCATAATCGGATAGGATATTTTTCCTGCTGTGGTCTCACAAATCGAGGTCTCCAAGTCCGAGCGATGAAACCCAGTGACCACAACTTTGATCACAGCTCTTGGTACACGCATGAAAATGACTACGACTCGAACCACAAACGTCACACACAAAAAGAACACCAGTCTCCTGCAGGCTCCAAACTCATGACAAGGAGATCTCTGCAGGCTCCTTTTGGTCTAAAATCTTTGAAACTGCCTTTCATCGAGTCTGTGTCACGCACTGCCCAGGTTTCACCGCCAAACATTTGAGGACAGCAAATCTGTCTTGCAAATGAAGAATTCACCTCACCTGCCCGTTCACTCAACCGCACAAAAACCACCGAATGACGGTCCCCGAAGGAAAGCACGATGATCCTGAGATGCGTGCATCAAGGAACGACGACAGACACAAACGGCTTCAAACTGAATGAATAGCGAGAATGGTAGTTTGGGAAGTTGGCCTGCAATTAGAAGGCATTTCGGAAGAGAAACAGAATGCAGCAGATCACATCCAGGAAGAGACAATGAACAAAACTCGTTCACCTATGTTATCAACGCTGTCTAGATAATGACATCTGCACGACTAATGGATTGTCTGGAAACAAAAGCTTCTGGATTCCCCTCGCTGAATTGATTTCACATGTTGCATTTCTGAGTTTCTGCCAGAGGTTTGTGCAGTACCGCACAATAGTTTCCTGTGCGACTATGAAGATCGAGGGTCTTCCAACAGCAAAAGCAGTCAAAGCGAACGCTTCTGTCCTGATCGTACAGGCATTTGCATTGCAAAGTCTGCAACGTCGTTCCTTTGTTTCATTGTTGTGACGGCGTTCTGTGGAAGGAAATCTCCCATCAATACAGACACGCAAGTCCTGCTGCGGACGCCGGAAAGGCTTACAATTCACAGACAACTCACAAGTCCAGATACGATTGGCATCGTTGACGCCTAATGATGTTTGGCCAGTGATTTACGGTTGCTGCATAATCGGCTCAAATGCTCTTGTATAAGTAACATAATTGTCCCGTGAGTCTGCAACCACTGCACTACAGCTTTGTTGGAGGAGATGCTGTAGCTCTGCAATATTCAGCCGGATACGGAATCAATATGACACATCTTTGGACTGGAACAAAGAACAGAAAATGGGCAAGATCTCTCAAAGCCGACAAATATTATGAATGACTTCGCTGAAGAAAAAGAATCTTCTGAGATCATTGGTGCAAAGGAGCAGCATTCACGCCACCGGCTTTGCGTTTTGGCACAACTGACTTCGACTGTGGATTGCAAGCAACACCAAAAGAAAGTCCACAGGAAAGGGAAGAAAATTCCAAAACGAACAAGTCGATAATGTTGGCCGCGCATGCAACAATCTCATGCAATGAAACAGTCTGAATGGAGGGCAAAAATATCACCTGCCGCAAAAAATGTTGCAGGAAATGCATCAAAATTGAGCCATGTTGCATGTTTAATTCATAATGCACATCCATCAAACCACACTTTCCTGCTGCAAGATACATGTACGTTGTGCCGCATTGTGAATCCACGGGCAGCTAAAGTGGTTTCACATTTTACCATAAAAGCAAACTCATGTCTGCAACCAACGCGTCTTCGATGTTGCAGAGTCAACCGCTAATTAGGCAGAATGCCTTTTGGTTGCCAAGTTGTTGATTCTCTTTCTTCATTGAGATGATGAAAATGGAAACATTCTCCGAGATTGACTTTTGTGCTCAGGGACGCCAAAATATTCCAGTCATGGTTTGTGATTTGTGGCATTTGCTGGTTTCCCACGCCAATCAATTTGAAGGATGAACAATCACAACCAATTCATCTCGCGCTGTCTGTCAATTCTCACAACTTGTTGGAAGTGCGTGGATTCGTGACAAAGCGACGGTTGCACGACTGAGTAAAGCTTCTTTGCTGTCCTATTCTGAGCCAGAATGAAAGCAAGCAGATTCAATGGAACACACCACCGTGAGAGATTTTTTGCCTGGCATAATCTGTTTCGAATCAGATGCATTTCTCTTCCTGCTCAAAGATCCGATTGGACAAGTCCCCGGATCTCAGCCCGCAAAAGATCTGCTGCAGTTCTCGAAAGAGGCATCTCTTGTTTTCATCAGAAAGACTCTGCACAGAAATGAGTTATTGACTTGCAAAGAAACTGCACGAATGTGACTTCTTATCCAGTGCGAGCACCATTTCTTCGACTGCTTATCTCACAGAAATCTCTGCAGACATGTGCGCAAGAAGAGAGAAAAATTTATGCGGCAATCACTTGTCAGTCAAGATCAATTTGTCCCTGAGTGAACAAGGCCCTCAAGCTGTAATGGATGGAAGCAGGGGTAATTTGTTTGGATGATGAAGTATGAGTCTGTGTGATAAGGATAAGATTATAAATAGGTGCTTGCCTTTACTGGATAAAGTCATCTCTACAGTGATAGTTGATGTTCACCACTGTCTGAAAGTTCGTCGTGGTTTGCTCGTACGTGCGTGGCTTATCGGCAGTTGTGTTCTGATGCCCACGAGGTTTGAACTTTCTAGATAAGCGACAACTTGTTATATCTGGTCGTGTCATTCTGTGGTGGCACGTTGGCAGAGGTCACGAAGGCAAGCTCTGCAGAGTCCAGCTGAGGGACTTCACCCTTGCAAGCTTTGAAAGATCGATCCATTTTGCACACGAAACGCTGTCATGTTGTCCTACCAGGGACTCCGCCTTTTCTGTGCACCACTTTTACAGTTCTTCTTGTTTTCACGTGTGCACATGGTGCACACACAGTGTCGTCGATTCGTGTGCACTGTCGCTAAAACACAACTCTCACTGAAAAGAAAACTTCACCAAAAAGGTTGATCTCAACTTCTGTTTGTCCATTGGGTCTTGCACAACACACACAGCAAACACATACTCGTACTGGTCTCTCTCTCTTGCTCACTAAAGTACTCTCCAAGGTTCTATTATTCTGGCTTCACTTTGTCCACGAAAAAACAAATCCTTGGTAAATTTTACATGCTTTCTTGTTTTTCACAAAACAGAGGTGTTTGCCTTGTTTTGGCTTCAATCTTTTCAGCAGCTGCAAATTTCTCTTCGGAATGCCCAGGGAACTCCCTCAGATTCCGAAAGGCAGAGCGAATGACAAGACACCAACCAGAAACCGTGTGGTCTTTGTCTTTGGCCTCTCAAAGACATTGTGCTTTTGGCCTCTCATAGACGAGGCAATGCCAGTCATTGAGAGGTGAAAGACACCTCGTGACATTGTGTCCGCACCCTCACAGCCAGTGGCAACCGTGATCGTCCACGCAAGGAGGACAAAGAAACAGCTTGCAGCGCACGCGCGTCTCTGGCAAGGAGGAGGCAAAGTAAACTCTGCTTTTGACTCTTTGCACAACAATCTTGATGTCCAGAAGAAAAAAACTGTTGGTGATATTCTGTCACAAACGTGGCCGGTGGCAATTCGGCAATTCTCTGACGTGGTGAACACACATCAACGGGAATGGTTCTCTGAGACATAACTCCCAATTGAGTGTGTCACTGTGTCAGTGAACGTGATTGTGGGTGGGATGAGCACGTTAAAGCGGATTCTGAATGTTGGAGAAGTGCAGGTACCCTGCGTACATTGTGTGAACGCTGTCAGTTTATGTCTGTTCTGTCTCACTCATTCCTTTTCGTGTCAAAGGGCCACAACCAACACGATAAAGATACGAGACCAAAGGAAAAATGTTTCTTTCGAGTTTGGCTGGTGCAAGCTATTCCAATGTCTCCACAAGTCGAAGTCAATGAACTGTTACCCAAGTTTTCAGGATGGCCTCAACCCAAAGATCAAACTTGGGGGTGGAGAACGATAGGTCCTCTCCCTGAAATATCACGCCTCCGGCAATCGCCAGTGCATTACACAGCTTCGCTCCCAAGGACGTGCCTACAGGTGTGAAAATGTGTGCTGATACGCCCTCCCCCAACGACCCCCCCCCCGGCCAACAAATATGTATAAATATATATATATATATATATATATATTTTTGAGAAATAACAACACCCAGGTCTGTGGGGAGGGGTGACAGGGATTACCCCACGTTGGGG